>OLFV01002422.1_pt1 | contig 14019 bp, 9 predicted proteins | sample 1605551 | NCBI WGS metagenome assembly OLFV01 (sample SAMEA3888922, study PRJEB22519) | human gut metagenome | biome: human gut; feature: human-associated habitat; material: faeces | place: Denmark | collected 2011
CCTCCCCCGTGCCCCCTCCATCCCCCGAAAACTTTTGTTCTGGTCTGACCGGCAGGTCTCCGGCATCGGATCACGGGGAGGGCCATCGTCTCCTGACCGGAGTACAGGGACTTCAGAGGAGAAGAGTTTTTTGAAGGGAGCTACCGCTTCGCTGGCTGCGGTCTGCGGCAGGGGATACGCCGGGGACCGGCAGATATGCGGGAAGAAGAAAGGGCCCGTCCCATGAGGGAACATGCTGGCGGGGCAGGGAGATTTTTCGATGGCCTGCATGGGTCAGGTGCAGGACACAAAAAAAGAGGAACGCTGCGGAGCGTCCCTCTTTTTTTATGCCTCATGCGCGGGCAGGGAAAGGCGTTTTCCCGCACGGCCCGCAGGCGTCGCGGTCAGGGCCGGATGACCTTGCCGGCCAGGGAAAGGCTGGTCACCACATCCATCATGTTGGTGGTCTCGCCCACCTGCTTGGCTTCCAGCAGGTGGAAGAAGTTCAGGCAGGTGCCGCAGACCAGGATGCTGACGCCGCTGCTTTCCAGCTGCTTCAGGGTATCCAGGCACTTGCCTTCCGTGGCCGCCAGTTTGACGCCGCCATTGAGCAGCACGATGCGCCACAGGGACGGCCCCAGTTCGGGCAGGCTGGCCAGGAAGTTTTCCATCAGGCGGGCGCCCAGCTCGTCATCACCGCGGCCCAGGGTATCGGTGGTGATGAGGACCAGGGTCTTGCGGTTTTCCGTGTCCACTGCCGGGGCGGCGGCCGGGGCCTGTTCCGGGCTCTCCACCTGCGCGGCGCCGCCCAGACCGCGCACTTCCCACAGGCTGCTTTCGGGCTGGCTGACGCTGACCTCGAAGCCGCTGCGGCGCAGGAAGCGGCTCACGTTCTCGCTGGCGGCGGCGTTGTCCACCAGGACGAGCAGCTCCTGCGGCCGCTCCTGTTCCAGGGCGTCGCGGGTGCGCATCACAGGCTGGGGGCAGGCAAGGCCCCGGCAATCCAGGGTTTTCATTTGTGACCTCCTTGCATTTTCGTTCCGGCCTCATGCCGGTGGCGCCAGTATGCCAGATGCGGCACGCAGGGTCGAGAGGGGAGGCCGCGCCGGACGGCCGTGCCGGTCGCGAGCGGCGGGGAGCTGGTTTGCGGCCGTCCCGCCTTCCCTGTCAGGGGGACCTGTGCCGCGGCCTGTGCGCGACGCCGTTCGGGGGCGCTCGTGCCCGGACGGGGAAGGGCCAAAGCCTCCTTGTCGTTCCCGGTAAGTGTTTTTGGTGGCCTGCCCAGACAGGGAAGGGCAGGCGGCAGGGCACAGGGATCGCCGGGCTGCGGTCCTTCCTGCCCTGTACGGACTGGCCGGGACAGGTCGCGAGGCTGCTGCGGCCACGGGGAAAGAAAAAAATTTTTTTCAGCGCCGGCAGGCCGTACTCCGGCTGCCGCACGCCTGTCCACTGCCGGAAATCGTCAGGAGCGGTTGACCTGATGGCCGCGGCAGGATAAGATGATCCCCAATGGCGGAATCCTCCGCCACAAGGAGGCATCATGTTCATTGTCCGTTTGTGAAGTAGCCGGCTGAAGACGCGGGTTCGCGTCAGTTCCGGCTGCGGCGCGGGCAATGGATGGCATGCCCACGCATAATCCCACCCATCCCTTCCCCTCGCCGCATACTCCCCATTCGACCATGCATGGCCTTGGTCGTCCTTTGCTGTGGCATGCACCTCATGCAGTGGACGGCAGTCGGGGGAAGGCTCCGTGGCTGGAGCCTTCCATTTCATCTTGTACTGTCCTGATTCTTGACTATCTCATCCTGCAGACAGGAGGCACGTATGCGTATTGCCGTTGGTCTGGGCAAAAAAGGCGGGGAGGAGCGTCTGGCGCAACAGGGCGTCAGCCGTCGCGACTTTTTGAAATTCTGTACGGCCGTGGCCGTGACCATGGGCCTTGGCCCCAGCATGGCCACGGAAGTGGCCGCGGCGCTGACCAATCGCCGCGCCTCCGTGGTCTATCTGCATTGCGCTGAATGCACGGGCTGTTCCGAGGCCCTGCTGCGTACCTGCAAACCCTTCATCGACAGCCTGATCCTCGACACCATCTCCCTGGATTACCACGAGACCATCATGGCCGCCGCGGGCGAAGCCGCCGAAGCCGCTCTGGAACAGGCCATCAGCAATCCTGAAGGCTTCATCTGCGTGGTGGAAGGCGCCATCCCCCTGGCCCTGGACGGCAAATACGGCTATGTGGGCGGCCACACCATGCTGGACCTGTGCAAGCGCGTGCTGCCCAAGGCCAAGGCCGTGGTCACCATGGGCACCTGTGCCGCCTATGGCGGCGTACAGGCCGCCAGGCCCAATCCTACCGGTGCCGTGGGCGTCAACGAGTGCTTCGCCAAGCTGGGCATGGACGTGAAAGCCATCAATATCCCGGGCTGTCCGCCCAACCCCCTGAACCTGGTGGGCACGCTGGTGGCCTTTTTGCAGAACAAGGAGATCAAGCTCGACGATCTGGGCCGTCCGCTCATGTTCTACGGCCAGTCCGTGCATGATCTGTGCGAACGCCGCGCCCATTTCGACGCGGGCGAGTTCGCGCCTTCCTTCGACTCCGAAGAGGCGCGCAAGGGCTGGTGCCTGTACGACCTGGGCTGCAAGGGGCCCAGCACCTACAACAACTGCCCCAAGGCCCTGTTCAACGAGACCAACTGGCCCGTGCGGGCCGGACATCCCTGCATCGGTTGCAGCGAGCCCAATTTCTGGGATGACCTGTCGCCTTTTTACCAGAACTAGGGAGCTGCCAGCATGAGCCAAGCTATGAAAACGCCCCAGAGCAATTTCTCCGGCCCCATTGTCGTTGACCCGCTGACCCGTATCGAAGGCCATTTGCGCATCGAGGTGGAAGTGGAGAACGGCCGCATCAAGGATGCCCGCAGCTGCGGTACCCTGTATCGCGGTCTGGAAGTGATCCTCAAGGGACGCGACCCCCGCGATGCCCAGCATTTCACCCAGCGTACCTGCGGCGTGTGCACCTACACCCATGCCCTGGCCTCCACCCGCGCCCTGGAAGATGCCATGGGCCTGAGCCTGCCCGCCAATGCCACCCATATCCGCAACCTGGTGCTGGGCCTGCAGTTCATGCACGACCACATGGTGCATTTCTACCACCTGCACGCCCTGGACTTCGTGGACGTGACCGCCGCCCTCAAGGCCGATCCGGCCAAGGCCGCGGCGCTGGCCTCGTCCATCTCGCCGCGCAAGGCCACGGCCGATGATTTCAAGGCCGTGCAGGCCCGCCTGAAGGCCTTTGTGGACAGCGGCCAGCTGGGCCCCTTCACCAATGCCTATTTCCTGGGCGGGCATCCGGCCTATTATCTGGATCCCGAAGCCAACCTGGTGGCCACGGCCCACTATCTGGAAGCCCTGCGCGTGCAGGTCAACGCCGCCAAGGCCATGGCCGTGTTCGGCGCCAAGAACCCGCATCCCCAGTTCCTGATCCCCGGCGGCGTGACCTGTTACGAATCCCTGACGCCCGAGCGCATCAAGGAGTTCCGCGACCTGTACGTGCAGGCCCGCAAATTCATCGAAGAGGTCTACATCCCCGACCTGCTGCTGGTGGCCGGCGCCTACAAGGACTGGGCCGCCCTGGGCTGCGGCTGCCGCAACTTCATGGCCTTCGGCGAATTCCCCGAAGTGGGCGGCGAACGCGACCTGACCAAACGCTGGCTCAAGCCCGGCGTGCTGCTGGACGGCAAGCTGGATGCCGTGCAGCCCTTCGATCCCGCCAAGATCGCCGAACATGTGCGCCACAGCTGGTATGAAGGCGAGGAGGCCCGCGCCCCCTACGACGGCGAGACCAAGCCCGCCTTCACCCGCCTGGGCGATACGGACCGCTATTCCTGGCTCAAGGCGCCGCGTTATGACGGCCTGGCCGTGGAGACCGGTCCGCTGGCCCAGGTGCTGGTGGCCTATGCCCAGGGCCATGCGGCCGTGAAGCCCGCAGTGGACACGGTCCTCTCCGCCCTGGGCGTGGGACCGGAAGCCCTGTTCTCCACCCTGGGCCGTACCGCCGCCCGCGGCGTCGAGACCCTGGTCATCGCCCAGCAGGTGGAAAAGTGGCTGGCCGAATATGAAGCCAACATCGCCGGCGGCGACAAAAAGATCGCCATGGAATGCAGCGTGCCCAAGGAAGGGCGCGGCGCGGGCTTCGTCAACGCTCCGCGCGGCGGCCTGTCGCACTGGCTGCGTATCGAAGACGGCAAGATCGGCAATTTCCAGCTGGTGGTGCCCACCACCTGGAACCTGGGCCCCCGGGACGCCAGGCATGTGCTGAGTGCCGCCGAGCAGGCCCTGGTGGGCACGCCCGTGGCCGATCCCAAGCGGCCTGTGGAGATCCTGCGCACCATCCATTCCTTCGACCCCTGCATCGCCTGCGCCGTGCATGTCATCGACGGCGAGACCAATCAGGTGCACGAGTTCAAGGTCCTGTAATCCGTATCCGCTGGCTGGGGGAAGGGCTGTCCGCAAGGGGCCCTTCCCCTTTTTCATGCGCCGTCCCCGGGGCGGCCGATAACCGAGGAGGCTCCATGAGCGAGACAGAGGCCGCTCCCCGCATCCTGATCCTGGGCGTGGGCAATATCCTGCTGCGAGACGAGGGCTTTGGCGTGGCCGCCGTGGACTATTTGAAAGAGGCCTATCACTGGCCGGAGAACGTGCGCTTGCAGGAAGGCGCCACCCAGGGCCTGTTGCTCATGTCCGAACTGGAGGCGTGCGACCTGCTGGTGGTGCTGGACGTGGTGCTGGGCGGCAAGGAGCCGGGCACGGTCTATCTGCTGGAAAATGAGGACCTGAGCCGCAGCCTGAGCTTTCAGGGCTCCATGCACCAGACGGATCTGCTCCAGACCCTGCAGGTCTGCGAGCTGGCCGGGTGCCGTCCGCAATGCCTGGCCTTCGGTCTCCAGCCTTTTGACTGGCGCACCATGCAGGTGGGCCTTTCGCCCGAAGCCCAGGCCATGCTGCCGGTCTTTGCGGAAAAAGTGGTGGCCGAACTGGCCCGGCGCGGCATCGTGGCCCGCCGGAAAGCAACGGCCTGAGTGGAGTCCCCGGGGGGAAGGGGAACCCCTTATTGCTGCTCTCGATGCCGACGCGGGAGGAGGGCGGGCCTCCTTTTAGCGGGCGGATGCGGCGCCACGGCAAAATCGCCATTGCACGGGCGGCGGTCGCCGTGCGGCGGGTAAAATCCCTGCCGCCCCGCCCGGACCTGCTTTCGTTGCGGGCGCTGCGGCCGGAAGCGGCAGCGCATGAAAAAAGCTCCCTGAAAAGGGAGCTTTTTCGCTTCGGCGGCAAAAACATGCTGCGACAGGCACAGCGCGTCCGCGGATGGCAAGCGGGGGGAAGCAGGCAGGGCGGACATGCTGCTCCCTTGCCCTTGTCTCCGGGCTGCCCTGGCCCCCGCCCGTCTTACCAGCCCCGGCCCGGTCAGGGGGCGGAATCCCTTCCTTCGAGGCAGCAACGGAGACCGTCAGAGCGATCAGCGGAAAAGTTTTCGGGAGGAAGGAAGGGGCGCGGGGGGGGGAGGGGGCCCCTTTTTCAAAAGGGGCCCTTTCCTCCCCCGTGATGACAGCCCCTCAGCAACAGGCCCGCAGCAGCAGGCGGGCCGGAAAAAACTAGTCGTCCAGTTCCAGATAGGAGGCGGTCTGCGTGCCCTTTTCGCTGACGCTGACGCTGTGGACGCGCACATGGCGGGCGCTTTCATCGGCAGCCAGGCGGCGGGCCACGTTCTGGAAGATATGGCGGGAGATGTTCTCCGACGAGGGGTTGAGGCGGTCGAAGGGCGGCACCTCGTTGATGATCTGATGGTCGAGGGCGGCCAGCTCTTCCTTGAGGGCGCGCTTGAGGACCTTGAAGTCCAGCAGCAGTTCCACGTTTTCGGTGAGTTTGTCACCTTCCACGGTCAGTTCCACGGCAAAGTTGTGGCCGTGCAGGCGTTCGCATTTGCCTTCGTAATGGCGCAGGGCGTGGCCTGCGGATATCTCGTCACGCACCGTGAGGCGCCAGATCTTTTTGGGCATGGGCTTTCCTTTGACTGTCATGCGGTCAGCCAGGGTTCGTACGTGATCCTTTCCCGGAGAGATGCCGTCCAGGGAAGGCGTATAGCATACCGTCCCCGTCAGGTTTCCTTTTGTGAAAAGCGCATTTTGGGGAGGATAGGGGGCCCGGGGGGAAGGAACCCCCTTTGGGCGCCAGCTAAAGGGGGTTCCTTCCCCCCGGAAACGTTTTTTACCCGGCCCAGGCGGCCAGGGCCCTGTCCAGTTCGGGGCCGGGGCTGACGCGGAACTGCGGCCCCAGCGTGAGGTGGCAGCGCACGCCGTCCAGCAGGATCATGGCTTCGGCCTCCACCGTGCCGGGATGGGCCTCCAGGATGGCCTTGAGGGCCAGGATGTCTTCATCGCCCAGGCGGTGGGCCGGTATCTGCACGCAGATGGGCGTATCGCTCTGGCCGCAGGCTTCGGAAAGCAGGGTCACGCTCTGGCCCAGCAGCTTGACCTCGCGGCTGGTCTCCTCGCCGTCCTCGTCGCTGTCGCGGCTCTCGTCCACCTGACTGTCCACCGTGGCCCGCAGGCAGAGGGGCTGTTCGCTTTTGAGCAGCTCGCGGGCCTCGGCATAGGCGCGGGGGAAGAACGTGACCTCGGCATGGCCGGTCAGGTCTTCCACGCCCACGAAGGCCATGCGCTCGCCCTTGGACTTGGTGATGACTTCCTTGAGGCTGACCACCAGCACGGCGGTGCTCAGTTCGGCCTTGGGGTAGAGGTCGCGGGCGTCTTCCAGCGTGGTCAGACGCAGGCGGCGCATCTCGCGGCTGAAAGGCTGGAGGGGGTGGCTGGTGAGGAAGAAGCCCAGGGCCTCTTTTTCGTTCTTGAGGCGCTGGTCCTCGTCCATCTCGGGGATGCCGGACTCGGGGCAGTCGAAGCCGATGCCGGGCTGGGGCCTGGTTTCCACCTGCGGGGCCATGGCCAGCAGGGAGATCTGGTTGGAGTTCTTTTCCCTGGCCTTTTTCTGGGCGCGGGCGACCACCGTGTCCAGGGCGGCCAGCAGGGCCGCGCGCGAAACGCCGAAGCAGTCGCAGGCGCCGCCCTTGATGAGGGCTTCGAGCACGCGCTTGGTGACCTTGCGCAGGTCCACGCGGCAGCACATGTCGAAGAGGGAGACGTATTCGCCGTCCTTGCGGGCCTCCATGATCTCGGTGATGGCGCTGTCGCCCACGTTCTTGATGCCGCCCAGACCGAAGACGACCTTGCCCTCGCGGGCCGAGAAGGAACGCTGGCTGGCATTGACCGAGGGCTGCACCACGTCGATGCCCATGTCCTTGCAGCAGGAGATGTACTTGAGCAGCTTTTCCTGGTTGCTCATTTCCGAGGTGAGCAGGGCGGCCATGAACTCCACGGTATGGTGCACCTTGAGGTAGGCCGTGAAGTAGGAGATCTGGGCATAGGCGGCGGAGTGCGACTTGTTGAAGCCGTATTCCGCGAACTTTTCCATCAGGTCGAAGATCTCGTCGGCCTTGGCCTTGTCCACGCCGTTCTTCTGCGCGCCTTCCACGAACTTGACGCGTTCCTTGGCCATGGCTTCGGGCTTTTTCTTGCCCATGGCGCGGCGCAGCAGGTCAGCGCCGCCCAGGGTGTAGCTGGCGATGATCTGGGCGATCTGCATGACCTGTTCCTGATAGACGATGACGCCGTAGGTATCGCGCAGGCAGTCGCTGAGGGACTCGTGCGGATAGACCACGGGCACCTGCCCGTGCTTGCGCTTGATGAATTCGTCCACCATGCCGGAGCCCAGCGGGCCGGGGCGGTACAGGGCCAGCATGGCGATGACGTCCTCGAAGCACGAGGGCTTGAGCATGCGCAGGTACTGGCGCATGCCCGAGCTTTCTACCTGGAAGATGCCGTCGGTGTCGCCGCGGGCATAAAGATCGTAGGTGGCGGCGTCGGTGAGGGGCAGGTTGTCCAGGTCGGGCGGCGTCCTGCCCTGCAGGGTGATGTTGTCCAGGGTGTCCTGGATGAGGGTCATGGTCTTGAGGCCCAGGAAGTCGAACTTCACCAGACCGGATTTTTCGGTCATGGGGCCGTCGAACTGGGTCACGAGTTCGCCGCGTTTGCCGGTGTAGAGGGGCAGGAACTCGTCCATGGGCCGGGGCGAGACCACCAGACCGGCGGCGTGGGTGGAGGCATGGCGCGACAGGCCCTCCAGACGGCGGGCCGTATCCAGCAGCTTTTTCACCTGCGGGTCGGTATCGTACAGCTTCTGGAGGTCTGGCTCGGCTTCCAGGGCCTTGTTGATGGTCATCTTGAGGTCGTCGGGCACCAGCTTGGCGATGCGGTCGGTCTCGGCAAAGCTCATGCCAAGGGCGCGGCCCACGTCACGCACCACGCCCTTGGCCTTCATGGTGCCGAAGGTGGTGATCTGGGCCACGCTGTCCTTGCCGTAGGTGTCCACCATATGCTGGATGACCTCGGTGCGGCGGCGTTCGCAGAAGTCCACGTCGATATCGGGCAGGGAGACGCGCTCGGCGTTGAGGAAGCGCTCGAAAAGCAGATTGTAGGGCAGGGGGTCCAGGTTGGTGATGCGCAGCGACCAGGCCACCAGCGAACCGGCGGCCGAACCGCGGCCCGGGCCCACGGGGATGCCGTGGTCCTTGGCCCAGTTGATGAACTCCTGCACGATGAGGAAGTAGCCGGGGAAGCCCATCTCAAGGATGACCTTGAGCTCGTACTGCAGGCGGTCGCGGTAGGCCTGCGGGTCGATGTTGGCGCGGTTGGGGTGCTTTTCCAGGCGGCGTTCCAGACCTTCCTCGGCCAGGCGGCGGAACTCGGAATCCAGGCTGGCGCCTTCGGGCAGCTTGTAGACCGGGAAATAGTGGTGCCCCATGTCCAGTTCCACGTTGCAGCGCTCGGCGATCTCGGCCGTGTTGCTCAGGGACTGGGGCAGATGGCCGAACACGGCCTCCATCTCCTCGCCGGACTTGTAGTAGAGGTCATGGGTGCCGAAGCGCATGCGCTTGGGGTCGTCCATGGTGGTCTGGGTCTGGATGCAGAGCAGCACCTCGTGGGCGTCGGCGTCGTCGGCGTTGAGGTAATGGCAGTCGTTGGTGGCCACGATGGGCAGCTTGAGATGGTCGGCTATCTCCAGCAGGCCCTTGTTGGCTATCTCCTGCTCGGGCAGGCTGTTGGACTGCAGCTCCAGATAGAAGCGGTCCGGGTAGATGTCGGCGTATTCGCGGGCCAGGGCGATGGCGCCGTCCATGTCACCGGCGTTGAGGGCGCGCGGGATCTCGCCCGCGATGCAGGCCGAAAGGCAGATGAGGCCCTCGGAATAGCGGCGCAGCATGGCCTTGTCCACGCGCGGCTTGTAGTGGAAGCCCTCCAGGTAGCTGCGGCTCACCAGCTTGACCAGATTGTGGTAGCCCTCGATGGTCTCCGAGAGCAGGATCAGGTGGTTGCGCTTGCGGGCCAGCTCGGAGGTCTTGTCCAGATGGTCGTGGCAGACGTAGACCTCGCAGCCGATGATGGGCTTGATGCCGAAGTCCTTGCAGGTCAGGAAGAACTTGGCCGCGCCGAACAGGTTGCCGTGGTCGGTGATGGCGCAGGCGGGCATGCCGAAATCCTTGGCGCGGGAGCAGAGATCCTTGACGCGGATGGCGCCGTCGAGAAGGCTGTATTCGGTGTGGCAGTGCAGGTGCACGAAATCGGACATGCGGGAACTCCGGGCCTCGGCGGCCGATGAAGGGAAGGGGCGCCATGCGCGGCCGGGGCGGTGCGGACGGCCGTGTCCGGCACCGGGAGGCGGATGCGGACGCAGGGCCCGCACACGGCGGAGCAAAAGTATAGCAGGTTCGCGGGCGGGCCTCAAGGCGGCCCGCTGCCCTGTCCCGGGGAAGAGGCGGACAACGCGCCGCCTTTCCCGCAGGAGCGGGAGCGCGCAGGCGGCAATGGAGACGGGGCGGCGATCGGCGGATCGTCGCCCCGTGACGGATGGGGAGGGTCAAAGGCCCGTCCTGCGCGGCAGGCCTCGGGGCGCCGGACGGGCGCGGGAGGGCCGGGAAGGCCGCCTAGATGCGCAGCATGCCGCCCATCAGGGCCGGATCCACGGCGGGTGCTTCCGGGGTGTCGGCGGCGGCCTCGTCACAGGCCAGGCAGCGTTCCTGCCAGTGCTCGGCCACGTTGACGAAATTGCCCACCCAGGTGCCCACATTGGTATCGGTGAGCGCGGCCAGGGGCAGCGTGCCCTGCAGGGTCACGCCCGTATCTTCGCGGGCGGCCAGGGTGAAGCCCTGGGTCTGGTGGAAGAAGGTGTTGGCGTCCAGCAGCGCGGCGTAGAGCTCGTCGCGTTTGCGCGCGGGCAGGGGGGCCACCACGGTGAAGATCATGACCTGCTCCGCAGAAAGGCAGCGCAGACTGACCTCGAAGTCATCGATGCCCAGCAGGCAGGAGGGATCGCCGTCACGGGTCTCGATGCCGGGCAGGTCCAGTTCACGGGCCAGGGCGGCCAGCAGGGAAGAAAAAGCGGGGTTCATGGCAGGGGCTCCTTGTTAGGGGATCAGGCGTCCTGGGGCTGACGGGCCTGCATGCGGCAGGCCGTGAGCACGCCCCGGCCGTCCGGGGTGACGGTGTAGGTGAAGTCCGCATCCAGCGGCGACTGGGGCGGCGTGTGGTAACGCATGGTCACATCGCCGCTGGCCTCGCGGCGGATGTCGATGTCCAGGGGCGAGTGCTCGTCCAGCAGCACGCCGGTCTGGTTGCTGAGGGTGCGCAGCAGGAAGGCGCCGGACTGGCCCATGCTGAGGAGGACCTGCCGTGCCTGCGCGTCATTGCCGCCGCAGAGCAGCTGGGCCCGGATGGCCAGATTGTGCGACATGGTGGACGGCCGGCCATGCTCGAAGTCGTTCCTGTCCTCGGCGGTCATGTAGGCGACATCCTGGATATGGACGGTGGCCGCCGCCTCCGCCGGGATGCCCGTACCGCCGAAGCTGATGGTGGGCCGGTAACCGGGAAGGGCGTGTTGCGTGCCGCGCCGGAACAGGTCTATGGACACTTCCCTTTCCACCTCGGCCATGTCGCCCAGGCGCGCCAGAGGCGTCAGGCTGGGCGGGAAGGCGAAGTCCTTGAGTTCGAAGCTGGCAGTCGCGCTGGTGGCTTCCAGGGCCTTTTCCAGGCGCACACCGGCACTGAGCAGGAGCATGCCGTTGAAGGGGGCCGCGGGATTCTCCGAGCGGGCCCGGAACATGCCCAGGAGCTTTTCATACATGGCGCTGTTGAAATCGCGCTGGCTCCTGGCAGCCAGATCCTGCGGCATAGGCTCCTGGAAGCAGCCCTGCCACAGGGTCTCGCGGCTGAGGGGGCCCTGGGGCTGCCGGGCGCGCATCTCGTCCATGTGCCGCATAGCCACCATGATGAGGGCGATACCGCCGCCCACGTTCAGCTGGGGAGCCAGAGTGGCCATCTCGCCTATAGACTGACGGGGGGTCAGGCACATGGCATCACGGAGCGTGGCATCCCCCAGGCCCGGCTTGCCGCAGGCAAAGGCAAAGCATTGCAGGGAGGTCTGGCTGGCCGTGGAAAGATCGCGGAAGAAGTCCGCGGGCGTGCCCTGACGCCCCGCCGCGCTTTCTTCCGCCAGCACGCGGTCCATGAGCTGCCCCAGCTGGTCCCTGAGCTCGCCGTCCACACCAAGATGAGTGGCGCAGGCATCCAGGGCGGCGTCGCGGGTCTGCTGCGGATCGATGCCGCAGAGCATGTAGTCCGCGGGCCGGGACCGGAGGGTCTGCATGGTCACGGCATCGGCCATGTCCTGATAGGAGAGCAGCTTCCGGCTGTGGGCCGCCATGTCGCTGATGATCCGCTCGAAGGCCTGGCGCAGGGCCGGGGAGGGCTGGAGGTTGTTCTTCGCGCAGAAGCCCTGCAGCGCATGGTCCAGATTGCGGGTATCGCCCGCGCCGTTGTTGCCCAGCAGGAAACGGCGGGCCATCTCGGCGTTGGCCGGGCCCAGGGCCTGCGACATGTCCGATGCCTGGGCCAGGATGTCGCGGGCCACGCGGGCCTTGAGCGGCTTGCCCTGCCGGCGCATGGCGCTGAGCTGCGGGGCCAGGGCATCGGCGATGCCGTCACCGTACCTGTTGCGGATGGCGCCGAGGAAGGCCTCGGCAGTGGCGCGGTGGGTGGCCTTGGCGGTGAAGAAGGCGCTGACCCTGCCGGAGGTCTGGATGCCGCCTTCCGCGGTGGCGACGAGGCGGTCATGGGTGCCGGCCACATTGGCCAGCTGGGTCAGAGAGGCAACGTTGACGCGATCGATCTGGGGCATGGAATCCCTCCCGGGAGATGGTCGACAGGTGCGGTACGGGATGAACAGGCAAAGGTATCCTGGAGAAAGCAAGCTTCGTGCCAGTCCCTTCCAGCCTACAGGGGAAAGCCGAAAGTGTCCATTTTTCATCAGCCGGAAGCGCCCGGGCCCGGATGGAGCGGGAGATGACGTCCCCGGACCGGCAACGATGTTGTCAGCCCGGGTAACGGCAGGTGAGCTTATGGGAAAAAAAGTGTCATGGCAGCCTGAAAGACTGCCATGACAGATGTGAGGACGGGCTTCCCGGACGGGCGGGGAAAGAGCGCGGCGATCAGCCTTCGTAGACCTTGTGGCTGTCCAGCCACAGCCAGCCCAGCAGACAGGCCAGACCCACCAGGATGGCCATGAGGGCCTGGGCCGCCACGGGGCCGGGCCAGACGGGCAGGGCGCAGAGCAGCATGGACAGGCTGCCGAACAGCAGACCGCCGCTGTTGATGAGGGCCGTCAGGCTGCCGGTATCGTTCTTCATCTGGTTGAGCATGAGCACCGTGGCCGGGGGGCGCAGGGCGCTGCCGCAAAAGCTGACGGGCGCGCAGAGCAGGGCGAAGGTGAAGGGCCCCTGATCCCCCACCAGCAGCAGGCCCAGCCCGGCCACGGCGACGATGCCCAGATAGGCCGAAAAGAAAAGGCGCCGGGGCGCGGTGCGGAAAAAGCGCTCATGCGCCAGCGGGCCCAGCATGCTCATGCCCGCATTGAAGGCGAAGAACAGGCTGTAGGCCTGGGGCGAGAGCCCGAACAGGCCCTGGAAGATATAGGAGGAAAGGGCCAGATAGGCCATGAAGGGCATGCTGGTGGCGGAAAAGAGCAGCAGCAGGCAGCGGAAGCCCCGGTGCCGCAGGACGACCAGCAGACGCCCCAGGGTGCGGAAGGCGTTGCCCTGCACCGGGTGGTGCATGGTCTCGCGCAGCAGCAGCGTCCCGGCACCGGCCAGCAGGCCGCAGAGCAGCAGGCAGACGAAGATGCCGCGCCAGTCGGTGACGGCCAGCAGGGCCCCGCCGATGACCGGGGCCAGCATGGGCGCCAGGATGGTGATGGTCTGTATCCAGGTGATGACTTTTTCCATGGCCCGGCCGCGCAGCACGTCTTTGACGATGGCCAGGGCCATGGCGCTGATGCCGCCGCTGCCGACGGCCTGCACGGCGCGCCAGAACAGCAGGGGCCAGATGGACTGGGCCAGGGCCAGGAACAGGCTGGAGACCACATAGAGCAGGGCGCCCGTGTAGAGCACGGGCTTGCGGCCGTATTTGTCGCTGAGCGGGCCCCAGAAGAGCATGGAGGCCCCGAAGAGCAGCAAAAAACAGGAGATGCTCAGGCTGGAGAGGGCGTCCGTGGTCTGCAGGGCCTGCGTCATGTGCGGCAGGGCAGGCAGATACATGTCGGTGGAAAGGGGGGCGAAGGCGCTCAGGAAGGCCAGATAGGCAACCAGCCAGCGGTTGCCGGGAGCAAAGACTTTTTGGGGCATACGGAAACTCCATGCTTCCGCCGTGAGCGGAAGCGTGGCTCCGGCGGCGGTCACCGCAACGCCGCCGCCGAACTGGGCGGCCACGTCCCGCACGTTGTCCTGGCCCGAGGAGCGGAGGCTGGCCTTTGTTTCCACCTTGCCGTTCTTTTCCTCTTCGCGCAGCATGAGGGCCACGCGCACGCCGGAGAGGCGGCGCA
>OLFV01002427.1_pt1 | contig 14000 bp, 10 predicted proteins | sample 1605551 | NCBI WGS metagenome assembly OLFV01 (sample SAMEA3888922, study PRJEB22519) | human gut metagenome | biome: human gut; feature: human-associated habitat; material: faeces | place: Denmark | collected 2011
GCTTGTTAGGGACTTACACCCATTAGAATAAGCTCATGCCGAGCATACCAAAAAAGTTCTTGCCTTAACGGGCAAGAACTTTTTTTATTGTGTTTTGTAAAAACTTATACTGCTTTGAGAGAGAACGAGGTCTCTATGCTCTGAAGCTCGTCAGAGAACTTGTGGTCAAACTTCAGTCGGCGCTCAACCTGAGCACAGCTGTGGATGACGGTGCTATGGTCGCGGCCACCAACCATCTTACCTATGCGTATGGCAGGAATCTTGGTATATTTCTGTGCGAGGTACATAGACACCTGACGCGCCATGACAAACTCGCGCTTGCGGCTGCGGCTGTTGACATCGTTGATGGTGACGTTGAAATGGTTGCACACAGCACCGATGATCTCTTCCACGGTGATATCCTTCTTCTCCTCCACCTTGACAGAGCTTTTGAGCACCTGCTGGGCCACCGACATGTCTACGCCACGCTGGTAGACCATAGAGAAGGCCTGAAGCATGTTGAGCACGCCCTGAAGGTCGCGCACAGAGCCGTTGGCGTTGCGGGCTATAAACTCGGCCACATCGCGCGGTATGTTGAGGTTCTCCTGATAGATGTGCTTGCTGAGGATGTCCATGCACAACTGAGCGTTGGGACGCTCCAGCGGCGCAATGAGTCCACACTTGAAACGTGTGAGCAGACGGTCCATCATGCCTTGCAGCTCTACCGGCGGACGGTCAGCGGCGAGGATTATTCGCTTGTTGTTGCGGAAAAGATGATTGAAGATATGGAAGAAGGTGTTCTGAGTGCCTTTCTTGTTCTCCCACTCCTGTATGTCGTCAACTATCAGAACGTCGATGGTCTGATAGAAATTGATGAAATCGTTAATCTTGTTCTGAATCTGCGCTGTGGTATACTGCATCTCGAAGGTGCGGGCGCTGAGATAGAGCACACGCTTGTCGGGGAAGCGCTCCAGAGTGCGCATGCCGATAGCATTGATGAGGTGAGTCTTTCCACTGCCCGAAGGGCCATAGATAAAGAACGGGTTAAACTGCGGGGTGTTGGGATGCTCCGCCAGGGTCTCACCTACAGAGCGTGCGAGCTTGTTGCACACACCCTCGACGTAGTTGTCGAACGTCTGGTCGGGGTTTAGCTGAGAGTCGAAAGCGACGGGCTGTGCTGCCTCGTTAGGCTGTGCTGCTGCCTCATTGGTCTGCGCTGCAACGTTAGCACCCGTCTGGTTGGCTGTGGTCTGTGGCTCTGCCTCAACGGCAGCCACCTCTTTCTCAGCTACAAGACGGTACTTCAAGCCCACCTCTGGACAGAAATTCTGCCTCAGAGCCTTCCCAAGCAAGCCTACATAGTTTTCCTCCAGATACTCGCACACAAAGTGGCTGGGCACCTGCAGAATGACTGTCTTCGATTTGTCATCGTATGACTCGAAGCCAATCTTCTTAAACCATGTGTTGTAAACTTGCTCCGAAACATTGGCGCGTATCAGTGAAAGCGCATTGTTCCACGGAGAGTTTGGACTAATTACCATTCGCTAATTTATGATTACGTCTTGTGACTTTGTTTGACCTTTTATGAAATGTACTGCAAAATTAGTAAAATAAAAGTATATTCAAGAATGAAAGTTGTAATATTTTTTTAACCTTCATCCATTCCGCAGCCACGAAAAGGCGCAAAAACAAGGATAACAAGGTTAAAGCCAACAGATTATCCGCAAAGGTTTAAAATATGTTATTTTCTCCTACTCTTATCTACATTCACAGCAATGTGGGTCGCCACACCAAGATTAAGCCTCAACAAGCTTTTGCGGCGACCATGCCCCTCGGCATAAGACGGAGGGGCTGTTGCCCTGCGTCTTGCCGTGAAACATTTGATCACTTGTCCTTTCTGCCGAAGACAGAGAAATGGACGTAGCGCTTTGGATGCTGACGGAGGTCTATGACGAGCGAGTCGGCATTGCGCATGGTTGAGTTGAGGTTGTCATAGAGCTGCGTGTCGTTCATGAGCAGTCCGAGCGATCCCTCCTTGCTGTTGAGCTTGGCTGTGAGCTGTTGCACGTTGGCAATGGTCTGGTCAACCTGTCGCATGGTCGATGCCACGTCAACGGCAGCGAGGTTGGCAGTCAGCGTCTCTGTGTTGTCAAGCACGTTGTTTGCCTTTGCCATCATGCCCGGCACGTTCTTGTTAAGACCGGCCATGAGCGTGTTGAGCTGCGCCGTAGATGTTGTGAGGTTGTCGGTGATGGTCTGCACGTTGTGCAGCGACTGACGTATGGCGGGGTCAGCAAGGATGGCGTTCAGGCTTGTCATGATGCTGTCGAGCTTGGGCAGCATCTTCTCCACGGCGGGCACCATGTCTTGAAGCTTGCCCATGGCGCCATCGTTGATCATGCCTTTGATGAGACCGCCAGGTGCCACCTTCTCACGAGGGTTGTTGGCAAGGAGGAGGTTCACCTTAACGTTGCCAAGCATGTCGCTCACGATCTCGGCAGAGCTGCCCTGCGGTATGCGTAGCTGCTTGTCGACGCCAATGAGCACCTTTGACCCTTCGGTGTGGGAATAGTCGTAGATGATGTCTTTCACCACGCCCACCTTGAATCCGTCAGCATAGACAGGACTCGACGACGAGAGTCCAGTGATATCAGAGAACTGCACATAGTAGTTGTCCTCGGAAGAGAAGATGTTTAGACCTTTCAGAAAGTTCATTCCGAAGAACAGCACCACCACTCCGACTATTGCCACAAGTGCTATTTTCACCTCTTTTGTAAAATATTTCATAGCCTCAAAATTTTCTTACCTTTTTATTATATTGTAACGACACAGAACCGAGATCATCTCTTTTTGTTCTGCATAAACTCTTTAATTGCTTGGTTGACGTTCATCTTCTCACCGTTCTTGAAGGCGATGATGAAGCATGAGGGGAACAGGTCGAGAATCTGTTTACGCATGCGCGCGATCTCATTATAGTTGTTTGACGCGCCGTAGGTGCATTTCCAATCTCCGTTCTCCTGATAATAGTCGCAACCCTTCAGACCCTTCAGCTGGCGGTCGCCCTCTTTCAGCTTGTTGTGGCACACCATGATCTGAACCTTGAACACGGGTAGCGAGCTGTCCATGGCTGCGTTGTCAATCTTTGCTGCGGGCTTGCTCTCTGGCTGGGCTTCTGCTTTGCTTTCTGCCTTAGCTTCCGCTTTACCCTTAGCCTCGGGTTTGCTCTCTGCCTTAGCCTCTGGTTTGCTCTCTGCCTTAGCCTCAACCTTATTGTCAGGCTTTGCGTCGGGCGCAAATTCTTTCACGACCGCCGCAGCTTCAGCCTGTGTTTCCATTCGTCGTACGGGACCTTCATCGAAGACAATTATGCCGTCATGGGTCACGGGCAAATCATTGACAGGAGCCTTACTTTGCTGTCTTGCCTGCTGTTTTGCCTGCACCTCTGCCTGCTGTTTTGCCTGCACCTTTGGTTGTTGTCTTGCCTGCACCTCTGGTTGCTCCTGTTTCTTTTGTTCTTTCAGTTCCTTTGGTTGTTCCTGAGCTTGATCTTCTGGCTTTTCCAGAGTTTGTTTCGCAGGCTGTTCCACGGCTGTTGGCATTGACTGATCCTCGGCTGGCAGTTTTTCTGCCTCTGCCTTGAAAGGGACGGTCAGTCCTCCATCCTGTCGGTTCTTATAGTCGGCGAAAGCGTTGTATATGCCTCGCGCTATTTTGTCGACCACAGCTGGATTGTTAAGAGCTTGTTCCTCATCGGGTGTTGTAATGAATCCCAACTCAATGAGACAGGCGGGCATGGAGGTCAGACGTAGCACAGCAAAATTGTCCTGATGCACACCTTTATTCACGCGACCGGCCAACGAGCACACGTTCTGCTGAAGCAGTTTGGCGAAAGCCACACTCTGCTGCATGTTATGATCCTGCACAAACTCGAACATGATGTTGCTCTCAGGCGAGTTGGGGTCATAGCCCACATAATGTTGCTTATAGTCTTTCTCCATGAAGATGACCGAGTTCTCACGCTTTGCCACATCGAGGTTTGTCTTTGTGCCGTGAGAGCGTCCGTCGCCAAGGGTGTAGGTTTCGAAGCCGCGTGATATTTTGCCTTTGGCCAACGCGTTGGTATGAACCGAAACGAACAGGTTGGCTTTGTTGCGGTTGGCAATCTCTGCACGTTGGTAGAGAGGAACAAAGACGTCGGTCTTACGAGTGTAGACCACCTTAACGTCGGGGCAGTTGCGTTCCACATATTTACCGAACGCGAGCGCCACCTTAAGGTTGATATTCTTCTCGTATGACATTGCGCCTTTAGCACCAGAGTCGTGACCTCCGTGTCCGGCATCGATGACAAGTGTGAAACTCTTGCTGGCAGCACATGCAAAGGCACCGACAGCTATCATTAATGTCATCAGCAGTATTCTTATCGACTTCATAAACACTCCAAAATCGCGATATTCTATTGTCTTGCTTTCAAAGACGTTTGCAAAATTAAAAAATTAAAATGGAAACCACAAACAATAAATTAGTTTTTCGTCAAAAGAGAACAATTTAACAATTCCCCAATGGCTGTTTTGTCACCAAGATTTCTTGATGTTGCCTGATGGCTCCATGTTGTCAAGACGCTACAGGTCAGAGCGGTGGAGAGACAGCTCCACCCCTGCTCCGTCGCACGCAGCACCCATGGGCGGGTTAACCTTAACCACCTCAACCGTGACATCGTCGGCTAACGAGAACCGGTCAAGCACGCGCTGCGCTATGCGACCAGCCACATGCTCAACGAGGTTTGACGGTACGGCCATCTCCTCTTTCACCAGTTCATAAACGGCAGCATAGTTGATCGTGTCATCCACGCTGTCGCTCTTCACGGCGTTGCCCAAGGAACATGTCACCGACACGCTGACCAGATAGTCGTTGCCGATGACACGCTCTTGCTGAAGCACGCCATGATAAGCATGAAGACGTATGTTTTTAACAAAAACTTTTCCCATGACACATGTTATCCGCAGCGTGAGGCGCCACAGTTTTTACAGATAAGACATCCCTCCTGATAGACCAGCGTCTCCTGTCCGCAGTTGGGGCATACCAGACCCTTGGCCTCGGTGCCGTCAACGATATATTTCTTGAGGGCGCGTTCCACGCCAACCTTCCATGTGTTGATGCTCTCGTTCTTGAGTTGCAGAGAGCCAACGAGCTTGATGACACGGTCTATGGGCATGCGGTAACGGAGCACGCCAGAGATAAGCTTGGCGTAGTTCCAATATTCAGGATTGAACTTCTCGCTCAGTCCCTCCACCGTGGTCTTATAGCCACGTTTGTTCTCAAACTGGAAGTCGTAACGGTGTGTGCCGTCCTCGTTTGTCTGCTTTATGATCTTGCCTTTCGTGACCGTCTTGGGCAGAGATATGCCCTCTTCGTCGTCTTGCAGGCCAGTGAAGATCTCGTAAGGATAACCATGGAGCAGACCGACAAACGCCACCCATTTCTCCTTGTTGTTCTGGAAGCGCACCACGTCACACTCAAGTTCCTTGGGACGCACCTCCACCACATCGGTGAGACTGCGGAAGGCTACAGCCTTCTCGCCCTTTTCATCCTTTTTCTTCTTGTCCTTCTTGCTCACCGACACCATGACACCTGAGCGGCTGCCGTCGCGGTAGATGGTGCAGCCCTTGCAGCCAGAACGCCATGCCTCGACATAAAGACGGTTGACGAGATCTTCGTCCACCTCATTGGGGAGGTTCACCGTCACGCTGATGCTGTGGTCAACCCATTTCTGGATGGAGCCCTGCATGCGCACCTTCATGAGCCAGTCGACATCATTGGCGGTGGCTTTATAATAAGGAGAGCGAGCCACAAGCTCATCTATCTCCTCTTGAGAGTAGCGTTTCTCGGTGTCGATGCCGTTGATGCGCATCCACTCCAAGAACTTCTGATGATAGACGATATACTCCTCGAACGAGTCGCCCACCTCGTCCACAAAGTCGACATGCACCCCACTGTCGTTGGGGTTCACCTTACGGCGGCGCTTGTAGACAGGCATGAACACCGGCTCGATGCCACTGGTTGTCTGCGTCATGAGGCTCGTCGTGCCTGTAGGCGCAATGGTGAGGCACGCGATGTTGCGTCGTCCGCTCTTCACCATGCGGTCATAGAGAGCAGGGTCGGCCTCCTTAATGCGCAGGATGAACGGGTTGTTCTTCTCGCGGTTGCTGTCGTAGATAGAGAAGGCGCCACGCTCCTCTGCCATCTCCACAGAGCTGGCATAGGCGGTGAGAGCCAAGGTTTTGTGTACGCTGACGCTGAAGTCGGTAGCCTCCTGTGTGCCATAACGCAGCCCCATGGCGGCAATCATGTCGCCCTCAGCCGTTATGCCCACGCCCGTGCGGCGTCCCTTGCTGCTCTTCGCCTTGATTTTCTCCCACAGATGCAGCTCGGCACCTTTCACCTCATCACTCTGCGGGTCACTCTTGATCTTTGCTATGATAGCATCAATCTTCTCCAGTTCGAGGTCTATGATGTCGTCCATTAGGCGCTGTGCAATGCGCACATGCTTTTTGAAGAGGTCATAATTAAACTTTGCCTCAGGTGTGAACGGGTTCTCCACATAGCTGTAGAGGTTGACGCTCAGCAGACGGCAAGAGTCGTATGGACAGAGAGGAATCTCTCCACACGGGTTTGTGCTCACCGTGCGGAAGCCGAGATCGGCGTAGCAATCAGGGATGCTCTCACGCAGGACGGTATCCCAAAAGAGCACGCCAGGCTCGGCACTCTTCCATGCGTTGTGCACGATTTTCTTCCACAGGGCAGATGCCGATATCTCCTTTTTCACAGAAGGGTTGTCAGAGTTGACTGGAAACTGCTGCGTGTATGGTTTGTCTTCTACGGCAGCCTGCATAAACTCGTCATCAAGCTTCACCGACACGTTAGCGCCTGTGACCTTGCCTTCCGTCATCTTTGCGTCGATGAACGCCTCGCTGTCGGGGTGCTTTATGCTCACGCTCAGCATGAGAGCGCCGCGACGGCCATCCTGTGCCACCTCGCGTGTGGAGTTGCTGTAACGCTCCATGAAGGGCACAAGACCTGTTGACGTGAGCGCCGAGTTGTTGACGGGTGAACCCTTGGGACGAAGGTGAGAAAGGTCATGGCCCACGCCGCCGCGACGTTTCATCAGCTGCACCTGCTCCTCGTCAATGCGCATGATGGCGCCATAGGAGTCGGCGTTGCCGTCGAGTCCGATCACGAAACAGTTGCTCAGCGATGCCACCTGGTGGTTGTTGCCGATGCCTGTCATGGGGCTGCCAGCCGGAACGATGTAACGGAAGTGGTCGATCAAGCCGAACACCTCGTCTGCTGACAGCGCGTTAGGATATTTCTGCTCTATGCGTGCTATCTCGTTGGCAATGCGCCAGTGCATGTCCTCGGGCGATTTCTCATAAATATTGCCGAAGCTATCCTTCATGGCATATTTGTTAACCCACACGCTCGCGGCCAGTCCGTCGCCACCAAAATATTTTAACGATGCCTCAAGAGCTTCGTCGAAAGAGTATGTCTTGTTAGTTTCCATCAAAAGTATTTATTTCAAAATTACAAGTTGCAAAGCTACAACAAAAAATCCACATAAAAAAGTGATATGCCCATTTTATTATGCTTACTTAAGTTTCGCCTTTCACTTACCATCCCGATGTAGAGCCGCCGCCACCTGTGGAGCCGCCACCCCAGCTGCCGCCAGAGAAGCCACCGCCTGTGGAGCCACCGCCACGACCGCCGAGCATGGAACCCACGATGGCTGCGGTAGCCAAACCAGAGCCAGAACCATCATTAATGTCCTCGTCCTTTGTTACAAGGCGGCCACAATATTTGCACTTATAGGTTGTGCGCAAGATCATCTTGCTGCGTCCTGCGCCCAGATTGACCTTCAGCTTCTGCTCATTGACCTTCTGAAGACCTTTCTTTCCGCAATGCGGACATTTGGCTGTGTAAGAAAGAGCAAAGACAATGATGAGCACGGTGCCCACTATCATGACAGCCAAGATGATGAGCGCTGCCGTGTCGTCGCCCTCTTCATCAGCGGCATCGGGCTGCATGGAGCCATCGAGCACGCTCACCGCTGCACGCATGCCATTGACCATGCCCGCGTCCCAGTTGCCCTCCTTGAACCGCGGCACCATCTGTTGCATCTGAATGCGCTTCGACATGGCATCGGTCATGATGCCCTCGATGCCGTAGCCTGTCGTGAAGCGCACCTTGTGCTGATCCATGACAAAGACTACGAGGAAACCATTGTCGCGGTTCTTCTTGCCTATGCCCCATCGGCGGAACAGGTTGTGAGAGAAATCGAAGATGTCGGCATCGCCGATGGTGGGTAGCATCACCACCGCTGTCTCTATGCCTGTGGTCATCTCAAGGCGCATCGCCATGACGTTTATGCTGTCGCGCGCACTCTGTGACAGGATGTTATCGGGATCGCTAACAAACTGTCGCTTGTCCTTGAGATGCACGTTTGGCACCTGCTCCACATCGTAGCCAAAGGAACACACGGGGAGCAAGAGCAGCAGCAGAAACGCCACAACAGCCCTTGCCCACAGACCTTTATGTTTTGTTTTCAACACTTTTTACTGCAAGCATTAAAATTCCACTTTAGGAGCCTTCTCTGCTCCTGCTTCAGCCTCGAAATAGTTGTGCTTCTCAAAGCCGCACATGCCGGCGATGATGTTTTTCGGGAACTTGCGGATGGTCTTGTTATACTCCTTTGCCACATCGTTAAAGTCCTTACGAGCCACGTTAATGCGGTTCTCTGTGCCTTCGAGCTGCGACTGCAGTTCGAGGAAGTTTTCATTGGCTTTGAGCTGCGGATAGTTCTCCGAGATGGCGAGGAGCTTGCCGAGCGCCGTTGTCACGTCGCCTTGAGCCTTCTGATAGGCAGCGAGCTGCTGCGGTGTGCAGTTGGACGGGTCGATCTTAACCTGTGTGGCCTGCGAACGAGCCTGCATGACAGCCTCAAGGGTCTGCTTCTCGTGAGTGGCGTAGCCCTTCACCGTGTTCACAAGGTTAGGGATGAGGTCGCTGCGACGCTGATACTGCGTCTCCACGTTTGCCCACTTGCCGTTAACCTCCTCGTCCATGCCTACGAGCGAGTTGTAACTGCCGATGCCCCAGAGAGCGAGTACAGCCACTACGGCAACAGCTATCATCCATCCTTTGATCTTGAAATTTTTCATAACGATTTTTGTTTTTGTTTCTGTTGTTTTTTATTGTTACCTTATAAGAGAGACAGTTTTAAGATGTCCCTAATCACTATAATAGTCGCAAAATTAAGAATAAAGCTACACATGGCATAGTTTTTTATTGTTTTTTTGCAAATAAGCACGTTTACAGAATTAAAAAAATATTACCTTTGCATAATCTTATAAAAAAGCATGGCAACTTTTAAAAAAGCATGGCAAGCAGGTGGCAAGACCATTAACTACAAACTTTGAATATAAACAATTTCAACAAAATGAATACCAAATATGTATCGTTTCTGAAAGAGATTCGCTCGTTTGTTCCCGAAGAGCGCATCTATACAGACGAACTGAGACGTCTGGCATGGGGTAGTGATGCCGGCTTCTACCGTCTCATACCACAGATCATCATTCGCTCCGACTCAGAAAAAGAGATCTCACAACTGTTGGCGCTTGCAAAGGCGAAGCATCTGCCTGTCACCTTCCGCGCCGCCGGCACCAGTCTGTCGGGCCAGGCCATCAGCGACTCTATCCTTATCGTTGCAGGCAAGCACTGGGAGAAATATGACATTCTCGACAACGGCATGAAGATTCGCTTGCAGCCAGGCATCATCGGCCAGCGTGTCAACGATCTGCTGCGTCCCTATGGCAGAAAGTTTGCTCCAGACCCCGCATCTATAAAGAGCGCCATGGTGGGCGGCATCGTCATGAACAACGCATCGGGCATGAACTGCGGCACACACGCCAACAGCGACAAGATGCTTCTCTCGGCTCGCATTGTGCTGGCCGACGGAACCGTGCTCGACACCGGCGACGAGGAGAGCAAGAAACAGTTTGCCGAGAAGAAACCAGAGTTTGTTCAGAAGATCAAAGACCTGCGCGACGAGGTGCGCAAGAACGGGAAGCTCTGCGAGCGCATAAAATATAAATATGCCATCAAGAACGTGACAGGTCTCAACATCCTGCCGTTCGTACGCTTTGACGACCCCTTCGACATCATTACCCACCTCATGGTTGGCTCTGAAGGCACACTGGCGTTCCTGTCGGAGGTGACGATGAACACCGAGTTTGATTATCCGTTCAAGGCAAGCGCCATGCTCTATTTCAAAGAGATAAAAGAGGCATGTAAGGCCGTTGTGGCGATGAAGAAGCTTGTCAACGCCAAGGGTGAGTGGATAGTGAAGAGTGCGGAGCTGCTGGACAAGAAGTCGCTGGCTTCGGTAAACGACACCACGGGCGAGAACCTTACAGCCATCCTCACCGAAACGAAAGCCTCGACAAAGGAGGAGCTACAGCAATATATCGCGCAGATAGAAGACTGTCTGAAGCAGTTTACGACCTTCACACCGGTACATTTCACAGATGACCCGAAGGAGTATGGCAAGTTCTGGGCCATGCGCTCGGGCGTGTTCCCCGCCGTTGGCGGCACACGCAAGCTGGGCACCACCTGCCTCATTGAGGATGTGGCGTTCCACATAGAAGACCTGCCCGAAGCCACTGCCGACCTGCAAGACCTCATTGCACGTCACGGCTACGACGATGCTTGCATCTACGGCCACACGCTTGAGGGCAACTACCATTTCATCATCAACCAGTCGTTCAAGACGGCTGAGGATGTGAAGAGATATGAGCGTCTGATGGATGACGTGAAGACCCTCGTCGTAGACAAGTATGACGGCTCGCTGAAGGCTGAGCACGGTACGGGCCGCAACATGGCACCGTTCGTGCGCTACGAGTGGGGCGACGATGCGTTTGCCGTGATGAAGGCTGTGAAAGAGCTGTTCGACCCCGATGGCCTGCTCAACCCCGGCGTCATCTTCAACGATGATCCCGAGTGTCACATCAAGCACTTCAAGCCGCTGCCACTGACCAACCCGTTGGTGGACCGCTGCATAGAGTGTGGCTTCTGCGAGGTCAACTGTCTTACCTGCGGCTTTGCCCTGTCGAGCCGTCAGCGCATCATCATCCAGCGAGAGATAGCACGACTAAAGGCTACGGGCGAAGACAACGAACGTCTCAAAGCTCTCGTGAAAGGTTATAAGTATTGGGGCAACGAGACATGTGCCGGTGACGGACTGTGCTCTACCTCTTGCCCCATGCACATCAACATGGGCGAGCTCACACATGTCATCCGTCAGCAGGATATGCCTGAGGGAAGCATGGGCTACAAGATAGGCAACTTTGCAGCAAACCATTTCGCAGGCCTGAAGACAGCGCTACGTCCTGTCCTCACTATGGCCGACACTGCTCACACCGTGCTCGGCACAAAGGCGATGTCGGCGCTAACGGGCGGCATGCACTCGCTGCTCAACATCCCGCTGTGGACACCTGCCATGCCCAAGGCATTCCATGTGGACAAGCATCTTGAGGCAAAACAGCCTAAGGAGAAAAACAAGGTGGTATATTTCCCAAGCTGCATTAACCAGACCATGGGCTTGCCGCATAAGTCGCCTGAGGAGATGGCACTCGTCAACAAGATGGTGTCGCTGCTCAACAAGGCTGGCTACGAGATTGTGTTCCCCAAGAACATGGACAAGCTGTGCTGTGGCACCATCTGGGAGAGCAAGGGCATGATGGACATCGCCGACCGCAAGTCGAAGGAGCTTGAGGAAGCGCTGTGGGCAGCGAGCGAGGAAGGCAAATGGCCTGTGCTCTGTGACCAGAGCCCGTGTCTGCACCGCATGCGTGAGACAATAAAGAAGATGCACCTCTACGAGCCCGCTGAGTTTATTTACAACTTCTTGCGTGACCGTTTGGCGTTCACGCCCATAAATGAGCCTGTGGCCATTCACATAACCTGCTCTATGCGCCGCATGGGGTTGGGCGACACCATTGTGGCTCTCGCCAAACTGTGCTCTACCGATGTGTTCGTGCCAGAGGAGGTTGGCTGCTGTGGCTTTGCCGGCAACCGTGGCTTCACCCATCCCGAGGTCAACAAGTATGCGTTGCGCAAGCTTCGTCCGCAACTTGAGAAGAAGGGCATACGCATGGGCTACTCAAACAGTCGCACTTGTGAGATTGGCCTGACCACCAACTCGGGCATTCCCTATGAGTCGATTGTCTATCTTGTTGACCAGTGTACCACAAGCAAAGACAAGGCTTAAGTGGACCAATAACAACAAACATTTTTTCAAAACATGAATAAGACCAGACAGATTGTCATAGCCACCTTGCTGCTCATGGGCTTTGTGCTCACGGGCAGCAAGGCCAAGGCCCAGACCAACGCCCAGCTGTTTTACGATTTTGGCAGCGACCGTAAGTTTGTGACCCTGACCCTTGAGATGTTCAAGGCAGACAAGTGGGGCAACACCTATTTCTTCGTGGATCACGATTTCAACTATGACGACCATGTGGAGGGCTCGAACCTCGCACCCGGTGGCAGCTATCTGGAGATTGCGCGTTGCATAAACCTGTGGCAGGAGTCGGCACTGAAGAACTTCAGCTTACAGGTAGAATATAACGGTGGCATAACACGCAGCTACCCCATAAACAACGCGTGGCTCTTTGGTGTCGACTATTTCTTGCACGACAAGACCTTTCGCAACACGCTCAACCTGAAAGCCCTTTACAAGACCATACGCAAGAGAAACAGCAGCATACCCATGCAGCTGACGGCGGTGTGGACATGTAAGGACCTGTTCGGGCTGACGGGCCTCACCTTCAATGGATTTGCCGACTTCTGGTGGGAGACACACCAGTGTGACTTTAAAGAAGACGGCAGCAGCGACACACGCCACACAGTGTTCTTAAGCGAGCCGCAGCTTTGGTACAACGTTGGTCGCCATTTCGGGGTTGACAACCTAAATGTTGGCACAGAGATAGAATTGACGCAAAACTTTGGCTCAACGGGAGGCTTCAAGTGTCGTCCCTGTCTGGGCGTAAAATGGGATTTTTAATATTATGCAGACAATAAACACAAGACGCAGCATCCGCCGTTACCAAGACAAGGATGTTAACAACACGTTGCTCACACAACTCATTGAGGAAGCTGAACGCACACAGACAATGGGCAACCTGCAGCTCTACAGCGTGGTGGTGACACGCAGCGAGGAGCTGAAAGCAAAATTGGCACCAGCTCATTTTAACCAGCCAATGGTGACGGGTGCTCCCGTGGTGCTCACCTTCTGTGCCGACTATCGCCGCACCACCCTTTGGGCAGAACAGCGTCAGGCGACACCCGGCTACGACAACCCCTTGTCGTTTGTTAACGCCATGACCGATGCCTTACTGTTCTGTCAGACGTTCTGTAACCTGGCAGAGGAAGAGGGCTTGGGCTGTTGCTTCCTCGGCACCACGGTGTATCAGCCACAAAGCATTATAGACACGCTACAGTTGCCCGAGCTGGTCTTCCCCGTGGCTACGATAACCTTGGGATGGCCCGATGAGAACCCGCCTCTGAGCGACCGTCTGCCCGCAAGCACCATCATTCACGAAGAGACCTTCCACGACTATAGCGCTGCCGACATAGACAAGGCGTATGCGTATAAGGAGCAGCTTGATGAAAACAAGGAGTTTGTAAAGATAAACAACAAGCAGACCTTGGCTCAAGTCTTCACCGACTGCCGCTACACCAAGGCCGACTGTGAGGCAATGTCGGAAACGCTGTTGGAAGCTTTGAGGAAACAGAAATTCTTATAAGAGGCTTTGCGCAAGCAGAATTTATTTTAATGAAAAACTTGAGAAAGCGACTTTTTTGTCTTGCTACCTCATCCAATGCATAAATATGCACTTTTAGCCGTATATTTATTCATTTTCTCATTAAGCCCATTTGACAAAATGAAAGTGCCTTTATTGCGTTGTCAAAGA
>OLFV01002437.1_pt1 | contig 13920 bp, 19 predicted proteins | sample 1605551 | NCBI WGS metagenome assembly OLFV01 (sample SAMEA3888922, study PRJEB22519) | human gut metagenome | biome: human gut; feature: human-associated habitat; material: faeces | place: Denmark | collected 2011
AGCGTGGTACCCATATGATAAACCTTGACGGAAGGGTCACTCAGCACCGCATCCAGTCCCTTGATTTCCACGCCTTTCTTACATGAGCCTAATTAACACCAGCTTTATGGAGCCAAAGAAGCAACGCGCCTTCCGTTGGATTTCCGATTGCCTTAATCTTTGAAGGATCTGCAAAATCAAGGTTTGCAGTTGTATTGACAGCAATGCATTCTTTGATAAGACTTGACGTATTCTCTTCCAAGAGAGCTTGATCCGAAAGACCAGCAAAAGCAGTTTCATAAACCTGCATCTGATTCTTGGTAAGAGTTCCTGTCTTATCCGTGCAGATGACAGACGTTGCACCTCCCGTATCCGTCCCTGCTGACAAGAGGCTTGACGGAATGCTTGATGCATGCGATCTCGTACTTGCATTTACCAAGACCTCTTCCCATCAGGAAGCAGTCCACATCCTCGCGGGGAAAATCCTCGTCGTTGAAATTAATGTACATATACGACCCGTTGCCGAGGAATCCGTATTCACCGGAAGCCGTCACCAGAACAGGACTCCCGGAAAGCTCCAATCTCATATCCTTGAAAGGAGAGTTTGCGTCCGAGACCGCATCCGAGAAGTTCATCCGTGGGCGAACCTTGTAGAGTTCCATGTTCACGTTGGAAAGCTCGCCGCAAATCGTGGAAACCGCCATTGACTCGCCCGTGAACCCTGTCTCCGTGTCCATCCACCAGAACGAGAGGAGATACTTCTGACCGGGGACCGGAGCAAAGCCGATCCTGTCAATGTAGGCCTCCGTGATGTCCGCATCTCCCCAGTCCGAGTAGAATGCAGGTAAAAGCAATCCCGACGTTAAGAGGTTCAGCAGCTGAACGCTTCGTCAAGATGTCCGAAGAAAACCTTCGCAGACGTGCCTCTGTTGATTTTTCTAAGGAGGCAGCCAATTCTTATGCAATTTTGAAAAAGAAAGAGGGGAATAAGTAAATCGTGGGGTATCTATTGGACAACTGCCGTTTCGGCAGATTAACATCAGAAATCATTAATCAATGTCTGCCGTATACTTGCAGTAAAAACGCTGACATTGATTCGTTTTTTCACGACCATACATAGGACAATTATCGTGATTATAGGCTGGAGATGATGGGAACAACCCATTGCTTCTTTACAGACGAAAAAGATAATACGACACAACCGAAAATGGTTTGTGCTTTCTCATTGTCAAATTCATCGTTACGCACTGATATTTTACCTCAAAATAGGCGTAATCGTCTAAACCGTTCGAATCCAAACGCCAAACGTCGCTTTCAGTACCCTGCGATATTGATTGGCGAATTATGTGTGTTTGATGGCTTTGGACATAAGACTTTCGGCTACAATATCGCGGACGAAATGATGAACCTCATCAAGACGATAGCCATTGATCCGGACAACAATACCTCAAGCAGATATTTGATAGTCGATGCGCTGAATAGTCCGGAGGTTATTGAGTATTACAAGAGAAATGGCTTTGAGTTCCTGTTCGCTTCTGACGAAGAGGAACTTGAACATTTGAGAAGTGGGCATAGCAGTGATGTGCAGAACTGTAGGACAAGATTGATGTTTTTCGATTTAGTCGTCCTCAATCAGCAGATGCACTAATCACTGTTGATAGTGCGTGATACTGCGACCGGTATCCAGTATTCGAGTCTATCAGCAGGTATCGCAAATGCAGTTGGAACACATCAATGTCAATATTTTCGGACTTTCAGCACTTTTTTTTCGAGGATTGTTTTGTTGTCTCGTCTGGCTTGCCGGAATCTTGGACGTTTATCCAACGGCTTTATATTCAGTTATATTCCTGATTTTTGGCGACCTGATTCGTGGCGTTGATATATTCATTAAGACCAGCCTCGGTTGTTGAGGTTGGCGTTCTTTCTCTTGTACTTCCTGCTCCGGGCGGGGAGGTGATTCGGCGGTGTTCCGCCTTGCAAGTTGTGCTCATATTCATTCCCATTGTCTTGTACTTTTACCATTAATGTCGCGTTTCTGGAAAGGTAAACCGGAATTTGAGGAAAGATGATATGGCAAAGCTGACAGAATACGCAAAATGCGCAGTCTGTCAGTTTTGTCATTATTGGTGGTTTTCTTTCCTTGGGCCAACAGCGAGAATCGGCGGCTACTCAAGGATCTTCCATTGGCCTCCGTATGTCGGTGGTCCTATGCGGACAATTTTGCCAGTCTCTTTTAGTTTTGATATGTATTTCTTTATCGTTGTCGTGGATTTTGAGAGAGTCTTTGATATTTTTTTAGATGAAATTTTCGGATTTTTCTTCCACGCCCGCCTCCTGGCAGCTGTCCGCTATCCTGCGAAAATCTGACATAATTGCGTCATTGTGCGTTAAATTTATTGCATATTGAATTAATTTGTTGTATTCGTATAACATATCAGTGATTATGGCTCAAGTTTCAATGACTGTTAGGATGGACGCTAGTCTCAAGTCTTCATTTGATGCGCTTTGTTCCCAGTTCGGGATGAGTGCCAATACGGCTATGAATGTGTTTGCCAGGGCTGTGGTTCAACGAGGGAAAATCCCTTTTGAGATACGTGGGGACAAGACGGAGGCTACCTCTGATGGCCTGAAGGCTTTCAAAGAACTTCGTGCTATGGCGGAGTCCGGTCGGTTCCCTGAGATGACTCTTGACGAGATTACGCTGACTCGGGATTGAAAATAAGATGGTGCTTGCGGTAGTGGGCACGAATGCTCTGTATTTAATGCTGATAGTTGTCGCCGAATCAGCGGCAAATCACGCTTTCCGGAATGTCTTGCCGAACGGCATGGCGGAAAGCAGCGCCATCTTGAAATGCTGAAGCCCGAACGGGATCCCAACAATCGTGATGCAGCAGATGAGCCCGAAGACAAGGTGCGTCGCAGCGATCTCCCACCATCCCAGCAGAATCCAAATCACATTCATGAATATGCTGAGGCAGCCTCCGGCGTTGTTCCCGTCCACCACGTCCGTCCCGAACGGCCATAGGGAAAACACCCCGAACTTCCACAACTGGTATCCGAATGGAATGCCTATGATGGTCACGCAATAAAGCAGTCCTGCGATGAAGTAGCCGAGGGAGACCAGCAGGCCTCCAAGAATCAGCCAAAGAATATTCCCGATAAATTTCATAAAACAGTTGTTGGTTTACATATTGCCTGCACCTATGGAATGCTTATAGTCAAGATCTTAAGTGACAGGCGGTTTATGGATGACGGCATGCGGTAAAAATTATTCGATGGCGGAAGATCATCCTCTGAATATGACTTCCAATCCATCGTAAGCGGCACGGAGAGGCCGAGGAAGGTTTGCGTCGAGCTGTGCCTGGGTGCCGTGGAGTGTCCTTGCCATGTGGGTGAGGTACACAGGCTGGCCCTGCGGAGCCTTGAGTCTTCCGGTGTCCAGAAGGACATGGGCGGTCCTAAGGACAGTTCCCACGCTCGAATGGGTGAATATCCTGAAATCCTCATCATGGTCGATTCCCATGGTGGCTTCCATTATAAGTCCGGTGATCGGCTTCCCGTCCGCGATGTGGGCGTCTATCCCGACGATTCTGGCGGCTCTGACTGGAATCCCGCCGGTGTCGGTGGCATACAGGACACGCACGGAGCCTTTTTCGATCAGGTAAATGAGGGTCTGCTCATTGTCGTCCTTTGTCGCATGGTTGCCTGGCAGAGCCGTGATCGTCAGGTCTCCGCATTGTGTCCTTTGGCCGATCGCAAGGCCGATGACTTCTGGCGTGGACTTGCCGAGTCCTGAGGCGGCCGCGGCGAGATCCGCCTTTGCCCTTTCAACCCAGGTGTCACCTACATATGCCACATTTGCGTGGAGCGTTTCGATGGCGGCCCTGGCGTTGTAATGGTCGGAATGCGAATGAGTATAAAACACGGCGTCAGGTTTCTTGAATCCCGGCGGCAGCATGTCCGCGTCAGACGGGGTGAAATCGATAAGGATGCGGTTGTCAAGGAGCACGCTCGAAAGCCGCCTCAACTCGCCTCTCTCGTCCATGCCGTTCCAATCCGCCGCTCCTGTCCCCAGAAATCTCACGAGAAGATCTTTCTTGCCGGCTTCCCCGATTTCTGATGAATATCTGGCCGTTGAATATTCCGATGCGGAATCACTCGCCGCTGAATATCCTGCCGTGAGGTCGTCCGAAGCCTTGTTTTCGGCGGAAATTTCAGCCGCCCGCAAGACCACGGACCCGGACATCGCCCCGACAGCAACCGCGCCGGTCCCTATCTTTATGAATTTTCTTCTGTCCATATTATGCCTGTTCTATTCGGAATCATATCTTTAGGCTATCTCGTTATCTATGGCCTAATCATCGTCTTCAAGTCAAAAATGGATGGTTTTCTAATTCCAAACTATTAATATACGACTAATTTAGATAATGTGTGCATATTGATGGTAAAAAAAACAATTTTTAAGTCTTGTTCCGGTGGCTCATAAATATCCCCGTGCTTGTAAAATCGTCTTTCTCCAGAGTTATTCTTTGTAGTCACTTGGTGCGTATGAGAGCCGTTTTTACGCACGAGTTCACTTTAGGCAATCTGTCGGTGAGTGACGCACGAAGCCCCCCTGTTTGCAAAGTCGTTGCGTGGGAATGCCGTCCTGACGCACGGACGTTAGTTGTTCTCGGGAATATTCGTAAATTTGTACGCTGGAGGAAATGCTTAGGGATGATCCTGAACCAGATGCCTCCGGCGTGATTGTATGACAGTATTTCAGATAATATCATTGGCCTTGATGGCCGGATTCTATGGAGTCTATCTGGCTAAACAGCTCAGTCAGAGGAGTCAAGGGATCCGGACCAATCAGATGGGGCGCGGGAATAAGGAACTGCGGACTTTGACTGTGGAGCGGTTGCTGGCTGCCTTTTCCGTCCTGATTGTCGTCGTGGAGGTGTGGAGCGTCGTCCGGGGATATTCATTCCTCCCGCGGTGGTGCGGTTGGATCGGACTGGCTTTGACGGCTCTCGGAGTGGTGTTCTTCACTACCGCCGTGCTTCAGATGCGGGACAGTTGGAGGGCCGGAATATCCCCGGACGAGAAGACCGGACTGGTCACTTCCGGCATCTACAGAATCAGCCGCAACCCGGCTTTCGTCGGTTTTGACCTGACCTACATCGGGCTGCTTCTCTGCTTCGCAAACTGGCTTCACCTGCTCGTCGTGCTCTGCGCGGTGACGATTTTCCACCTCCAGATCCTTCAGGAGGAGCGGTTCCTGCTTTCAAGGAAAGACATTGACTACAAGGACTATTACAACCGTGTCCACAGGTATTTATGAATATGCCGTAGTGGGAAACGTCAGAGTTTTGAATAAATATTGAGATATTCAGGAAACAAAATATTCAAGAGATAAAATGGGAATATTCAAGAGATATGTGATGCTGTGCGTCGGACTGCTGATTGTGGCGTTCGGGGTGGCTTTTTCTATTCTGGCGGATCTTGGAACTTCGCCGATCTCGTGTCCGCCTTATGTGGCGAGTATGCTGTGCCCGCTGACGGTGGGGGAGGCCACGATCGTGATGCACTGCATATTCATTCTGATTCAGATGGCGCTCCTGCGGAAGGATTACGACTGGGTCCAGCTGATGCAGCTGCCGGTGGCGTTCGCGTTCGGGTACATGACGGATTTCGCCTGCTGGTGCATCGCGGATGTGCCTTGCCCGAACTACCTTATGCAGGTCGTTTGGTGCCTTGTGGGCATCGTGCTTGTGGGGGTCGGTGTGGCTTTTGAGGTCGTGGCCGGGGTGGTGACACTGGCCGGCGAAGGACTTGTTCTGGCGATCTGCAAGGCTTTCAAAACCCGTTTTGACATCACGAAAGTTGTTGTGGATGTGTCGCTTGTGGCTCTGGCATGCGTCGCCTCGCTTCTCTGGCTTGACGGAAGAATCCACGGTGTGCGTGAGGGAACCCTCGCCGCTGCCCTGCTCGTGGGAGTCATCGCACAGTGGTGCAACAAGCCGGTCGAGAAACTGGCTGATAAAGCTGGACTATATGAACAAAGAGTGCTATAGTAGATACATTTAAATGATCTCTCCCGAATATCTAAATTAATGGAGTTCGGGATGCGCATATTTGTAAACTACGTTAAACACAAAGAGATATTCATTAATTGTTTCCTTTATTTGGATAGGAAGCATTAATGTGACTTGTCCATTTGCGCCAGCCTTTGACGGATACATTGATCTTGAAGTCCATTCCCTAAGGATGTCACTGTAATAAATCAAATCTGTAGGTGCGGCAATATCCTCAAGTTTTGCACCGCGAATGATAACCGTTGCAGGCTGATCGGCCTCACGTTGAGAATATTTGATTCCGCTATGCATGATTTTTGAGGTGACCCCGTCTATTCCTACAAATGCGGCTTCGTTCCAAACTATCTTAATAGAGTTATCGGATACATTTTTTAGGATAAAATTGAATTGTTCTTTATCACCGAATATCAGGATATTGATGATATTATCAACATAAGAGTATTTCGTAACTCCATCATCTTCAATTACAGAAGTTTCCCCATATCTGACAGCTTCATCTACAGGTTTTTCAACTTTCACTAGTTCTGATTTGTAGCCTCCTTTCAAGGCAGAATACATATCTTCTTTTATTTCATTTCCATTCTTGTCTATATACACAAAGGTAGAGGCCATATTGGTCTCATTTATTTCTTCAAAAAATTTTGGTTCCAAGATAACATCTGTAATAGAATATTCACTGCCAGATATTAGAAGTTTCTTTCCTATATATTTAGCCTTGGCTTCATCTAACATATCCGTAAAATATGCTGGTATATCATAGACGCTTTTTTCATATAACAATCCAACTCCATTTTTACATTTGAATTGTATCATTTTCGCTTTTTGATTCCCTTTTTCTAATTGAGAATGTGACAATAGCATCGTAACTTAGCCCTTTTACCGTGATTGCTTCGATAATGTATGGTGTTCCGAATGAGATTTTCTTAAGATTGAAATTTTCCTCATTGCTGGTAACCGGTTTGTAGAAAACGATAGTTTTTCCGATGTATTGCTGATAGGAAGCTTCTGAATTTTGATGATCAATTTTGAAAAAGTTATAAGGATAAATTGATGCGTTTGCCATAAAACAGCAAAAAAGGTAAATAATAACGCATGAGAATTTAAGTGAGTTAATGCTGTTCATATTGATTCTGATTATGTTTATTATGTGATAATTGTTTGATATGTTGGAGATTGTAATGTGTGTCAGAATAATTGGCCAAGATATTCACTGCAAGGTTTGCTAATATCGACATATTGGAACTGATGGGAGGCAGCATTCTTAAATATTGAATAAATTTTCAATGCTTCAGAGTCCGAAGATACATACCAGTCGAAAGCTTCATTAACAGCCTGACCGAACTGCTTAGAATCATTTTGAACTACTTCTCTCTTTAGTCTTTCTGCGCCACGTTTTTCTTTTTCGTCCCGTACTAAACTATAGATATGGCCGGCTTCTTGAGCGTGGAAAATATTGAATGGCAAGACCCGAACATTCTTAAGAGGAAGATGCTCCAGTGGGTTTCTGACACAAAACTCTGCTATTGCAATTGTGGAAATATATAACTCAAAATCGTGTGTAAGCATATATTCATAATAGGCCTTAGCATTTTCGTGCAAAGGGTCATTGGCATCCAATAGCCTGAAAAAGAAACTTGTGTCTAACAGAGCCTTCATTGTCTTCCTCTTAACTCGTTAAGCCATTCTTGCTTATCAGGAATCGCACTCAAGATAGGTGTCGCTTGAGCTATCAAAGCATTGATATAGTTTTCATCATATTTTGTTGAATAATCAATTATAGAGATAAGCACTAACGAGTCTTTGTCAATTTCCTTGGTTATTATATTCTGTCGCCCTTTTGCACGAACACCACAAGTATGGTAAAGAAGATTTTCTGTCTGATCTCTTAAATAATCTTTACTAGAGTCTATTCTCAGCGATCCGAATTCTTTAGTATCAATGTGAATGTTTGCGTTGGTCTTTCCTCCAGCATCATTAATCACACCATAAAAATAAAACTCACCTTCCACCCATAGCGTTTCGCTTCTTTTATAATTAGATGTTGGCGTTATTCTTAACTCATCTGTGGAATTACTTGTAGAGAAACTATAGGTGTATCCTTTAATGCGAGAATCTTTCTGGAGAGTCTCTACGGCCTTCGCAGTAGGAGGTTCTACACCATCAAGAGACTCATTGCCTGAGATAACAGAGACTATGGCGGCAAACATGGCTATCGTTTGAAGTGTGGTCGTGAATTTTAACTTCACAGACCCTTCGTTTATTTCTTTAAGAACTACAGTGGCTCTTTTCTCACCAACAGCCAGAAGTCCATCAATACTCTGTAGGAAAGAACTCAACTCTTTTATGTCATAATTATCTATTGACAGAGGTTGAGCACCTTTGCCTCCTTCAATATGAACCTCTATGAAATTTCCTTCTGTCATATTAATAGTGCAAAGTTGATATTTTTTTTTGAAAACTCAATGTTTTTTCTATTGTTATGCCTAATTTTATAACCCGAGTGTTGTAAAAGTGAAGCTACTCGTCGAATTGCAGATTGTGGCAACCTTATGTGGGGGGGGAGATAAAACTAAAAAGATGATTTTATGGACTTGATAGAGTCATATATATCTTACATCAAGGACATCCGGAGATATTCCTCAAGGACGCAGGCTATATATTCTGATGCGCTTAGGGTCTTTGTGGAGGACAGCGGGGCGGAGACGGACGAGGCTTTGCTGGAGTCGCTCACGCCGCAGATCATCCGTTCGCACGAGGTGTATCTTCTTGAGAAAAGAGAGGATAGCCCGAGGACGGTCAGGCTGCATCTGTCGGTGCTGTCGGGGTTCTGCCGCTACCTGATGAAGGAGAAAAGGCTGACCGCCAATCCAGTGCGGACGGTGGCGAAGCCAAAGGTGGAGAAAAGGCTGCCGGTGTTCTATAGGGAAGAGTCGATGAATGACTATTTCGCCGCGACGGACAGTGACGCTTCCGAGGAGAACCTGGCTCTGATCACGGGAGCGGACAAGGCCTCCGAGGCGGCATATTCAAGAAGGCTGGAACGGCTGATCGTGTCGATGCTTTACAGTACGGGGATGCGCCGGGCGGAGCTGATAGGGCTGAGGGTCGGAGATGTGGATTTCGCCCGCGGGACGATGACCGTGAGGGGAAAAGGCGACAAAGTGAGAGAAATTCCGCTTGTTTCTTCGCTTTGTAAGGAAATTTCATTATATTTACAAGCAGTTGAAACGATGGTTGGTCGCGAAAGATCGGCAAGCGAGCCACTGGCGGTCACCGGCAAGGGCCTGAAACTCTATCCGGTTTTCATAGACAGGGCGATAAAAAGAGCGCTTGGGCGGGTCGGAAGCATCACCGGGAGAAAGTCTCCACACGTGTTGAGGCATTCCTTGGCCACTGAACTATTGGACGAGGGGGCGGATCTCAATTCGATAAAGGAGCTTCTGGGCCACTCCTCGCTAGCGGCGACGCAGGTCTATACGCACAACACCATCGAGAAACTGAAAAAAGTTTATGTTAACGCCCACCCAAGGGCAAAAAGCGGAGGTAAAAATGGAGATTAGAGTATAATCCCTGAAGCTCGACGCGGATTAGAAACTGCTCGACTATGTAGAGAAGAAGGTCTCGAAACTTTCCAGATTCAGCGACCATCTTGACGATGTTGAAGTGACTTTATCTTTGCTCAAGGAGCCTGACGATATGAGCGTGATCGTCGGCACCCTTATGAACATTCCGTGGATCAAATTGATCATCTCGTTCCTTATCTACTTCATCCTTGGCTACTTGATGTATGCTTCGATGTTCGCCTACGTCCGCTCTCTCACCGCGGACGGCAAGCCGATCGAGTACCAGAACCAGCATTGGATCACCATCCTCGGGGATGGGGACAACAAATGAGAAAATTAGTTTTAGGAATATGCCTGCTGCTTTTTGCGGATGAGTTTTTTGTGTTATCTTTGGACGCTTAAACACACTTGACAATGAGATATTTACTGACCATTTCATTTCTGATCTGCGTCCTAACGTTCTGCGGACGGCAGGATGTTGTCACCGAAAGCCTTGACCGGGCCGAGTCCTGTATGTCTGACCGTCCGGACTCCGCCCTTGCCATCCTTGAGGCGTTGGACTCCACGCAATTCAATTCAAGGCGGCAGAATGCCCGCTACGCCCTTCTGAAGTCGATAGCCCTTGACAAGAACTACATAGACCGCACAGACGACTCCCTCGTCAACATCGCCGTCAACTACTACCGCCATCGCCGCAACGCCCCCTACAAGTTCAAGTCCTACTACTACCAGGCCCGCATCTACCAGAACGCCGGTCAGATGGACAAAGCGATGGAGAGCCTCGTCCGCGCGGAGCATATCCGCAAGAACATTCCGGCCGAGGATCTTGCGCGGCTTCACTTCGTTAAAGCGCAAGTAGGCTTAAGCAGATACAACTTAACTGAACAACTTAAGGAACTGCGGAGTGCCGCCAATTATTCCAAGATTTGCGGGAATGACAACAACTACATATTTGCAACCTTATCTCAGGCGAATACATATTTAATACTTGATGATTATGAGAGAGCTGACTCTTGTCTGAATATGATAGAACATATCAGGAACTTGTCATATCTTAATCAATTAAATAAAATTGGTGTCCAATTATTATATTCATACAAGGTGGATTCTTCTAAAGATGATTTGGAAGAGAAGTGCCGAGACTATATCAATTCAGCCATGGACAAGTCTGACCTTGACTGGAAACTCATATCTCAGGTCTATGATAAAACCGGCAAAACAGAACTTGCCAAAGAAGCTTTGGACAGATATGCGCAAGAGAATAGTGGAAATCTGGATGATTTTTATTATTACCTTCTTGCATCATTACAGCAAACTCAGGGAGAATATGCGGAGGCCTACCGTAATATGACCATTTACTCTCATCTCAGCGACTCTTTGAATTTGGTGAAAATCAATCAGGAAGTCAAGTCTGTACAGAGAAATTATGAGGATAGTATCGTAATAATCAAACAAAGGATTTTATTTGGAATAATTGCTGCCATCCTATCACTCATAATTATCTTATGTCTAAAATTTCACTTAAGGTTAAGAAAAAGAGAAAAATACTTACGGCAACAAATTGAGGAAATCAAAGAGGAATATGAGGAACTGTCATCACTGAAAGAAAAACTCCAGCCTATCGAGAATATAGTGTGCAATATGGATGGTCATAACGACTGTGAACAGAACACTTTGATTCAAAGCATTATAGAAACGAGAATTAAATCTCTGGCCGCCTTTTTGAACAAAGGCATTCCCGACTCCTTATCTAAAGTCGCTGATACATTGGATGAGTTATTGAACAACAGAGATAAGGTAACTGGCAGCATAGGATTGATCTATGCCATTTATTATCCTCGTTTCGTGGCCAAATTGGCTGAACGCGGCCTATCGGCTTCCGAGATAGGATATTGTTGCCTTTTGGTCATCGGCTTGAAGACTTCTGAATTACCTAAAGTCATAAACTATTCGAATGCCTATAATATAAGCAGCAGGTTGAGGTCAAAGTTTGGGCTGACAGCCGATGACGGCACTCTGTCAGCGTGGTTGAAAAATGTATTTGCCGAGAAACAATAGATGCGGCATGAAAGATAAAACGTCATAAATACAATGCAAACTGACGTGGTTGTAGTAAATGTTAGGGAGCTGTAATGTGATTCGTTTCTCTTTAACTATAAGCCACTTACTACTTTATACCGTGGCAAACGGAATGGCGCGGATACGGAATTAACTGTCATTCGGGAGATTATCGAACACGCCTATGGTTGTGCGTGTGAAAGTTTTCAGGTGGAGCACCTTGGTGTGTCTGACCCTCTTAGGTTGAACGGTTGTTAATATAGAACACTAGTCGCAAAGTAAGAACTCCGTGTCATTGGGTCGCACGGATAATCGGTGCTGGACTATGCCTTGGATTTGCAGGCTGGATCACTTAGTCAACTTCTATATAACTCCCAAATGTTAATTGACTTCCAATCGTGTAGGTAGCGTTATGCCATATAGTAGAACTATGTATTGGTAATTAATTGGTATTTAATGTTGTGGTACTACTGAAAAGTAGAGCGAATTGTTTTGAGAGTAGGATAATTGTAACGAACTTTGCAATCGAAAAATAATAAAAAGATGAAGAAAATTTGTTTGATAATCACCCTGCTGGCTACGTGCTTGGCGAATCTGTCTTTTTGCTGTCTTATGTATGCAGAAGATACTCCGGACAAGGTTTCGATCGACCTCCAAACAGTTAAAGACAAAAACCATTACGAAAGGGATTTGTATGATAGTATCAAGGCTGATTACTACTTTAGGGGTAGCCGACTTGAGATTTCTTGCGCAGACGAAGGAGTTGTCTCTGTCTATCTCTTCAACTCCCGCAACCAGATGTGCGGCTATGCCGAGTATGATTCAGCGGAAAACCCTATCGGGAGGCTTGATGTCCCAAAGCAGTCAGGCACTTACCACATTGTCATTATCACCGACAAGTCCTACTCTGAAGGATCTTTCGCCAAATAACTTTAGTGTGCGTTTTATTTCATACCATAATTAATTCTATACCAATTTAATTAACTAAACAAGTTTATGAAGACAAGAGTGATTATTGCATTACCAGTCGCATTATGTTTTCTTATGACATCGTGTGAAAAGGCGGTTGTCGTTAATAACGAAATCGATTCTGTTGAAGAAGCACAAAATGATCTTTCCCGGCCATTAGAGTTTTCTTCGAGGGAAAGCCTTTTGGATGCAGTTAAGTCATTTGATTATGATGCATCGGCTACCAGATCCATTGTGACAGGGTTTGTTTCTTATTATGATACAGTTATGCAGGAAGATGACTATGATGAAAGACCTAATGCCATCTTCAGTGACGCTTTCGGATCAATTCTAAATCCAGATGGCGAGGTCATCTGTGATGGTACATTCTTTAAACTCGGACTGAATGGCATTTATTATGGCCCGTTAGACGAAACTGACAATATTCGACTGCTGGCTGAATGTGAGGAACTTGACATTGACTCATTTGATAAAGTCTTGGTCGGCGACAATGAAGAGTATCGCTCTCGGAATTATCCGTCAGTTTGCTTTTCGGATACATTTGGTCTGTTTTCGGAGTCACAGACTTTGGACTCAGATATGGTTGCGACAAGATCCGTAATGGCTACTTATTCTGATCCTGCGGCAGGTGTTATTTGGGGGGACGTTGGACATAAGAACGGTAGAGATATGGATCAAGATTATACTTGGCCGAAAGGTAGTGACCAAAAAACGAAATTCAGCAGCAAAGTCGCAAATGACACCAAAATTTACAAACAGCACTATGCTGGACTGTATGATGAAAGCGGGGTCAAGACTAAAACGATGAGAAAAAAAGGAATCTTTTGGAACAAATTTACTGCGGATGTCACTTCCGCTGTGACAAATGTCTTGATATGTGAAGCCGCCGCTGATTTTAAAAATAATCCTCCTTATGGTTGGTTTGACGTGTCTAAAACTCATTACAAGGGCGAGACATTTATGATTGCCACGAAGGTTGTTCCTTCTTATATTGGTTTACCAATTAATTCTAAAGCGGTTGAGAATGAATGTAATGAGGCCTTGAAATGGGCCAAGGAAAATGGGGCGGATATTTCTGAAGTTGAAGGAGTACGGTACATTGTGACTTCCGACAATAATACAAGTCCGGTCTTGCTTAAAGATATTGTGGTAAAAAAGCACGCGGCTAAAAATACCCTGATTTTTAACCTGCTGACTTATGGCGGAACATTTTATATTGACAAAGGAATAGTGAATGGTTTTAGAACGAAGAATGCTCAATATTACGTGGATTT
>OLFV01002439.1_pt1 | contig 13908 bp, 10 predicted proteins | sample 1605551 | NCBI WGS metagenome assembly OLFV01 (sample SAMEA3888922, study PRJEB22519) | human gut metagenome | biome: human gut; feature: human-associated habitat; material: faeces | place: Denmark | collected 2011
AGTTTTTCTTTCTTCTTATTCATGTTTCTCTCCTAAAATGATACCGGGAACACAATCATGCATCCCCGGTACTGTATCATTTTCTAGTAATATTATTCACTAATATTAAATTCAACGGTATCCTGTGCGTTCCGGATCTCTTCATCGATATCTGCGCCATTCTGGACAACGTTTGTGATTGCATCTGTCAATGCACTTCTGATATCGTTGTAGTATGCACCATAGTTGATTCCAGGAACTTTTCCTGCAAATTCAACGATGTCTTTGTATACTGCCTGACCGCCGTAGAAATCAGATGTAACATTGTAAGCTTCAGACTCACCAGCTGGTAAGTAGCTTGCGATCACGCCTGCATTTGGAAGAAGTTCATCGTATAATTCAACGCTTGTTCCGAATGTAGAATTTAAGAAGTCGAATGCAAGGTCTGTGTTCTTGCAGTTAGAAGATACTGCCCAGCTTGCACCACCACAGTTTGCATAGTTTGTTGCTCCGTCAATATCATCTAATTTTGGCATATTAACGATTGCCCATTTGCCTGACTGATCTTCTGCTGCCTGGATAGAAGACATAATCCAGCATCCCTGGATCACACCAGCTGCTTTTCCATCGTTCATGGAAGCGATGTACTGATCCCAGTCTGTGTAATCAATCATGATTCCTGTTTCAATCAGTTCTTTGTATACGTTGATCGCTGCTTTTAATGCTGCGTTGTCAACTAAGTTTACTTTGCCATCTACCATTGGAGATGCACCAGCAGACTGAAGCATTTCGATCACGATCTCAGATCCGCCTGAGCTTGTTAACATTGGAACACCATTTGCATCTACAACTTTCTGAGCGAGTTCCATAAACTCTGACCATGTTGTATCTTTGAAGTCTTCTACTGTAAGACCAGCTTTTTCTACCATATCAGAACGGATTGCCATGATGGTAGCACCGTTGTCGAATGGGATACCATAGTGTGCGCCGTCTACAGTGGAATCTGCTAATTTACCACCAGTGAACTGGTCGAAATCGATTCCTGAATCTGTCAGATCTGTGAAAAGTTCCGGATAATTTGTTGCGTTCTTGCTGAAGGAGTTATCCTGCATTAAGAAGATATCCGGTAATGTGTCATAGTTTCCTGCTTCTGCTGCTGTGATAAGGCTCTGCTCGATATCCGTGTAAACCTTCTCCTGAATATCAAGTTTGAAGTTTGGATGATCCTTCTGATACATTGCCTCTGCCTGCTGCATAGCGTAAACATTAAATGTAGGATCCCAGCACCATACGGTCAGTGTCTCGTCTCCGTCTGCTGTTTCCTCATCAGAAGCTGCCTCTGTTGAGCTGTCTGTCTTTTCCCCTGCATCAGAACCGGCTGCCGGTGTATTGTCTTTTGTTCCACCACATCCAGCCAGTGTTGTAACTGTCATAGCTGCTACAAGTAATGCCCCGATCAATTTCTTTTTCATAAAAATTTTCCTCCTTAAATTTTATGAATCACTTTTGTTCATTATGTATAAAATCAAAAGTGCTTTGTTCTTTACATTTGTTATTATAGAGTGCGTTTCCTCTTTTTCCTACCCATATATTGCTCTATATTTTATAATTCTTGCTTTATTTTAAAAATCTTGTTATTTTGCTTTTTTCATTGTATACTAAGTACAACATCGTTCCTATCTTAAACAGGAAATCATTGCAATTATAACATGAAAGGACTGTATTTTCCATGAGTAACCGCAAATTTAATCTGGATAATGAGGTACAGCCGGAAATCCATTTCCGCCTGCTTTCCATATCAGCATCCAAATTTGAAAATGACTGGACTTCTTTTCCCCACAGCCATCATTTTACGGAAATCTTCTTTATTAAAGACGGCACCGGACGCATGCTGATCGAAAATGAATCTGTTCCGGTCTCCTCAAACAGCCTTGTCGTGATCGGTGCGCAGGTAACACACACAGAGTTTTCCGATCCGGAAAATCCACTGGATTATTATGTACTCGGGGTGGAGGGATTAGAACTGAATACCGACAAAGAACCGGAATACATTCATGTCCCTGCTTCCGCAAACTCACCTTTTATCCGCCAGTGTTTTGAAAACATCCTGCGGGAAATGCATAACAAACAGGACCGCTACGCAGAGATCTGTCAGCATTATCTGGATATTTTAATTTTATATTTCTGCCGGAAAGACCATGTATCCTATGAAGTGGTGGATGCGCAGAACAGCAGCCATGAATGCCACAAGGTAAAACGCTTTATCGAGCACAATTACCAGAGCATGATCTCTCTGGATTCGCTTGCCGAAAACTGCTGCCTCTCAAAATATTACCTTTCACACCGTTTTGCAGAGCTGTATGGAAAATCTCCCATCGCTTACCTGAATGAAGTGCGGCTGGCGTCTGCGCGTGACCTGCTGCTCACAACCAATCACAGTATCGAAGAGATTGCCGGATGTATCGGGTTTTCCTCTACCAGCTATTTTTCGCAGTCCTTCCAGAAAAATTTTCATGAATCGCCACAGCAGTTCCGCAAATCCCACCGTGTCAGGACATGACCATGTTTCATTTTTTACATAAAAAAGACGGTTTTCCTGCAAATGAAACTGTCCCAAAAGAGGCGGCACCGGAAACTCCGATGCCGCCTCTTTCGATAATGATTTTTATTTAATTATAAGGATTTTACCAGTCTATCTTATACATATTCCTTCTGTTGATCGCACCGATCTCCTCTAAGGTATTGATCATGCGATACACGGTCGCAGTCCCGATCCTGGAATCGATTCTGGATGCTTTGTAATAAATTTCTTTACAGCTTGAGCAATTCTCATTCAGTATGATGTCGAGCAGCACCATCCTCTGCTTTGTGATCCTGCATCCCTGCTCTTTCAGCCGCTGAATCACAATTTCACGCTGCATCTGGGTTTTCTCATACTTCTGCTGATTTTCGTCCTGCTTCTGCTGTTCGGATGTATGCTGAATCATCTTAAACCATGCCCTTCTTAATCACCTGAAATTTGTGTTTATCACTATATCTAATGGCAGCCTCTGCAATGTGAACAGTCCCCACCGCAGGAAGATTTTCCACTCTTTTTGTCCCGGACAATGCCTCTGACGATCAGAGCAACTACGGATATCAAAACAACTAATACAACGAATGTTCCCATATTATACTACCGCCTTTCTGTTTTTTAAGGAGAAGCCTCTATGTATGAGGCTTCTTCCTGAAATGACTATTATTTTGCACTTACAACTTTCTTTGCGTCAACCTTCAAAGAGCTGCTCTCTTTGTATGGGCGGAAAAGTAAGTACAGGAATCCGATCACAAGCAGGAATGCTGCAACTGTTCCGATTCCGAACGCGCCTGTTGTAATTAATGTACCGATCTGGTAGATGCAGAGTGATACCACATAAGCGAGTCCACACTGATATCCGATTGCGAACCAGAACCATTTTGCATTGTTCATCTCACGTTTGATCGCTCCCATTGCAGCGAAGCAAGGTGCACACAGTAAGTTGAATACTAAGAATCCGTAAGCTGCGATCGGAGTCATAGCTGCTGCAAGGTTACCCCAGATCTCAGCACCATCTTCTGCTACTTCTCCGAATCCATATAACATACCGAAAGTTGCTACAACGTTCTCTTTTGCAATCAAACCAGTGATCGCTGCAACTGCCATTTTCCATCCTTCACCTGCTTTTGTCCAGCCAAGTGGTGCAAAGATCCATGCGATTGCGCTTCCGATAGAAGCAAGGATAGAGTTATTTAACTCCTCAACCATTCCAAAGCTTCCACTCTCCCATCCAAAGCTCATTAAGAACCATAATACGATGGTAGATAAAAGAATGATCGTACCTGCTTTTTTGATGAAGGACCAGCCTCTCTCCCACATGCTGCGAAGTACGTTGGAAACTGTTGGCCAGTGGTATGCCGGAAGCTCCATAACGAATGGTGCGGGATCACCGGCAAACATTTTTGTTTTCTTTAAGATGATACCGGAGCAGATGATCGCTGCGATGCCAACGAAATAACAGCTTGTTGCGACCCATCCGGAGTTATCGAAGAACGCACCTGCGATCATGGCGATAATTGGAAGCTTTGCTCCACAAGGAACAAAAGTTGTTGTCATAATGGTCATTTTACGGTCACGGTCATTCTCGATGGTACGGGATGCCATAATACCAGGAACACCACATCCGCTGCCGATCAGCATCGGAATGAAGGATTTTCCGGAAAGACCAAATTTACGGAAGATACGGTCCATGATGAATGCAACACGTGCCATATATCCGCAGCTCTCTAAGAAAGCAAGGAAAATAAATAATACTAACATCTGTGGTACGAAACCAAGAACTGCACCGACACCGGAGATCACACCATCTACGATGAGTCCTGTCAGCCATTCTGCACATCCGATTCCTTCAAAGAAGCTCTGTGCTCCAGGAATGATCCATTCTCCAAACAGTGTGTCGTTTGTCCAGTCTGTCAGCAGTGCTCCAACGGTTGTAACAGATACATAATATACAATGAACATCACTACTGCAAAAATTGGTAACGCAGCCCATCTGTTTGTCACGATGCGGTCGATCTTATCAGATGTTGTCAGTTTTTCTTTGTTGTTCTTTGTCACACATTCACCAATGATAGAAGAAATGTATACATATCTCTCATTTGTGATAACACTCTCGGTATCATCATCAAATTTGTCTTCCATCTCTTTGATCTCTGCGGATACATCCGGAACGTTTGTCATCATTTCATTGATCTTATCATCTTTTTCCAGTAATTTGATCGCAAAGAATCTCTTCTGTTCTTCCGGCATTCCTTTTAACTTGCCTTCTACTTCTGCAATAATATCCTCAGCCTCTTTAGAAAACTCATGGGTTACAACTGCTGCTTTTCTGCTCTCTGCAAGCTTTACTGCTTTCTCAGCTGCCTCTTTGATCCCGGTTCCTTTTAAAGCGGAGATCTCAACGACTTCACAGCCTAATTTTTTGCTTAATTTATCTGTGTGGATTTTCTCACCGCTCTTCTCCACAACGTCCATCATGTTGACTGCCATGATGACCGGAATACCTAATTCCATAAGCTGTGTGGAAAGGTAAAGGTTACGCTCGATGTTTGTACCGTCGACGATATTTAAGATCACATCCGGTCTCTCAGCGATGAGGTAGTTTCTTGCAACTACTTCCTCAAGTGTGTATGGAGATAAAGAATAGATACCCGGTAAGTCCATGATAACGACATCTTTATGTCCTTTTAATTTTCCTTCTTTCTTTTCTACCGTAACACCCGGCCAGTTACCAACAAACTGGTTGGAACCTGTCAGCGCGTTAAATAATGTTGTTTTACCGCAGTTTGGATTTCCTGCGAGTGCAATTTTAACTGCCATGATCAACTCTCCTTTTCTGCTTCTATGTAAGTCCGTTTCCATGTCTGGAATCCGTATGCTGCATTCCGCAAAAGTATGCCAGCACTACTCATTTTCATAACATTTTTATCTTTTGAGTTAGTCTTATGTAACCCATGGACAAAAAAAATTATTCCACTTCGATCATCTCTGCATCTGCTTTGCGGAGTGATAACTCGTATCCGCGCACAGTAACTTCTACAGGGTCGCCGAGTGGCGCTACTTTTCTGACAAAAACATCCACACCTTTTGTGATCCCCATATCCATGATCCTTCTCTTAACCGGTCCCTCGCCAGTCAACTTTTTGACTTTTACTGTCTGTCCGACAGCTGTTTCTTTTAATGTCATTTCCTAACGGCTCCTTTTTTATTTTTTAATCATTTATCAGCAGGCAGGAAACGCCCTGCCATTGCTTACAACTTACAGGCTGGCACACCTAGACCATGATCTTATTTGCCATGTCTTTTCCGATCGCAACCCTCGAATCTTTGACATTCACGATCATATTGCCACCGATCTCAGATACGACCGTAACAACGCCTCCTACTACAAATCCGAGATTCTCTAAAAATCTTCTGGTTTCTTCTTTTCCGCCAACTTTTTTAATTGTATTCTCTTCACCTGTTTTCACCATTGTTAAAGGCATCATATCTTCCTCTTCCTTATCTTTCCAAAGACTATTGATAATCTTTTTCGTTTCTACGTTGGTTAGTATAATCTAACGATAGTTAGTTGTCAATAACTTTTTCACATATTTTTCTAAAATATTTTCTTTTGTAGGGCTGCACAATTTTTCATTATTTTAAGTCACTATTTTCAGTGAGATGTAAACCTCCTCAGACGTATGGTCATGAAAAAAAGAAGACATCACACATTTTGCTGTGCAATGCCTTCTTCCGCATCATTTCTTACTGTTTATTCTGCTTATTCTGTTTTAACTCTTTTTTCCATGCCATATAGCTTGTGTACTCTTCACTCTTTTTGAACTTGCGTTTTTTCAGAATGAACATCACGAGTGAGAGGATGAATCCTACTACACCGATGGTCGCAATTGTCTTTAAGATCACAAGTAATTTTGGCTGTACAAATTTAATGGTTGTATTTTCACCAACACCGTTCATAGCAACAGAGTTTGCTAATACATACAGGTCATGGTGGCATGCCTCACGCATTGCTGTTACCATAACCGGATCATTTTTATATGCCGGTAATTCTTTGGTCACATACGGCATCATGGCATCATAGGTTGTAACACCACCTGCCATCACTCCGTCCGGGCCATTGACATATGGATTAAGAACGTTGTCTGTGATGGTAAGTCCATTGCTGCCCCACTCATTTCTCATGATTCCAGTCATCAATCCTTTGTTACCGCCGGACCAGATACATCCCCAGCGTGTGTAAGCAACCATGGTTCCGTTTGCATTTCCTTCTTCAAATACATCCTGGAATGCTTTTAAATATACTTCACGTGCTGCCTGCTCAGAGAGCCATACGCCAAGACCAATACGATCCTGCTCGCAGTCATTTAATGCAAAGTGTTTCATTACGACATGAACACCTTTTTCCTGGATAGCTGCCACTTCGTAAGCACTCATTTTTCCGGAAAGGAATCCGTCTTCACTGTAGTACTCGAAGTTACGTCCGCCATAAGGAGTTCTGTGGATATTGTTACCCGGTCCGTAAAGAATCGCAACGTCTGCAGACAGACAGTTATTACCGATCACTTTACCAATTTCTGTCATAATATCCGTATTGAAAGTTGCTGCCATCACATCCTCAGATGTAAATGCAGTTGCTGTCAGTTTTTCTTTATCATTATTACCGAATAAGGAAGCGGTCAGTCCCTGTGGTCCGTTCTCATCACGGGAACCCGGAGCCTGGATCGATTTGATCGGCATTGTCCAGTGGAAGGAGTCGCCAATTAAAGTTACCATCTCGTCATAGGTAAGCTGGTCTAATAAAGTATCCCAGTCAGCATCGTCATAATCTTTACCGATCATATCGTATAAAGTAAGACCATTTTTTGCACCTAATGTCGGCATCTCTACCGTATCATAATCTGCTGCATCATACTGAACTAACTGCAGGTCATCGATCATAGTATCTGTCAATGCAAATACCGGAGATTCTGTCGGGAATGTTCCCTCCCAGTCATTACGTGAAAGGTAAGTTACGGAGTTATCTCCGGCGCCTTCGTAAAGGTTCATATCGGAATCAGATAACTGGTTTGTCACCTCTGCACCACTCTTAGATACTGCATAAGTAGTGGTATCTAATGTATCATTTGTCCACTGGAATGTAAGTTCTGCATTACCTTCTGCATCCATTCCATTCTCAGCTGTAAATCCTTTTGCTGCAAGAATGTTGTTTACAGCATTGTGTGCATCTGTTGCTGCTGTAAAATAGTAATCACCTGCATCTAAGATATATGTTTTTGCACCGTATGCATCATAAGATGCGATATCTGCCCTGTCCACATTGATCGTTAATGTCTGGGACTCACCCGGAGCCAAAATATCAGTTTTGCCGAATCCGCATAACTGTACTGCAGATTTCTCTACAGAATTCTCTTTGTCATACTCTGTATATGGAGACTGTGCGTAAATCTGAACGGTCTCTTTTCCGGAATAAGTATCACCTGTATTGGTAACTGTCACATTAAAGTTATAAGAATCTGTCGCAGCATCATAAACGCCCGTCATGTCACTGTACTCGAAATCTGTATAGCTTAATCCATAACCGAATGGGAATGCCACATCATCGCTGTATACATAGCTTCCTACATTTCCGGTTCCCATAACCGTGTCTTCATAACGTGTCTCATAATATTTGTATCCAACGTAGATACCTTCCTGATATACCATGTAGCTTTTTGCTTTTTCAGGAATCAGTTCTTCTGTATAGCCTTCATAAATCATCGGCATGAAGTTGGCCATGGCCGGTGAAGAATAATTGTCATAGCAGTAGGTATCCACAAGGCTTCCGGATGGATTGACGTTACCTGCAAGGATATCAGCCACTGCATTGATACCTGTAATTCCGACATCGCCGATCCACAGACAGGCATCTACATTATAAGTATTGTCTTTTAAGAAATCTACCTGTAATGCATTTGCAGAGTTGATCAGCACAATGATCTTGCTCACTGTTCCGTCTGCTTTCATTGCTGCCACATTGGAAAGCATTTCTTTTTCATTGTCATCTAATGCAAGGTAATTGACATCGCCGTATGCAAGGTCGGCACCCTCACCGCCTACACGGGATAATGTGACGATTGCCGCATCACCATAAGAGCTTACAGAATCTTTCACTTCGTCTGTGTACTCATTCCATGGAACTTCAGTTACAACGGCACTTGCAGTTGCGATCGTACCACCATTTCCACGTTTGTACATTCCCATCTCTTCGGATTCATAGAAGTTCCAGAGTGTTTCATTTACATTGAAACCTGTTTTTTCCATTGCAGTTTTTAAGGTATCTGCTGTGGAAGCGTCAATGTTACCGGATCCTGTACCACCATACACAAGGTTTACAGATGAATTGGAAAACAGACTGACATTGTCCCCTTCTGCCAGAGGAAGTGCGTTATTCTCATTCATAAGAAGCGCTGCACCTTCTGCCTCCACCTGCTGGACAAGCTGTAATCCGTAGTCAACCATATCTTCTGTAGACTCAAAGTCAGAGGTAAAGTACTGTGCACTTTCATCCTCGTTCTGTAATTTCCAGAATGTTCCTCCGACGAAAATAGCCAGTGAATTATCAAAAACGTTTAATAAACTGTACAGCGGCACAAAGATCACTGCCAGAATCGCACATACGATCGATAATCCTTTCCATGGACGGATCGCTCTGTGTTTTGCTTTGCGGAAAGCCTTCTTGCGGGCTTTCACTTCTTTTTTGTTCTCTCCCATAATTTTTCTCCATTTCTTTTTTCAAATTCCGTCATTTTGACGAACTTTGTTTACTTTGTGTTTTCATTTTATTAAAATTTTGTTAAAAAATCAACAAACCCGCCCTAGTCGGTTCTTTTTATGACGTAAGTGGTCATTTGAATTCTTCCGGCACATCCTCATAAGTTTTCCATTTTTCCATGGCTTCTTCCAGTGACGTTCCCTCACTTACAGCGTGTTTTCTCACAGCATTGACAGCCTGGATCTCTTTCATTCTGGCTCCTGTTAAAGTGTAGCCTTTCATTGCCCAGAGTGTTGCAAGCCATGCGATCATCGGAACAATACAGAACAGAATCAGAACAACTCCATGCATTCCAGAAGAATATGGTGTCTTGCTGTCCGGTAATGTCTGGATACCGATCATTGCAACTGCTGCACCAACGATGGTAGATCCAAGAGAACTTACTAATTTATCTACAAGTGAGAACAATGTTCCCATAATACCTGGCACATACTGTCCGGAACGGTATGTCTCATAATCGGAACAGTCTGCAACCATCGGAATCGGCATATCTGCTGTTGCATAATATGCACCATAACCGATACCAAAGAATAACACAAATAACACCGTGTATACATTGATGGATCTCAGGCTTAAGTTAAATGCCGGAACCCCCTGCTTCCATAACAACAACAACACTAAAACTCCAATGTACATGACCAGTGCAAGCATTGTATAGCGCACCAGTGAAGCTTTCTGTCCATGCTTCTGTGATGTCTTTACCGTCAAAAGGAAGAATGGAACAGAGAAAATATATCCAACGATCATCATTGGAAGATACAGTCCGCCGTAGTCTCCCATCATTGCTCCGTAAAGCATACAGAGTACTGTCATATTCGTTGCAATGGAGAAAGCGAGCTTGCATCCCGCTCCTGCGACCATAAGACGCTGCAGCTCTTTGTTTGCTTTTAAAATAGCAATATATTCTTTTAATTTTACTTTTTCCTGTTTATTGCCAACACCGAAAAATTCCGGTCTGTCTTTCTCCCAGATACCGATTACCGCAAGAAGTGTCAGAACTGCAGATACCACGATGGCAAGCGGGATCATAAAATCAAAAAAGTTTGCGCTGTTATAGCCGCCAAGACGGTCACCTAAGATCGGTGCCAGAAACTGTACAAGTCCCATACCGATCAGGCTGGCGATCGTATTAAAAATAGTAAACATCGGGCGCTGTTTCGGATCGTTTGTCAGACAGGTCTGTCCGGAACGGGTACAGGCCGTCTGGAATGTGTATCCGATAACATATAATGCATAAAATAACACAAAACATACATAGCGCAGCCACTGCATGTCCGGTGCAATGATTCTTGTTCCAAAATACAGTAAAATGGAAGAAACGATCATGATCACATTTCCGATTACCATGTATGGACGGAATTTACCGAATTTTGAATTTGTCCGGTCGATCAAAGCTCCGATGATCGGATCCGTCACGGCATCAAAAAGACGCATGACGGTTACCATTGTCGTTGCAAACATAAGCGCAAGTCCTAACACTCCGTTTGCGTAATATGCGATAAAATTCATGGTGAGGATATAATATACATTTGTCGCACCATTGTTCATCGGGAACAGCACAAGCTGATACGGTTTTGCCCGGTTCATTCCGGCTGCCTGTGCAGTGGTTTTTTCTTTTTGATTACTCATTATTTCTTCTCCTTTGGAATATCCTGCTAAAATCTATACCCAGTTTTCACTCTTTTTCGCTTCTTTTTTCAGCTTATAATCCTGATTCTCTTTTTCAGTGTGACAAAGTACCATGGCATCCTTCACACTTCCGGCTACGGCTTCGATCTTATTCTCTTTTTCCATAGGAAGCTGGAAGGTAAAAATATGATTTCCGCTCTTCTGCTCGATCAGCTCTCCGTTATTGTATAAGGATACGACCGGCTGGTTTGTGTAAACTTTAATGGTCGTTGTATCCTCAGAACGGTCACTGCGGCGTGATCCACACAAATGAACAAAAGGTTCCTCGCTCCAATATGCTTTATATAAGAAGAAACTGTCTTTCTTTGTCTTGCGGTCAAATGTCACCAGTCCCTTATGGTTCATGCCCGGCTCGCCGCCCTGATTTCTAGCATCTGCCGCAAAATCAAACATATTCCACACATAAGTGCTCCACATAAATGGATGACGCTCGAAACATTTGATCATATACTCATGATATTTTGCCTGATATTCCTCAGTATGGTCTCCACGTCTCGGTCTTCTGCTGTGAAGGTTTGGCATACCTTCCGCACCGTACTCGGAATAACCGATCGGGCGGTTCGGGAATACAAGGTGGAAAAATCTTAAGAACAGATCATTTAAGAAAAATCCCGGTACATACCATCCCAGATATAAATTCCATCCAACCAGATCTGTGATGTGTGCAGAACGGTTAAATGGTCCGCACATTGCATAACATGCTAACGTTGTCAGTCTTGTCGGGTCCATCTTGTGGCAAAGATCATTTAACACATGATGATTGTCCAACATATCTTTTTTGTCCTTTGTACTGATGGTAATCTCATTGGATACGCCCCATACTACAATTGACGGATGATTGTAATTCTGAACGATCAGCTCTCTCATCTGGCTGATGGTGTTCTCTCTTCCGCCCGGCATATGTTCCGAAATGTATGGAATCTCTGCCCATACGACCATACCTCTCTCATCACAGAGATCATAAAAATACTGGTCATGCTGATAGTGTGCGAGACGAATCGTATTTGCCCCAAGTTCGCAGATCATATCCATATCTTCATCATGGTTTTTTGTTGAAATCGCATTTCCTAATGCTTTAAAATCCTGATGTCTGGAAACTCCGTGAAGTGGATAATGCTCTCCGTTTAAGAAAAATCCCTTCTTTGGATCTACCGAAAAAGTACGGATACCAAAACGGTTCGTGATCTCATCCTTCACTTCCCCATTTACGGTCAGCGTTGCAACTGCCGTATAAAGGTATGGATTTTTTCTTCCATGCCAGCGGATTGGATTCTGGATATTAAGATTTACGTCACATCCGTTCCCTTCTGCAACTACTTTTCCGTCCTGATCTTTGATCTGAACGTTTACCTGTGCTTCCTCTGTATTGGTAAATGTTTCGATATGAACATTCGCTTCGTTCTCTTTTACTTCCGGTGTGATCTTAATTCCGTTACTTCCGAGGTAATCTAAGTCAAAATGCTCTTTTGACACGATCAGGAAACGGACATCGCGGTAAATTCCGCCATAGAACGTAAAATCGGCTTTCTGCGGATATACTTTTCCATTGACGGAGTTGTCCACGGTCACTTCCAGTTTATTCCGGTCTTCTAAAACCTCTGTGATATTGATGCGGAATGTGGAATATCCGCCATCATGATGTGCAAGTTCTTTTCCGTTCACAGTCACATCACTGCTTGCATTTACACCAAGAAACTCCAGATATACTTCCTCTGCCTCCGGATCAAATTCCGGTTTTTCAAATGTTTTCTCATAGTGGCAGGTTCCTCTGTAGTAATCATTTCCTCCGTCCTGTCCGTCTTTTGCATTCCATGTATGTGGCAAGTTCACCTGCTCTTGTCTGTTGTCAGGTCCAATGAAAAGCCACTGCTCCATCAGATTTTGAATTCGTCGCATATAACACATCCTTTTTATTATTTATGGTGCCTGTCACTTTGTATCGTTTCAGGCTATTTTTATATATTGTTCCAATTTCAATACATAAATAATAAATAAAATTCGTTAATTTTTCAACGAACCTGACTTAGTCGGTGCTTTTTGTGACGTAAGTGGTGTTCCTTTGTAAATACGAAACCGTCTATCCAAACTATATGTATAATTCAGACAGACGGTTGTTCTTTTACTTCACCGGGAGCAGCACTTCCAGATTGAAACAGTTCATCTCTGTGGATACTGAGATATCCCCCCCGTATTTCTCTGCAATGTGCCGGATACTCTTTAACCCAATCCCGTGATACTGCTTGTTTTTCTTCGTGGTCTTTGGCAGATCATCCTCATACTCCGGTGTGCGCTCGATTGGATTCGAAAAACGGATATATAAAAAATGCTGCTTTTCTGCGACACAGATATCGATAAACCGCATCTCTTTCTCTGAAAACTTTTCCACACACTCGATCGCATTGTCAATAGCATTTCCAAACAGTGCATAAATATCAATGGAATCCATAAAGAAAAGCTTCTTTCCATCGATCACACAGTGCATGGTAATATCTCTTGCCTCACAGATCAGACTTTTCTCTGAGAGCAATGTATCCAAAATTTCATTTCCTGTTTTTACGATAGAGTCGTAAATGCGGATTGACTGTTCCAGTTCTTTTAAATTTTTCTCCCGTTCTGTCGGGTTTTCAATATGCCGCATTGCAGCCACCTGATACTTCAGATCGTGACATTTGCGGTCGATCACCTGCATCTGGTCTTTCGCGATCTCGTACTGCTTCTTCTGCTGATACCACATGCGCTCCATCAACGTATACTCCTGCTTCACTTCGCTTTTTTTGAAAAGTTCCGCCTGCAGATACAAAAAGGTCACACAGTATAGCTGAACCAGAACTGCAAGATTGGATTCTCCACG
>OLFV01002441.1_pt1 | contig 13891 bp, 11 predicted proteins | sample 1605551 | NCBI WGS metagenome assembly OLFV01 (sample SAMEA3888922, study PRJEB22519) | human gut metagenome | biome: human gut; feature: human-associated habitat; material: faeces | place: Denmark | collected 2011
GCAATATTTTTTCTTTTTTTCATAGTGAACTCCTCCTTTGGGTTATTATGTACTCTGAGAGTACATTATTTAATTATAGTAATCGTAAATCGTTCTGCTTAAGGTAGCGATCGTATTCTGTGCGGAACCGGCACTTGAGAGATTCTGGGACATAAATACGATTACTACGTCATTTTTGGAATCATAGATGATTCCGGCATCATTTTCCACGTTGTCAAGTTCTCCGGTTTTATTTGCGGTTTTGACTCCTTCCGGAAGCTGTGCGGGAATTTTGTTACAGCGTGTCTGTGCCTTGAGCAGATTAAACATATCAGTGGCATGGGTGTAGCCGGATGTATCCTGTTTATAAATCTCCTGCAGGAGATGACCACAGTCTCCTACAGATGTGTAGTTATCATCATTCTCATTGCTGGCAAGGAGCATACGTCCCATGTGAGTCTGGTCATAGCCATGTGCCTGGCAGAAACTGTTGACAGCCTGCATACCTGCTGCGGAATCGCCGCCGCCGATGATGGTGATGGCGGAGGTCTTGCTGAGAGCCTCGGCCACAGCCTTGGTGCCCACAGCAAAGGCAGGGAACTCAAACACGCCCATAGGACCGTTCCAGATAACGGTACCGGCATCGGCCACAGCGTCGCAGTACAGCTTCACGGTTTCGGGGCCAATGTCCAGACCCTGCCAGCCGGCGGGGATCTCACCGGACTTGACTACCTTGCTGTTGGCGTCGGGAGAGAAGGCGTCTGCGATCACGGTGTCCACCGGCAGCAGCAGTTTTACGCCCTTGGCCTTGGCCTTTTCCAGCATTTCCAGAGAATAGGCTTCCCAGTCGGCTTCCAGCAGGCTGTCGCCCACCTGACCGCCCTGAGCGGCAGAGAAGGTGTAGGCCATGCCGCCGCCGATGATGATGGTGTCGGCGATCTCCAGCAGATTGTTGATGACGCCAATCTTGGAGGAGACCTTGCTGCCGCCAAGGATAGCTACCAGAGGCCGCTTGGGGTTAGCCAGCGCGCCGCCGATGACTTCCAGCTCCTTCTCGATCAGGAAGCCGGAGACGGCGGGGAGATAAGCCGCCACACCGGCGGTGGAGGCGTGAGCCCGGTGGACGGCACCGAAAGCGTCGGACACGTAGACCTCGGCCATGGAAGCCAGCTTTTGTGCGAAGGCGGGATCGTTCTTGGTCTCGCCCTTTTCAAAGCGGGTGTTTTCCAGCAGCAGGACCTGACCGGGCTGCAGGGCTGCGGCCTTAGCCTGAGCATCCTCACCCACAACGTCGCTGGCGAAGATAACTTCCTGTCCCAGCAGCTCTGCCAGACGGGCGGCTACGGGAGCCAGGGTCAGCTTCTTCTGCTCCTTGCTCCAGGCAGCCTCGGTGAGTTCTGCGGGATCCTTATCCTTTTCTGTCTGCTTTTTGACCCATTTGTCAAAATCCGGCTGGGGCTTTCCCAGGTGAGAGCAGGCGATCACCGCCGCGCCCTGATCCAGCAGATACCGAATGGTGGGCAGGGCCGCCACGATCCGCTTGTCGCTGGTGATCTCGCCGGTCTTCTTGTCCTGGGGCACGTTGAAATCGCAGCGCAGCAGGACCTTCTTGCCCTTTACGTCAATGTCACGCACGGTCTTCTTCTGATAATTCATAAGCAAACTCCTAAACATATCGTTGATTTGCAGTGCTTTTAAGAATTTTCCGCCATCTCTCCCACGCCCAGCAGGCCGGGGAAGCCGTTCTGCCGCAGGGCTTCGTACACGCATACGGCCACCGTGTTGCTGAGGTTCAGGCTCCGGGCCTCGTCGATCATGGGCAGACGGATACAGCGTTCCCGGAAACGTTCCCGGAAATCCATGGGCAGGCCCGCCGTTTCCTTGCCGAAAAAGATCCAGCTGTCCGGAGAGAACCGGGCCTCCTGGTAGGACCGGGGGGCTTTGGTGGTGGTCAGCCAGCAGTCCTGCGCGGCCTCCGGACGCTTTTCAAAAAAGTCATCCAGGCTTTCATAGTCAAAGACCTCCACCAGATGCCAGTAGTCCAGTCCCGCCCGCCTGACAGCCCGCTCGGAGATGTCAAAGCCCAGCGGCCGGATCAGATGCAGACGGCTGCCGGTGGCAGCGCAGGTACGGGCGATATTGCCGCAATTCTGAGGGATCTCAGGCTCCACCAATACGATATTCAGCACAGATATTCCCTCCTTTTGGCTCGAATGGATACTATTGTAATCCTTTACCGATAGAAATTCAACTGTTTTGTGGTGAATTTTGCGATTCTTTGGGCGGTTGAATGGTTTGCGCGGGGGGAGTGGGTATGTATTCTCAAAAAATTGAGGTTTTTTAGTTAATTTGCTGAATTTCCGGTGTCTTTGATAAATTCAAACAGAAAAGGACGAAAGATTTGGAGGAAATTACCTTGAACTTTTTCCGGGAAGGGGTGGATTTCCCTAAAAAGTTTGGTATAATGACAGTGATAAGATTCCGGTCGCTATGCGGCCTGACGGACAGGAGGGACTTACCATGGATCACACGTGTCGTGCTGTGTTTATTCTGGAAGAGGATCACTCTATTCCTGCAGGTCACAAACCGCTGATGCTGGAAGCCATATTGCACCGCCCAATCATGGAGCGGGCCGTTGTGCAATGTTTGGCGGATGGCGTTCAGCGGTTTTTTGTTGTCTGCTCGCCCCGCTTTGCTGAGGAGGCGGCTGCCTGCTTCCCGGAGGGAACGGATGTTGTGATCTCTGAGCAGCATGCCGAGCTTTTGAATTTCCTGGACAATGACGAGGACACCCTGGTCCTCTGCCGCGCGGCTCTGCCTATGGCTCAGGCCGGCCCCGGCTTTGCCTATTCCGCACCCGGACGGGAACTGCGGGAGGTCTGGAAGAACAAGATGACCAACGCTGTATCCGGCGCTTCGCTGGTGTCCGGCTGGCTGCCGATCTTCGGACCGGAGACCATCGCTGAACTGGAACCGGTTTTGGCGAAGATGGAACAAGAATCGTAATTTTGAAATTTTGAATATATAAAATATACAGAAAAGAGAGGAAAATTCCTATGATTTCTCACGGGAAGGACATCAAAGTTTTCTGCGGTAACGCAAACCAGCCTCTGGCGGCTGAGATCTGCCAGATGATGGGCACCAAGCTGGGTGAATCTGAGGTCAAGAGCTTCGCTGACGGCGAGGTCTCCGTCTCCCTGTACGAGACCGTCCGCGGCAGCGACGTGTTCGTAGTCCAGTCCACCTGCAAGCCTGTCAATGACAACCTGATGGAGCTGCTGGTGATGATCGACGCGCTGCGCCGCGCTTCTGCCGGCCGTATCACCGCCGTCATCCCCTATTTCGGCTATGCCCGTCAGGACCGCAAGGCCAAGGCCCGCGATCCCATCTCTGCCAAGCTGGTGGCCAACATGATCACCGCTGCCGGTGCTGACCGTGTGCTGACCATGGACCTCCACGCCTCCCAGATCCAGGGCTTCTTCGACATCCCCGTGGATAACCTGCTGGGCAACCCCATCTTTGTGGATTATTACGCCAAGAAGTTCGGTGACAAGTGCGAGGATATGATGGTGGTCTCTCCCGACGTTGGCTCCGTGGCCCGCGCCCGCGCCTTCGCTCAGAAGCTGCACATGCAGCTGGCTATCGTGGACAAGCGCCGCCAGAAGGCCAACCAGTGCGAGGTCATGAACGTCATCGGTGACGTGAAGGGCAAGGACTGCATCCTCTTTGATGACATGGTGGATACCGCAGGTTCCCTGTGCAACGCTGCCAAGGCCATCGTGGAAGTGGGCGGCGCCAACAAGGTCTACGCCTGCGCCAGCCACGGTGTCCTCTCCGGTCCTGCCATTGACCGTCTGGAGTCCAGCAACATTGAGGAGCTGGCTCTGCTGGATACCATCCCCGCCCATCCCGAAGCGGTCCGGGCACGGATCAAGTATCTGTCCGTGGCCTCCATGTTCTCTGAGGCTATTGAGCGTACCTATCAGGAGGTCTCCATCTCCAAGCTGTTCCGGTAACGATCCGGCCCAAAATCAGCGCATTGAGTGTAATATAAAAAACGGGGAAGCAGACTTGCTTCCCCGTTTCCTTTGGTATATGATACAAGCAAACAAGGAGGAATTCCCTATGATCTTTGAAAAATCCGGCGGGGCGGTGGACTGGCTCATCGTGGGCCTGGGCAATCCCGGCCAGAAATATGAGCACACCCGCCACAATATGGGCTTTCTCACGGTGGATCTGCTGGCGGAGCAGCTGAACGTGAAACTGAACAAAGTGAAGTTCAAATCTGCCTATAACATCGTCCGCTTCGGGGGCCAGAAGTGCCTGGTGATGAAGCCCCAAACCTATATGAACCTCTCCGGCGAAGCCGTCCATGAGGCTGCGCAGTTCTACAAAATTCCCGCCGACCATGTGTTGGTGATCTACGATGACGTGTCCCTCCCCGTGGGCAAGCTGCGGGTGCGGCCCACCGGCTCCGCCGGTGGTCATAACGGCATCAAGAACATCATCGCCCACCTGGGCACCCAGGATTTCCCCCGCATCAAAATCGGCACCGGTGCCCCGGCAGGGGGCGGTGCCGAGATGATCGACTGGGTCATCGGCGTTCCCTCTCAGGCGGAGCGGAAGATCCTGGTGGAAAGCTTTGAAACTGCCATTAAGGCCGCGGAGGACATCATCGAAAACGGCTGCCAGAAGGCCATGAACGATTATAACTGACCGGCCTGACGGGCATATAATAGCATAGGAAAACAGCGGCACACCCCGGCCACCAAGGCCGGAGTGCGCCCATTTGTGCGTAAAGCATGACTTTTGTCAGGAGGTGTCGGATGGACGCATTTCTGAAAGCCTTACAAACTCTGCCGGAGGTTGCGGAACTCATCAGCCGGGTGGAAAACGGCGGATGCCCCGCTGTCCTCACCGGCACCCAGCCGGTACAGCGGGCCTGCGTCGGCGCGGCGGTGGCCGCCGGAGCCGGACGGCCCATGGTGTTTCTCTGTGCCGACGAGCGGGAGGCCCGCCAACTGGCGGGGGACCTGCAAAGCCTGACCGGCGAGACGCCGGTGACGCTGCTGGCGAGAGAATGGCAGTTCCGGCCCAACGCTGTTTCTTCCCGTGAATGGGAGCGGAGCCGCTTGGCAGCGCTGTACCAGATGGCGGCGGGCAATGCGCCGATAGTGGTCGCCACGGTGGACGCACTCTTGGCCCGGACCATGCCGCCCCATCGGCTGGCGGAGCTGTCCGTGACGCTGGAGGTGGGCGGCCGGGCGGATCTGAAGGAACTGACGGACCGCTTATTACAGGCGGGGTATAGCCGCTGCGATCAGGTGGAGGGCGTGGGCCAGTTCGCTCTGCGGGGCGGTATTCTGGATGTGTTCTCCCCCCTGATGGAGCAACCGGTGCGGTGCGAGTTTTTCGACGATGAGATCGATTCTCTGGGACTGTTCGACCCCGGTACCCAGCGGCGGACGGAAAACGTCTCCTCTGCGCTGCTGCTGCCGGCGGCGGAGGTCTTACCGGGATTGACCCCCGGCGGGCTTACCCATCTGGCGGAGCAGATCGAAAAGCTGGCCGTCAAGTACGCTAAGAAAGAAAACGGAGAGAAGATCGCCCAGACCCTCCGGGGAGACGCGGAACGCTTCCGGAACGGTGCGGAGGTCAATGGACTGGACCGCTATCTGGGCTTGATCTACCCGGACGCCGCCGGAGGCGCGGACTATCTGCCGCCGGATGCCGTGGTGTTCCTCTGCGAAGGAGGGCGAGTTGAACAGCGGGTGAAAACCGTGCTGCTTCAGCTCCATCAGGACACGGAGGCCCTTATGGAGGCCGGTCTGATGGTGGGGGACGCGGCGGAGGTCTGCCTTTCCGGGGAGGCGCTGCTCGCACGGCTGGCGGATTTTCCGGTGGTGATGCTGGACGCGCTGCCCACCTCCCGGCACCCGCTAAAGCCCCACGGCCTGCTGGCCATCAACGCCCGGCAGCTCAGCTCCTACGGCGGCAGTCTGGAGACCGCCGTCACGGACTTGGAGCACTACCGGAACACCGGCAGTGCTGTGCTGGTGCTCTGCGGCGGTGAGGTCCGGGCGAAGAACCTGCTGCGGCTCCTGGAAGAGCGGGGAATCCCTGCTGTGCTGGATCTGAAGGGGACCGCTATGCCGAAGCCCGGCGAGCTGCGGATCACCGTGGGAGCACTGTCCGCGGGCTGTGAGTGGCCGGCGCTGAAGCTGGCGGTGCTGACAGAGGGACAGCTAACGGCCCCCACCCAGAAAAAGCTGAAGCTGAAAAAGGATTCCAACCGCCAAAAACTCCAATCCTACACGGATCTGTCCCCCGGCGACCTGGTGGTGCATGTGCACCACGGCATCGGCCGCTTCGCGGGCATCCAACGGATGCCGGTGGACGGCGTGGAGAAGGATTATATCAAGATCGATTACGCCGGGGGCGACTGCCTGTATGTGCCTGTGACCCAGTTGGACCTGGTGAGCAAATACATCGGCGGCGGTGAGGATCAGGAGCGGACCCGGCTCAACAAGCTGGGCGGAACGGAGTGGGCCAAGCAGAAAACCAAGGCCCGGAAAGCCGCCAAGGATCTGGCAGCGGGGTTGACCAAGCTGTACGCCGAACGGCAGCGCCGCCCCGGCTTTGCCTTCTCGCCGGATTCCCCGTGGCAGACGGAGTTTGAAGAGGCGTTCCCCTACGCGGAGACCGGGGACCAATTACAGGCCATCGCGGACATCAAGAAGGATATGGAGCAGTCCCGGCCCATGGATCGCCTCCTTTGCGGCGATGTGGGCTACGGCAAGACGGAGGTGGCGCTCCGGGCCATTATGAAATGCGTCCTGGACGGCAAGCAGGCGGCAATTTTGGTGCCCACCACCGTTCTGGCCCAGCAGCACTACGCCACCGCCTGCGGACGGTTCAAGGATTTCCCGGTGAAGATCGAGGTACTCTCCCGGTTTACCACCGCCAAGGAGCAGAAACGCATTTTGGAGGCTGCCCGCACCGGAAACCTGGACCTGTTGATCGGCACCCACAAGCTCTTGCAGAAAAATATGGAGTTCAAGGATCTGGGGCTGCTGGTCATCGACGAGGAGCAGCGCTTCGGCGTGACCCACAAGGAGCGGCTCAAGGAGATGAGCCGTCAGGTGGACGTGCTGACCCTGTCTGCTACCCCCATCCCCCGGACGCTGAACATGGCCCTCTCCGGTCTGCGGGATATGTCTACCATTGAGGAGCCGCCAGCCGACCGTCAGCCGGTGCAGACTTATGTGCTGGAGCATGACTGGGGGATCCTGGAGGACGCCATGCGGAAGGAATTGGCCCGGGGCGGTCAGATCTACTACCTACACAACCGGGTGGAGACCATTGACCTCACTGCCTCCCGCATCCAGAAGCTGCTGGGGCCGGAGGTCCGGGTGGTGGTGGGCCACGGCAAGATGGGCGAGCAGGAACTGTCCGCCGTTATGCAGGCCATGGTGGATGGCGAGGCGGATGTGCTGGTGTGCACCACCATTATTGAGACGGGCATCGACATTCCCAACGTCAATACCCTCATCATGGAGGATGCCGACCGGCTGGGCCTTGCCCAGCTCCACCAGATCCGGGGACGGATCGGACGCAGCACCCGCCGGGCTTACGCCTACCTCACCTACCGGCAGGGGAAGATCTTGCAGGAGACCGCCGCCAAGCGGCTGGCGGCCATCCGGGAGTACGTGGAATTCGGCTCCGGCTTTAAAATCGCCATGCGGGATCTGGAGATTCGGGGCGCGGGCAATCTGCTGGGACCGGAACAGTCCGGCTACCTGATGAGCGTGGGCTACGACCTCTATCTGAAGCTGCTGGAGGAGGCGGTTCTGGAGGAGCGGGGCGAGGAAAAGAAGATCGAGACGGAATGTGCCGCCGACCTGACCCTGAACGCCAATATCCCGGAACGGTATGTGGCCTCTCCGGAGCAGCGGATGGATCTCTACCGCCGCATCGCCGCCATCCGTACCAACGACGACGCCTCCGACCTGATGGACGAGATGATTGACCGGTACGGCGAGCCGCCGAAGCCGGTGCTGGCACTGCTGGATGTGGCGCTGCTGCGCGCCGCCGCCGCCAAGGCCGGGGTGTCCGACATCACCCAGAAGAAGGACGCGCTGCGCTTCACCTTGGCGGTGTTCCGTCCGGAGGCGCTGGTGCAGGTGTGCGGATTGACAAAGTACAAATTCCGCCTGACCCTCTCTGCCGGGGAGACGCCTATGCTGACGCTGAAGTTGAAGCCCGGCGCAGATGTTCTGGAAACGGCGCTGGAGCTGGTGGAGGATCTGAAGCTGGCAACACAGGCGCTGGAGAAAGCGTAAAGTTCTGCTTTGCCGGATGGTGCGGTTGCCCAAAAGAAATATCGAACAAAAAAGAGCTATCTGATCTCACCTGAGACCAGATAGCTCTTGATTCTTAATGATTCAGCTTTTTGAGGGGCGGCTTATTCCCATTCGATGGTGCCGGTGGGCTTGGGAGTCAGATCCCACAGAACACGGTTGACGCCGGAGACCTCGTGAGTGATGCGGTCCACGATGTGCTGCATCATGCCGAAGTCCAGCTGGGCCACCTCGGCGGTGACGGCATCCACGGTGTTGACGGCCCGGATGATGACCGGCCAGTCGAAGGAACGCTTGCCGTCGATGATGCCGGTGGACTTGATGTCGGGCACTACGGTGAAGTATTGCCAGACCTTGCCCTCCAGACCGTTCTTGGCGAATTCCTCACGGAGGATGGCGTCGGATTCCCGAACGGCCTCCAGACGGTCACGGGTGATGGCGCCGATGCAGCGGACGCCCAGACCGGGGCCGGGGAAGGGCTGACGGTAGACCATGTTGTCGGGCAGCCCCAGCGCCTTGCCTACCACACGGACCTCGTCCTTGTAGAGCAGCTTCACCGGCTCCACCAGCTCAAACTGCAGATCCTCGGGCAGGCCGCCTACGTTGTGGTGGGACTTGATGCCGTCGGATTCCAGAATGTCGGGGTAAATGGTGCCCTGAGCCAGGAAGGAGATGCCCTCCAGCTTCTGAGCTTCTTCAGCGAAAACGTCGATGAACTCCTTGCCGATAATCTTGCGCTTCTGCTCCGGGTCGGAAATGCCGGCCAACTTGTCCAGAAAGCGATCCACAGCGTCCACATAGATGAGGTTGGCGTCCATCTGGTTCTGGAACACCTCGATGACCTGCTCGGGCTCGCCCTTGCGGAGCAGACCGTGGTTCACGTGAACGCAGATGAGCTGCTTGCCGATGGCTTTGATGAGCAGAGCGGCGACTACGGAGCTGTCCACACCGCCGGAGAGGGCCAGCAGGACTTTCTTATCGCCGATCTGCTGACGCAGCTCCGTGAGCTGCTGGGCGATAAAGCTCTCTGCCAGAGCGGGGGTGGTGATACGCTCCATGGTTGCGGGACGAACATTGCTTGACATGGTAGGTTCCTCCTTGTATTTTGAATTGAATAGATCCTGTTGAAAAAGGGGAGGCAGCGTCATGATGCGCCGCCTCCCGCGGAATGGTGAGGACGATCAGTCGCCGTCCCGGAACACAATGTTGCCGGGCTCGGCGGATTCAATAATAGCCAGAGACTTCAGGTTGACGCCGGCAGCGCGCAGACGGTCGCCACCGCCCTGGAAGCCCTTTTCCACGGCGCAGCCGATGCCCATCAGGGTGGCGCCGGCGGCGGTCACGATGTCGCACAGACCGCGCATGGCTTCACCGTTGGCCATGAAGTCGTCAATGATGAGGACTTTATCGTCAGAGGAGAGCCACTCCTTGCTTACCAGCAGGGTGACCTTCTTCTTGTAAGTATAAGAGTAGATGTCGCTCTGATAGAGGCCGCCCTCGATGTTGTCGCTCTTGGCCTTCTTAGCGAAGATCATGGGCTTATGGAAATAGGTAGCCACAGCGGTGGCCAGAGCGATGCCGCTGGCTTCTGCCGTGAGGACCATGGTGACCTCGTCCATATTAAAATACTTGCCGAATTCCTCAGCGATCCGGGTCAGCAATCCGGTGTCGATACGGTGGTTCAGGAAACCGTCCACCTTGATGATATTGCCGGGCAGAACCTTGCCCTCTTTTACGATCCGCTCCTTCAGCTCCTGCATTTGGTGCTCCCCCTTTGTGCTTTCTATTTATATAATCGTTTTTTTAAGTAGAGACTGCCTTTATTATCCCGGATTTCTACTGCTTTTGCAACTGTTTTTCCCCACAAAAACTATTGCCGGGAAGTTGGTGACTTTGTGAAAATGCGTGCCGTAAACGGACAAAAAGCCGTGAAAAGCCGCACCGTGGAAAAACACGGCGCGGCTTCCCTTATTTTTCAGCCAGACGGTCGGCAACGGCCTTGAGCCAATCACCCTGGAAATCCTCGATGCTGCCGGCGTCCGTCAGGGATGCCAGAGCGGGATCGATGGGCATTTCCGCCAGAAGAGGCAAGTTGTGCGCGGCAGCGGCCTGAGCCGTTTTGCCCTCACCGAAGAGGTAGATCTTCTTGCCGCAGTCCGGGCAGGCCACATAGCTCATGTTTTCCACCAGACCCACGATGGGGACATTCATCATTTCCGCCATCTTGACGGCCTTTTCCACCACCATGCCAACCAGATCCTGGGGAGAGGCCACGATGATGATGCCGTCCAGAGGGATGGACTGGAATACGGACAGGGACACGTCGCCGGTTCCGGGAGGCATATCCACAAACAGATAGTCGCAGTTCCACAGAACATCCGTCCAGAACTGCTGGACCACGCCGGAAATGACGGGACCGCGCCAGATCACGGGGTCGGTCTCATTCTCCAGCAGGAGGTTGATGGACATGACCTGAATGCCGGTCTTGGATTCAGAGGGGATCAGGGCGTTTTCCGTGCCCATGGCCCGGTCATGGATGCCGAAGGCCTTGGGGATGGAGGGGCCGGTGATATCGGCATCCAGAATACCGACCTGATAGCCCCGGCGGCGCATGGTAACAGCCAGTTGGCTGGTGACCATGGACTTGCCTACGCCGCCCTTACCGGATACGATACCATAGACCTTGCCCACATGGGCGTCGGCATGGTGGGCCTTCAGCAGGGACTGAGGCTCCCGGGAAGCACAGCTCTCCCCACAACTGGAGCAGTCGTGCGTACATTCACTCATAAGATTGAATCTCCTTTTTCTATTTCAAATCTCACTATAAATAATAGTATGACCGGAATGATCAGAACTATCTTATACCCATTCCGGTCAGTTCGTCAACACCTTGATGATAAATGAGACTGTCGATAAAGTGGTAAATTCACTGTGACGGTAAGGAAAGGTATGCGTGGGAAACCCAAGAAGGGTGTTCCGCACCATTGGAATCCTAAGTTTTTAGAACTTTTATAAAGCTCTGCAAGCTTGTTCAGTGAGGCGAAAAGACTTTTTCGACACGCTGAATAAATAACCGGTCATCACAGACGCTGAACGGCCACTTCCAGGTCTCCGGCAAAGAAATCGGCCTCCCGGCTGTGGCAGGTGAACAGGAGGATCTGCCGATGGGCTGCTGCCTGCTTCAGCCACCGGAGGGCGGCGGCGCAGCGCTCGTCGTCGAAATTGGTGAGAGCGTCATCCAGAATGATGGGGATGGACTTTTCCGGTGGCAGCACCAGCTCGCAGATGGCCAGCCGGGCGGAGAGGTAGAGCTGATCTGCGGCCCCGGCGGACAAAAGCTGGATGTCCCGGTCAATGGGGTCCCCGGCGGGGCGGGCAGTGAGGTGAAAGCTCCGGTCCAGGGCGGCGGCGGTGTAGCGTCCCTCTGTCAGCTCATGGAAGATCTCCGCCGTCCGGCGGCTGAGCTGGGGGGAAAATCGGTTTTGCAGGACGGTGTTGGCACCGGCCAAAGTGTCCATGGCCAGACGCAGGGCGTCATATTCCTCCTGAAGCTGACCGGTCTGGCTTTGCAGAGATTCGGCGGAAGCCCGCAGCCCGTCAGGATCCCCCATAGCGTGAAGCTGACCGGTCAGGCGGTCAGTGGCGGAACGGGCGGCGGCCAACTGGACCTGCGCCTGTGCCAGCGCATCCGCGACGGTTTCCCGACTGCGAAGAGGAGGAGTTGATTCCATATCACAGCTGTCCGGGATGCCTTGCTGAACCAGAAGATCCAGACGGACCTGAGCTTCTCTAGCGGCGGTCTGGGCCTCGGACAGTGCCTTGCGGCGCTGGGCGGCCTGCCGCAGGACCTGATCGGCGGTGGGGATGTCAAAGGCGGCGGGGGCAAAGCGCCGGACCTCCAACAAAATTGCCTGTTCGTTGGTGGTCAGGGTATTGTAGTAAGCGTCGGCGGTGGCGGATTTGGTGTTCAGGTCCGCCTGCGCGGCGTCCCGGACCTCCACGGCGGCGGTATAGGCATCCGCAAAGGCAGTAATCTCGTTGGTATCCGTGGTGCCGAACCGTTTTTGCAGCGCGGCAGCCTGCGCTGTTTTTGCAGCCTGTTTCCGCATTTGCCGGGAAATGAGACCACCGGCGGCAGCAATTACGGCAAAGACGGCCCAGGGCAGACCCCGCTGCCAACCGGTCAGGTGTGCGCTGTACCGGGAGAAAGCGAACATGGCGATCCCGACGGCAGCGGCCAGCATCAGGGAAAATGCGGCCAGAGAGTGGGCGGCGTTGACGGACACCTTCGGCGGTGCGGCGGCCTCCTGGCGGGCTTCCTCGGCCGTTTGACCGGCAAAGGGGCTGTCATTGACATTCTTTTCCGCCCGGAGGAGGGCTTTCATGGCCTCGTCCCGATCAGTGCGGGCTTTCTCTACGTTCTTACGGACAGTTTCCAGATTGACGATGGCGCCCCGCAGCCGTCCGATGGTCTCCATGTCCGGGACCCGGTCTTCCTCCAACTGCTGGGTCAAACTATGGACCCGCTGGGCGGCGGTGTCGGCATCGGTGGTCAAGGCGGCTAATTGGCGGCGCTTTTGAGCGGCTTCCCATTGGTCGTGCTGGGCCAATTCATCGGAGAGGGCCTGCACATCGGACTCCAACGACTGAGAACGTTCCAGAGCGTCTGCGAGCTGCTGCTGAAGCTGAACGGAGGAGTCCAACTGCTGCTGGACCTCCGCAAGCTCCGCTTCCAAGGCCGGGAGCTGGCCGCTCTTATTGAAACGGCGGCGGTTCAACTGCTTTTTCAAAGCGTCATAGGCCTCTGTATAAGAGGTATCCTCGTCGCCGGAGGAAATGAGGGACGCTACGCGGCGCTCCAGGCCGGCGTCCTGCGTGATGGCCAGTCCACTTTGGCGGATGAAGGCGCTGCGCTCAAAGACCTCCCGACTGACGCCCAGCAGAGTCTCGCCGCAATTCGCCCCGGTCAATCCCTCTACCGGGGAGGCGGTGCCGGTGTAGACAGCTTGGAAGTCCGCCATAGGGGCGGTCTGCCGCCGGGTAGCCCGGGTGATGGTGAGGTCGGCGCCGTCAGCGTGACATTCCAGCCGTCCGGACATGGAGCCGCCGTCCCACGGGGCGTAGCGGTTTTTGTCGGCGATGAAACCGGCCTTGTCCCGTTCGCGGCTGTTGATGCCGTAGAGCATGGCGGTCAGAAAGGCACACCAGGTGGATTTTCCGGTTTCGTTGGGGGCTTCTATGATATTGAGACCATCCTGGAGCTGCAAGGTCTCATTCCGTAGCCGTCCGAAGACGGCGGACATACGTTGAATCAGCACAGTGATACCTCCGCAGAGCATATATAATATGGTGTCAGTATAGCATATCGGGGCTGTTTTGCACAGATTATTTTCAGCACTGTTAAGGCAATAGTAAGGGATAAGAAATACTAATAGTTAAAATCAAAAAAACTTGGAAAAAACCGTTGACAAACGGGGAAGTATCTGGTATTCTAACTAAGCTGTTTGACGGCGATGAAGTGAATGAGTCGGGTGCTTGAAGATCTGAAAAGA
>OLFV01002442.1_pt1 | contig 13875 bp, 12 predicted proteins | sample 1605551 | NCBI WGS metagenome assembly OLFV01 (sample SAMEA3888922, study PRJEB22519) | human gut metagenome | biome: human gut; feature: human-associated habitat; material: faeces | place: Denmark | collected 2011
GCTGGGCTGGGACGAGGAGTCGAAGAACATCGAGGAGATCGCATTGCGCTTGCAGGACGTGGGCATCGCCGCGCTCACCGTTCACGGCCGCACACGCGCCCAGATGTACCGCGGCGAAGCGGACTGGACGCTGATCGGCCGGGTGAAGAACAACCCGCAGATACGCATTCCGATCATCGGCAACGGCGACGTGGATTCGGGACCGAAGGCCGCGGAGATGTTCGACCGCTACGGCGTGGACGGCGTGATGATCGGCCGCGCGACCTACGGCCGGCCGTGGATCTTCCGCGAGGTGAAGCACTTCCTCCGGACGGGCGAGGTGCTACCCCAGCCGTCGGTCGCGGAGCGGGTGGAGATCGCCCGGGAGCACCTGGGCAAGTCGCTCGAGGTCAAAGGCCCGCACGTGGGGATTCTGGAAATGCGCCGCCACCTGACCAACTACTTCAAGGGGCTGCCCGATTTCAAGGCCACGCGCCTCAAACTCGTGACGTCGCTCGATCCCGACGAACTCTACTCCACGCTCGACTTCATCGCCGAGCGCTGGGGAGACTTCGACCTCTCGGGCACGGTCCCCGCGCCGCTGTCGCACGACCTCTGACAGCGGGGAACCGCAGCCAGACAGGGAGAGGCGGCGGTAACGGCCGTATTCATGCCGCTACTTCAGCACACGCTCGATATAAGCCTTGTAATCTTTGACCACCGGCTCGTAGCCGTCATCCTCGAACAGCGGCGAGGAGATCAGGAAGTCGGCGGCGACGAGATCTCGGCGACGAGATCAAGAAATCGGCCGACGAACGGTTGATCGCCGTCGGGACATTGTAGAGCGTCGCCAGGCGCAGCAGCGCCTTGACATCGACATCGTGCGGCTGGGCCGACATGGGGTCCCAGAAAAAAATCAGCGCGTTGATCCTGCCGTCGGCGATGAGCGATCCGAGCTGCTGATCGCCGCCCAGCGGGCCCGACTTGAGCAGCGTAATGCGCAGGTCGGGATGCGGTCCGTCGGCCTTGTCGTGCTCCCTGCGGTGATCGCGGAGCGTCTTCTCGACCATCTTGCCCGTCGTACCGGTGCATATCAGATGGTGCGGACTGAGTTTCGCGCAGTTCCAATCGACCCATTCGGCCAGGTCGCGCTTCATGTTGTCGTGGGCCACCAGAGCCAGCGCTTTGATCTTCTGTTCCATATCGTCGTTTCTTCATGAAAGGGTCCGCGGACCCTCCCGTTTCCGTAAAAACCGGCCCCCTTACGAGAGGCCGGGCATAGGTCCGCTACTCCTCCTCGGCGGGGAGACGGAATTCCGTGAAACCGGCTCCAATGAGGATGTTGAACCACGCGAAGCACTTCTTCATGTCCGAGACATGCACCCTGTCGCGGTCGTACTCGGGGAGTACCTCGGCGAAGAAGGCCCTGAGCTTCTCGGGAGCCTCCTTGGGGCTGACGGCCTCCTTCCCGCCCGTATGGGCGTAGAGGCGAGTGAACACCTCGGCGAGCGGAATGTCGTCGCCCTCGGTGAACATCGAAATCTCCGAAAGGGCGCTCACCTTGGCATTCGCCGAGGCATTCATGCGCCGTCCGTCGAGCAGCGACTCGACGATCACGCCGCGCGTGGACTGCGCCACATATTTATAAAGTCCGGGCTGCCCCGAAATGGCCAGAATCTCTTTCAATTCCATAATTTTTTCTGTTCGATAATATGTTTGAGTTTGGTTCTTCACTGTCCGTGCGGGCCGTGCGGGGTGAATCCGCTCCGGCTCGTACCGTTCGAAAATGCGGTTTCAGATGGCATATACGCTGTATTGCTGGGCTTCGGTTACGGAAGAAAGGCCGTTCTCGTTGGTCACGACGATCAGCCAATATACCGTACTGCCGGCTTTCTGTGCAGGAATGATTGCTTCGTAAAAGACCGTGTCGGAAGTCGCCTTGAAATAGTAGGCATTGGTCGATTTCTGCTCCGTGTGCTCTACTCCGTTCTTATCGGTCCATTTGACGTCGTATTTCACCTGAGCGTAGAATGCACCGTACTGGTTCGATATATTGGCCTGCACATAAACTTTCTGAACCGAAGATACCCGGCCTCCGTCTTCGATGGTGGCTCCTTCGTCCGTGATGACCGGGAACGTCGTTTGTTCGGGTCCTACTTCTTTCAGTTCGCACGAAGGAATCGCGCAGGCGATGAAAATCAGAAATAAAAACCACTTTTTCATAATGGATGCGGATTGGCTGTGTGTGGTTACTCTTTGGTCAGGTGAACGTCCATCTGCGGGAACGGGAAGTTGATTCCCTTTTCAGGTAATGTTTTGTAATACAGCTCGTTCATTGCGAAGAAAACGTCCCAGTAATCTTCGTTTTTCGTCCAGGCCCGAACGGTCAGATTGACCGAATTATCGGCCAGGGCAGCGATATATACCGCAGGCGCCGGATCCTGAAGCACCCGTGCGTCTTTGGACAGCAGTTCCAGGATAGCCTCCCGTGCCGTTGCGAAATCGTCGCCGTAAGAGATGCCGATCACCCACTCCACGCGACGTGTTTCGGAGGTGGAATAGTTGTTGATGATCGCGGTAGCGATCGAGCTGTTCGGGATATAGATGGTCTGCTTGTCGGCTGTGGTGATCTTGGTCGAGAAGAGCATGATCTCCTGCACGGTACCCGACTGTCCCTGGGCCGAGATGTAATCGCCTATGCGGTAGGGCTTGAGCAGCAGGATCATCACGCCACCGGCGAAATTCTGCAATGTGCCGCTCAGGGCCATACCGATAGCCAGACCGGCCGAAGCGAGCAGCGCGACGATCGAAGTGGTGTTGATACCCATGACTTGAATGATCAGGAGAATCAGCACGATGTAGGAGATGGTCTTGATCAGGTTGCGCAGGAAGATTTGCAGCGAACGATCCACCTTGCGCTTTTCGAAAGCCGTCGAAAGCAGTTTTATGAGGCGGCCGATAAGCCAACGCCCCGCCATGTATATCGCCAGGGCGAGGACGATTTTCAGGCCGACCCAGATACTTTCCGAAACCAGATTCGTCAGGACTTTTTCCAAATCCATATTAGCGATTTTTTCGACCGTTTCCGCGAATTTGGCTTTTTGTATGCTGTCCGGAACGATGAGTTTTTCGGTTTGCTGTGCTGTGATGAAAAGAAATCCCATGAAAGAATTAAATTTGATAGGTTGAGTTGCAAATTTAATCAAAAAAACCGGAAATAATAGTAACTTTGCTCTATAATGTGTTTAACGGATTTTGCTATGGAAAGTAAGATAGAGATAATCCAAATCAATATTTCGGGCGAAGACAAGCCCGGCATGACCTCTTCGCTGACCGATATTCTGGCCCGGTACGACGCGTTCATCCTCGATATCGGCCAGGCGAATATCCACCAGTCGCTGACTTTGGGCATCCTGTTCATGACCACCTCCGACAAATCGGGCGCCATCCTCAAGGAGTTGCTTTTCAAGGCCTCGGAACTGGGCGTGATGATCCGCTTCACCCCCATCACCGAGGAACATTACCAGGCCTGGGTCGGTCGTCAGGGCAAGAACCGCTATATTATCACTCTTTTGGGACGTCAGGTTACGGCGCGCCATATCGCAGGGGTCACCAAAGCGGTCGCCGAACAGGGACTCAACATCGACGCGATCAAGCGACTTACGGGCCGTATGCCGCTCGAGGAGGAGAACCGTGCCACCCGCGCCTGCATCGAGCTTTCGGTGCGCGGTACGCTCGGCGATAAGGCCGTATTGCAGAAACGCTTCATGGAGCTGTCCAACGAGGGGGTCGATATTTCGTTCCAGAAGGACGACATCTTCCGCCGCAGCCGACGCCTGATCTGTTTCGATATGGATTCCACGCTGATCGAAACCGAGGTGATCGACGAGTTGGCCGACCGTGCCGGCGTGGGTCCCGAAGTGCGGGCCGTTACCGAGAGCGCCATGCGGGGCGAGATCGACTTTACCGAGAGTTTCACGCGCCGCATCGCCCTGCTTCGGGGACTCGACGTTTCGGTGATGGAGGAGATCGCCCGCAACCTGCCGATCACCGAGGGGTTGGAGCGCCTGATGACCATTCTCAAGCGTGTGGGATACAAGACGGCCATTCTGTCCGGAGGTTTCACTTATTTCGGCAACTACCTGAAACAGAAATACGGCTTCGATTACGTCTATGCCAATGAGCTGGAGGTCGAGGAGGGCCGTTTGACGGGCCGTCACGTCGGCGAGATCGTGGACGGCCGCCGCAAGGCCGAGCTGCTGCGTCTGCTGTGTCAGGTTGAAAACATCAACATCGCTCAGTCGATCGCCGTCGGCGACGGAGCCAACGACCTTCCGATGCTCGACCTGGCGGGATTGGGGATCGCATTCCACGCCAAGCCCAAGGTGAAAGCTACGGCCAGCCAGTCGATATCGACGATCGGTCTGGACGGCGTACTCTATTTCCTCGGTCTGAAAGATTCCTGGATCGAATAAACCGCGATGCTGCGCCTTTCCCTTCTTCTCTTCGCCCTGCTCGCCGCCGGATGTTACGACGATGCCGGGGTTCCGGCTCCGAAGAACGATCCGCTCCCGGAGGCGAACCTCTCCCTGCCGGACCTCTCCGCACGGTGCGGGGATACGCCCGTGCGTATCGTCCAGGACATCGTAGTCGCGGGGCGGGTCACCACGTCCGATGAAGCGGGGAACTTCTTCCGCTCGGTCGTGTTGCAGGAAGACGGAACGGGCGTGGAGCTGATGGCCGGCTTGGACGACCTGTTTCGGGTTTATCCTCCGGGATGCCGCATCGCGGTACGTCTTCAGGGGCTGGCTATGTGCCGTCGCTTCGGAGTGGTACAGATCGGTACGATGCCTGCGGCGGGAGATTATGCCGTAGAAGCCATCGGTGTCCGTGCCCTGCTCGACCGGTATGTCGCTTGCGAAACCGTCGATGTTCTCCGTCCCGTTCCCCGAATCGTCGCTTTCGACGAACTTGCGCCCGATATGTGCGGCTGCCTGGTGCAGATCGAGGATCTGACGCCGCTTCCGTCGGAAGAGGATCCGACGGATTGGAAATGGGAAGGTTATCGGCTGTTCGAGGACCGGGCCGGAAACAGGATCGCCACCTATACGAGCACCTATGCCCGGTATGCGGCTTCGGAGATTCCGAAGGGGCCGGTTACGCTGGTCGGCGTTTTGCAGTACGGCAATGCCGGGTCGATCGGAAAATCCTATATGATTAAAATGCGCGATGAGAACGATTGTTTTCGGTAGCCTGCTGCTCTTCGTGCTGCAAGCCTGCGGCAATGCTTCGTCACCGGAGTACGAATCCGGGGACGGGACTGCGCGGCGTGTTTCTATTGCGTATCTGAAATCGCTGTGCCGGGGCGTTCTGCATCCCGTTACCGAGGATCTGTGGATCGAAGGCTGTGTCGTGGGCAACGATCTGTACGGCGAATTTCCCGATGCGCTCGTCGTGGAGGATGAAAGCGGCGGAATCGAAGTATTGATCGACGCGAAGCGGCTCTATCGGACTTTCGATGCCGGAAGTACGGTGCGCGTTTATTGCAACGGGCTGGCTCTGGGTGATTACGGGGGCAAGGTACAGTTGGGATTTCCGCCCACCGCAGAATATATTCTGGACCGTATTTCGGCGGAGTCGCTCGGGCGTCACGTGCGTCGCATCGGGGACGGGTCGGTCGATTTCGTGCCTCGGGAACTCACCTTCGGGGAGGTGGCTGCAAGCCGTATCGCCACTTACGTACGATTCCGCAGGGTCCGGTTCGCGCACGAAGAGGTCGGTCTGCCCTTCTGCCTGCGGGATTCGGAAACCGGCCGATTGCTGGCTACCGACCGCCATTTGGTCGATGAGCGGAACGATACGCTGATCGTCCGATTCGCAGCTTCCTGCACGTATGCCGAGGAGCCGGCCCCGGCTGGAACGGGAACGGTCAGCGGTGTGCTCGACTATTTCAACGGCAATTATATGTTGCGAATTACCAATCGTCTGATGGAATTCCCTTGATTTCCGCGTTTCGATGCGAGGGTTTGCGACGCACCCGATAGAGTTTATGCCTAAATTGTTGCTCATACTCCGTTTTTATCGCTCGGCGATGCTGTTTTTCTGCGGGGCCGTGAGCGTGGCGTTGGCCTGGCTCGTGACCGGATACGGTCCGTCGGTCGTGCCGTTGTGCCTTGCGGGGAAAATGGTCATCTATCCGGTCTATCTGTATGTTTGGATCATACCGCGTTATAACGATGAGTTCGACTATTACCGCAATCTGGGGGTTCGACGACGTATGCTGTTGGGTGCGAGTTGCGGCATAGACTTGCTGGCGTGTTATATGCTGCTGATATTCGTATCCCTTGTACTGTATGAACCCCTCTGAAAAACATATTCTTGAAATAGATTCGGTCGAGTTGTCGTTCGGTGATCGGGTGATTCTTTCGAGTGTATATCTTGCCGTCGAAACCGGCGGAGCAACGGCATTGCTGGGACGCAATGGCAGTGGAAAAAGCTGCCTGATGAAGATACTCTGCGGAGCGTTGCGCCCCGGATTCCGATCGATGCGCATCGACGGCAAATGGTACGATCGTTTCGGAAGCAGCCAGGTGCGTTATCTTCCGCAGCAGGGGTTTACCCCCGGGTGGCTGACTGTGGAGGCGGTTTTGCGGGACTTCGGTCTGGAGTGGGATGACCTGACGGTCTGGTTTCCGATATTCGGGAAGTTGCGGAAGGCGAAAATCCGAACCCTTTCCGGCGGGGAGCGGCGTATTTTGGAGTGTTTCGTTATTCTGCGCAGCCGGAGCCTTTTCGCAGTGCTCGACGAACCTTTTTCACAAGTCGCGCCATTGCATGTTGTAACTTTGAAAGCTTTGATTCGGGCGGAAAAACAAAATAAAGGCATCCTGCTTACCGATCACATGTATCGCCATGTGACCGACGTAGCGGACCGGCTCTATGTGTTGGCAAACGGACAGACCTATCTGACACAAGGTGACGAAGACCTTGTGCGTTACGGTTATTTGAACCATTTGTAGTATTGACGGGAAGGCTTTCTGCTGCCGGAGTTTTCGATAAACCGGCCTTGTTCTCGGTTTCCGACCGTATTTTGACCGGATTCTGTTGCGGGCGTGTCCAAATAAATTTGGCACTCCTCCCGGCTTGCACTATCTTTGCAGCAATAAATTCCAGTTCGGAGAAGGTCGTGTCGCGTATCGCCGCCGGCCGAAAATTTCCGCACCTTAAATAACAAGACTTATGGCAGGATCGAACTTTGTAGATTACGTGAAAATATTCGCCCGTTCCGGACATGGCGGCAGCGGGTCGGCGCATTTCCGCCGCGAGAAATTCGTCGAATTCGGCGGACCGGACGGCGGTGACGGCGGTCGCGGAGGACATATTATCCTGCGCGGCGACAGCCAGTATTGGACGCTGATCCACCTCAAGTACCAGCGTCACCAGTTCGCGGAGGACGGCGAAGGCGGTTCCGGAGCCCGCTCCTCGGGTAAGAACGGTAAGGACATCGTCATTCCCGTACCGTTGGGAACGGTCGCCAGACGGGTGCTTGAGGACGGTACGACGGAATATGCCGGAGAGGTGACCGCCGACGGCGAAGAGCTCGTCCTGCTCAAGGGCGGCCGGGGCGGACTGGGAAACTGGCATTTCAAGACCTCGACCAACCAGGCTCCGCGTTACGCGCAGCCTGGCGAGGATCGTCAGGAGGGAACTTTCATTCTCGAACTGAAGGTGTTGGCTGACGTGGGATTGGTGGGGTTCCCGAACGCGGGCAAAAGCACGCTCCTTTCGGTCGTTTCCGCTGCAAAGCCCAAGATCGCCAACTATGCCTTCACGACGCTCGAACCCAACCTGGGTATCGTCGAGTGCCGCGATCACCATTCGTTCGTCATGGCCGATATACCGGGCATCATCGAAGGAGCTCACGAAGGCAAGGGATTGGGAACCCGTTTCCTGCGCCATATCGAACGCAATTCGGTGCTCCTCTTTATGATTCCTGCCGACAGCGACGACATCCGCAAGGATTACGCGGTCCTGTTGGGCGAATTGACCCAGTATAATCCGGAATTGCTCGACAAGGAGCGCCTGCTGGCCATCACCAAATGCGATATGCTCGACGAGGACCTGATCGAAGAGATGAAAAGCCATCTGCCCGAGGGGGTTCCTTCGGTCTTCATTTCCTCGATATCGGGTATGAACATTCCCCGGCTCAAGGATATGCTCTGGGAGGCGTTGCAAAAATAAGATAAAGTATAAAAGCCCGCTTGGGGGACATATAATTATACAAAAGCCTCGTATTCCGAAAAGAATACGAGGCTTTGTCTTTCGGTCCGAAACGACGGGGACCAGAGTGTCGGAAGCGCGGCTATCGCCGGATTTTCCGACTGTATCGTTTGCGGGGTCGGCTTTACAGGGCCAGCGGTTCGTATTTCAGTCCCCAGGCATCCGCTACTTGTTTGTAAACGACCTTTCCTTCGACGACGTTCAATCCTAACTCCAGTTCGTGATTCTCCTTGCAGGCGCGACGCCAACCCTTGTCCGCCAGTTGGATGGCGTACGGCAGCGTTGCGTTCGTAAGTCCGAGCGTCGAGGTGTAGGGCACCGCACCGGGGATGTTGGCGACACAGTAGTGCAGAATGCCATCGACGAAGTAGGTCGGCTCCTCATGGGTCGTCGGCCGCGAGGTTTCGAAGCAGCCGCCCTGATCGATGGCCACATCGACCAGAACCGATCCAGGCTCCATATCCTTAAGCATGTCGCGCGTCACGAGTTTCGGGGCTTTCGCACCGGGAATCAGCACCGAGCCGATCACCAGGTCGGCGGTCTTGAGCTCTTCGCGGATGTTGTATTCCGACGACATAAGCGTTTTTACGTTTTGGGGCATCACGTCCGTCAGGTAGGCCAGACGCTTGAGGGAGATGTCGCAGATCGTCACGTCGGCACCCAGGCCGGCCGCCATACGTGCCGCCGCCGTGCCTACGACACCGGCTCCGATCACGAATACCTTGGCGGGCTTCACGCCCGGCATGCCGCCCAGCAGCTTCCCTTTTCCGCCGTGCGGTTTTTCGAGGAAGTAACAACCCTCCTGCGTCGCCATACGCCCTGCGACTTCCGACATGGGAATCAGCAGAGGCAGCGAACGGTCGGATGCTTCGACGGTTTCGTAAGCGCAGCAGATCGCACCACTTTCGACCATTGCCCGGGTCAGCGGTTCGCTGCTGGCGAAGTGAAAATAGGTGAATACCAGTTGTCCTTGGCGGATGAGTTTGTATTCAGGCTCTATCGGCTCCTTGACCTTGATGATCATTTCGGCTTTGGCATAGACCTCTTCGATGGTAGGCAGCAGTTCGGCGCCTGCGGCGACGTAGTCTTTGTCCGGGAATCCGCTGTTTGCACCGGCAGTCGCCTGCACATACACTTTATGCCCACGTTTGGTAAGCTCTTTGGCTCCGGACGGGGTGAGCGAAACCCGGTTTTCGTTGTTTTTAATCTCTTTTGGAATACCGATAATCATAAGTCGAGTCGTTTTTAAATTTTTCGGACTCAATTTATGGAAAATCCGTTGAATTGCCAAATTATTCCCGAAAAAATCGAACCGATATTAAAATTTGTAAGATATGGAGGCGTAAAAGGTCCGGGGATACGCATACAGATAACGGGTGTCCAGCGGTCGGTAAACATACGTGTCTGCGGTCCGGATACGGCGTACGCGGGGAGATTCGTAGCCGCTGAAGAGTTGGTCCCTGTCGTTGAGAAGGTTGCGTACCGAGAGCATCAGAGTCAGACGCGAGGCGTTGAAATAAAACGATTTGAAAAGCGTGACATTCAACGTAAACGCATCCCCGAGCCGTTCCTGGCGGGTAAACAGTTCGAAGGCTTCCGGCGATTCGGCCAGTTGCCGGGCGATGCGCGACGTGCGTCGTACCAGCGACGGTTCGACGAACCGATTCCCGGTCCATGCGGCCTCCGCCTGTACGCCCCAGCCTTTCGGACCGTAATAGTTGAGTCCCGCGAAACCCGTCAGTTGGGGCGTGTTGCCGACCGAACAGTCGCCCATGTAGCTCGCGGCGTTGCGGTCCAGCACCTCGTTGTTCGCGTCGGCATAGACCGTGACGACGGGATTGTCCGCATAGCGGTAACGTCCGGCGCTGGCTGCCAGCGTGAGGTTCCAGCGGTATGCCAGCCGGATCAGGGCGGTCGCTTCCGCGCCGTAGCGAAGCGTTCCGATGCCGGCGGCCGCCATGTCGCTGTATGTTGCGTAGAAATCGTCGTAGTAGTGCCGCACCTGCATGCCGTCCGCAGTGCGGACGACGAAGAGCGTCGCCCGAAAGCGCACATTGCGCCCGGACCAGGTGTAGTTCAGTTCAGCTCCGTACCGTTTCTCCTCGGTCGGATCCTCCACCGGTCGGTTGTTGTATTCGAGGTTCAGGAAAAGGTCGTCTCCGTCGGGTGTCCGCGATGAGGCGTAAACCGTCATTTCCAGATGATGCCGTACCGAGAAGGAGTAGCCTGCCGAGGCGCGGAACAGGTAGGGCGCGAAATGCAGCGCCCGCGATTTTCCGAAGGATTTATTGCCGGCGAAAAGCTCTTTTTCGTAGTGTCCCCGGCGGAATACGGAGCTGGTTCCGACCTCGGCTGCGATAAAAGCCCGCAGGCGGTCGGCACGGTATTCGAGTGAACCTCCGGCGCCGATTTCATTACGCCGCAAGTCGTAGTCGTAGCCGAAGCGATCGCCCTCGCGGATGATCCGGTCGGGATGACGCAGGTCGTTCTGGAGCTTGTTGCCATAGACGCCGTCGTCGATCAGGTAATAGTCGCGATCGACGAAATAATTGCGTCCCATCAAATCCCTCATCTGTTTATAGAACCGGGAGTCCATCCGGGCCGCTCGGATGCCGTAGCGTACCGTCAGTCGTTCGTTGATTCGGGTAACGCCTTCCGCGAGGAGTTGGATATTGGCGATGCGCTCTACACGGTCCTCCATGAGATAGGTCGCGCTGCCGTCCTTGCTGTTTCTGTTTTGCCGGTAAAATTCGTCCCAGTCGATTTGGGTGTAGCGGACATCGTTCGCCCGCCAGATATTTTCCATTTCGAGCCGGGTTACGGGGTCCGTCTGGTAGCCGGGCATCCAGCGGTAGTAGTCCGGCATCGGGCTCGGAGCGTCGTACCATGCCAGCGAACTGTAACGCCTGATGCCCGTTTCCGCCGTGAAGGTCGCTGCGAGCGAAGTCGCATCCGTCAGGCGGACCCGGTATGCGGCTGCGGCCAGAGGAACCGCTTCGCGTCGGATGCGCCCGCTGCGCACTTTTCCGTCCTGATAGCCCCACGAAGGGTTGTAGAGGGGATTTCCCGTCAGGTCGAAGGCTTCCCGTGTCGATGAGGTGCGCAGACTTCGCATCGAAACCGGTACGACGGTCAGCAACGAGAAGAGGTGCCTGTCCCCGAATCTTTTGGATAGAAGTATCGCTGCATTCAGCGAATTGCTGAATACGCCGTCGGCATAAAGGTCCCGTCCCGTACGGCCCTGTACGGTCGCTGCAAGGTCCCAGTTCCGGCCGAGGTTTTCGGCGACGGTCAGGCGGAGCCCCATCAGGTAGTTGCGGCCGGAGAATTGGAGTGCCGCATTGCGCTCCGGGAGCAGCGGCTCTTCGGAGGTTCGGTATTCGGCGTCCAGAGTCGTCGGTAAATGCCATCCGTTCATCGGCTCTTCGTACTTTTTGGGGTACAAGGCATTCATCGACGGAATGTAGCGCGACGGCAGCCGGATGCCGTTCAGCGACATCCGGTCGGGCCGGTACGGTTCTCCGCGGCGGTTGTAGGCCACGAATGAGAATTTGAAGTCCGTGGCGTCCCGGAACAGGTCGCCCGTACTTTGAATCGCTCGGTAAAAGAGCGACGAATCGGTGTCGATCATCGGGCTGTAAGGCTCTTCGTAACCGTTCTGAAAGGGATAATACTCTTCGTCCCGCAGATTGTCTTCCGGGGTTTGGGCCCGGAGCGGGAAACAACCGATCAGGCCGATGACAACGAAGAGTAAATATCTCATTTGGGTCATGGTATGATACAAATATACCCAAATAATAAAAAAATCGGACGCTTGGGTCCGATTTATCTTCAATTCCGTCCGAGATATGGCTCCCGTTTTGATTCCGATCCCCCCTGTATCCCTGACGAAATGGCGGATTCCGGCGAGCGCCCCTGCGATATGGCACGCCGCGACCTGACGTTCCATAAAGAGGATGATACGAAGGCTCTACCTTCATTTCGCATCATAGCGATCGAGCGAAGGCCGCTTTATCCGGGGTGATTATACATTCGGAGTGCATCGCTGCATTCCCGGCAAGACGTTTCTGTATTTTGGTTTATGCTTAATTCTGCAGACTTCATTCCATGGGGTGCAATGCAGCAGAAATGCCGTCGTAGGCCCTGGAGCGGCCTGAAACGGAGTTTGATAAAAGAGCGCCGACTTGTTGGAAAATAACGACGCCGTCTTTCAATGATTGCGCAGATGGGATCCTCCTTCTTGGCCGTTCGCTTGAAACGAAATATGGAAATTTTTTCGAAGTCCGCTTTTGGACCGATTTATATAATAGACTGCCGGGTTACGGCTTATGCAGTGTCAGGGCCTCAAACGAGTGATCGGCATAGACCAAAATAACGCGCACGACGGGATTCCGGTCATTGCCGGCGAGGGTTTGAAGAACCGTATCGGTTTGCTTCGACAGCTCGTTGTCGTTCTCGGCCGTTTGTGTCGATGGAGCGACCGAACCGGCGGTGTTCGATCTCTGTTCCGGCTCCGTCCCGAACAGTCCGGTGTCAGTCCGACCATTTCCAGCGTCTGTTCCGTTCGTTGAAGAGGAACTTTTCGGATTGCCGGTTCGATACATCTGTTCGGAGTCGAGCAGCAACCAGTCCGGATTGACGCGCGGAAACCTCCGGAGAATCTTCTGCAGCAAATCGAATCCCGGTTTGTTCCGTCCGGCGAGAATGTGGGAGATTCCCGAAGGCTGGATTCCGAGGATCTCGGCCATCCGGCTGGAGGTTAAACCTTCGCTTTTCATCAATTGTTGCAATTTCTCCTTCATTTCCGGTATTTTTTACAAAAATAAATATTTTTCTTTTGTAAAACAACTATTTTGTACGATTGTAAAATGTTAATTGTTGTCGATAATGTTTACAAATGTAATTATTCGAATATGGTTAAATATCTTCGAATCTTGTGTGTGAATTATTTGTATATATAATTTTATGTAATTTATTGATTATAAGTATATAATGCTTTTATATTTTTATGAAATTCGATGTGGACTGCAAAACGGCTCTAAATACGGTTGGATTCTTCTTGTTTTTATTTAGTTAGTTGTCATAAATATATGGTTTATAGTATATTTATATTGATAATTCAATATTTTGATTCTAATAATGCAGGGGATTTTTGACTGTTGCGAGGGTTTGCTTAGTATTTTACATTTGTTGAATATCAACAGCATGTTTACAGAGTGTGTGTTTACAAATGGATAAAATTAGGCAAGTTTAAGAAGAAAGATGTGATTACATTTGTAACATACTACCCTATTTTGCTGGATTTTGCAATAATTTCGGGATATTGAAATTCGCTCTCCGTCGTTTTTTTAACATTATTTTCCTTTTGATTATATTATGTTAAAAAATAAGGCCGGATAGTGTAATCAATACACTACCCGGCTGGTAATTAATGGTTTGTATGTTCTGCCGTATGTCCTATTCCCGAATCATTCTGGCTGTTTCTTCGAACTCTTCCGGAGTCAATTTGAGCTTTTCCCGGTGAAAATCCACGTCATTTTCGCTCTTAATGGGGATCAAATGGATGTGTGCATGCGGCACTTCAAGCCCTAAAACCACCACTGCGACTCTGGAACA
>OLFV01002447.1_pt1 | contig 13849 bp, 8 predicted proteins | sample 1605551 | NCBI WGS metagenome assembly OLFV01 (sample SAMEA3888922, study PRJEB22519) | human gut metagenome | biome: human gut; feature: human-associated habitat; material: faeces | place: Denmark | collected 2011
TTAGGGTTCGTTAGGGACTTGCACCCATTAGAATAAGCTCATGCCGAGCATACCAGGAAAGCAAAAGAGACATCCGGAAGTTCCGAATGTCTCTTTTTTTATTTTGTTGTCAGCGCCAGAAGCCTGCCTTTACAGGTCAAGGCTTCTGACAAAAACATTTGTTGCGAGTCACGCTTGATTAGTTCCAGCCCGGGTTCTGATGACCTTCCAGAGCCGGGTTGCGCTGCATCTCGTCCTGAGGAATCGGCCACAAGAGCACATACTCGGGGAGTGCACCAACCTTAACATTGTCAACCGGCTTGTTCTGAATCTTTGCACTTGCCAGCGGAGTCCACTCCAGAATGTCCTTCTTCTGAGCAGAGCCAGCCATGATAGCCTCGGGGTAGAGACGTGTACGACGGATATCGTCCCAGATCTTGAACTCTACGGGGAACTCGTGCAGACGCTCTGTGAGGATAGCCTTTACGAGGTCGCCATTTACGCTTGCGCTATAGTTAGGCAGACCAGCACGCTTACGAACCTGATTCAGCAAGCCCTCTGCCTTTGCTGTTTCACCTGTGCGAGCGTAGCCTTCAGCAGCGATGAGCAGAACCTCTGCGTAACGCATGGTGGGGATGTTGTTGTCACCAGAAGTACCGTCTGTGATAGCGGTCTCTTCGAACCATGCCCAGATGCCGGGATAGTCAAGAGTGTGTGTAACACCTGTAGCGTCAGTCCAATTCTTGAAGAAGAACTGCTTCTCCATACCACGAACATCGTTATCAGCATAGCTGTTAAGGATGATGTCGCTGGGCTGGTAAGTCTTGTGCATAACGTTCATCTTGAAGAGAGACTTGCCATTAGCGTCCTTCCATGTAGTAGCGTCTGTACCCATGCAGAGGTTAACGTAGCCGTTTCCAATCTTCTGCTTGCTGTAGTCATACTCCTTAGCGAAGATAATCTCCTTAGAGGTCTTAGAGTTCTTGATTACGTTGTAAGCAGAGTTGAGATCTCTTGAGCTTCCGTTCTTCTGCTCGAGCTCTGCGGTGCCACCGTTGATAACCATCTCTGCGTACTTAGCAGCCTGCTTGTAGTCAGCATCGCCACCATTGCAGGGGAAGCCTGCACGCTGCAGGTAAACCTCTGCGAGCAGAGTCTGAGCCATAGCGCGTGTTACGCGGCAACCGTTGTCGTAGAACGACTTCTGGGGAAGAGCGGTGCCCTCTGCCAGAGGAGTCAACTCGTCAATGATGTTCTTGTAAACCTCTGCTGCCGGTGTACGCTCAACGAACATACCGTCGGTAGATGTGTAAGGCTTGGTAACGTAAGGCACGTCACCGAACTCCTTAACGAGGTAGAAGTAAGCGTAAGCGCGGAAGAACTTACCCTGAGCAACGTAGTTTTCGATGGTAGCCTTGTCGAGCACGCTTGTCATCTTGGGCACGTTCTCAAGTACGAAGTTTGCACGAGAGATGCCCTTGTAGAACTCATGCCACAGTGTCATAGCAGAAGAAGTGAATTTCTCCATGTTGAACATGCAGTTCTTTGAAGCCTCTGCGAGCTGTGAGTCTCCGTGGTCGTCGTAGTAAAGACCAGAGATGATGCCACCGTACATGGTAGCCTTAGGCTGCCATCCGCCACCTGCATTGTTCAGGTAGGGCACACCACCGAAATAGAGTGCTGCAACACCCGACTCAGCGTCATCAGCAGTTTTCCAGAATTCTGTTGAAGCCTTAGCGTCGAGCGGCTTTTCCTTCAGGAAGTCATCGCAAGATGTCAGTCCCATGGTTGCAGCCACAAACGCGCCAGCCATTAATATATTGATTGACTTTTTCATAAGTTGTCTATATTTATTTTCTTTTGAAAAATCTATACTTTATAATTAGAATGCAACGTTAAGACCGAATGTGAAGGTTCTTGCACGAGGATAGGTGAAGAACTGACGGTTGGTACCCCAGTTGTTGCCACCCAGACGTGAAGAGTTGTCGGGATCGTAGCCATTATAGTCGCTTGAGGTGATGAGGAACAAGTTGTTCACACCTGCATATACGCGGAGGTTAGAAAGACCAATCTTAGAGATGAGGTTCTTGTCGAAGGTGTAACCCAGCTGCAAGAGGTTGCAACGCAGGTAAGAGCCATCACATACCCAGTCAGAGTCAGCCTGGTTGTTAGCACCCATACCGAAGTTGTTCAGACGCAGAGCCTGCTCCTTGCCGTTCGGGTTGAGTGTCGGATGCCAAGCCTCCTTGTAGATGCGATCAAGACCGTTGGTGAGGAAACGTGCAACAGTTGAGTGGTAGTACTCCTGCATGATGTCAGCACCCCAAGAGAACTGCATATCGAGAGTAAGGTCGAAGTTCTTGTAAGAGAATGTGTTCACAAATGACCCCATCCAGTCAGGCAGACCGTTACCGATAATCTGACGCTCCTTGTATGTAACCTTCTCACCTACGGTGCCAGGGATGTTCATTGTCTCGGGATCCCAGTGGCTGGGAACGCCGTCGTAGATACCTGCGCGCTTGTAACCGTAGAATGAAGAGAGAGGCTCACCCTCGCGGATAAGCATATCGTAGCCTACGAAGCCGTCGAGAGTAATCTGGCGCTTGCCGCTAACGGGGTCAACAGAAGCACCTTCGTCGAGTTTTTCAACGTTGTTCTTGTTGAAGCTGAGGTTAAGAGTAGAGCTCCACTGGAAGTCCTTTGTCTGTACGGGATAAGCCTTTACGAGGATATCGAGACCGCGGTTAGACACTGCACCAATGTTGTCCATGATTGAAGAGTAACCTGTTGACTCAGGAACCGGACGGTTGAGGAGCAGGTCGCTGGTGTACTTGTAGTACCAAGAAACGTCGAAGTTCAGTCGGTTGTTGAACAGACCGAGCTCGAAGCCAAGGTCAAACTGAGCGGTCTTCTCCCACTTCAGGTTTGCATTAGGCATCTTGTCGAGGTAAGAAACAGTAACCATAGAACCGTTGAGGATGGTTGTGCCCTGGCTCATGGTAGCGATAGAACGGTAAGTACCGATCTCTGAGTTACCTGTCATACCGAAAGAGGTGTGCAGTTTCAGTTTGCTGATGGTCTTGTTGTTCTCAAGGAACTTCTCGTTAGAAACCAACCAACCGAGACCTACAGAGGGGAAGAACGCGTACTTGTTGTTCTCACCGAACTTAGAAGAACCGTCGTAACGACCTGTTACGGTAGCCATGTAAGTGTTGTTGTAGTTGTAAGCCAGACGGAGGAAGTAAGAGTTCATTGCCCACTTGTCGTAGTCGCTGCCTACAGAAGGCTTCTCAGTACCTGCACCGAGGTTGTAGAATCCGTAGTAGTCGTCCATAAACTTAGAGTCAGAAGCGCTGAAGTATGTGTACTTGCGAGCCTGCCAAGAAGCACCTGCCATTGCGTTGAGGTGATGCTTGTCGAAGTCCTTTATATAAGTAAGGTAGGTCTCCTCCTGCCAGTAGAGAGAGCTGCTGTTGCTTGCAGATGCAGAGCCGTTGGCGCTCATATCGATAATCTGGTGAGGCTTGAACGGAGTGTAGCCCTGGCTACGGCCGTTGTGGTAGTCGACACCAACCTGAGTCTTCAGGTCAAGACCTTTGAGAAGGTGGAATGTAAGAGCTGCGTTACCGAAAATCTGAGTGTTGTAAGACATAGACTCAACACGCTTGAAAATCTCTACAGGGTTACCCACACCCTCGGGCTGGAATCCCTGGTAGCCACGAGAAGGATCGTTCTTGTCCTTCAGGATGGCAGTAGTTCTAATCATGTTGTTCTGCATGTACTCGCCATTAAGAGAAACGGGGAGGAACGGAACCTGCTCAATCATAGTACGCAGACCGCCCTGGCTGTAGGGGTTGTCTGATGTACGGTTACCCCAAGTGTGGTTAACCAACATGTTTACAGAAGTAGACAGCCACTTTGTGGGGTTGTCGTCGTAAGAAACCTTAGCGTTAACACGCTTGTAGTAAGAGTTGAGGAGGATACCCTGCTGGTCGGTGAAGTTAAGGAATGCACCGATAGAGCTGCCGTCAGCACCTGTGCGCTGGATGCTCAGCTGGTGGTTCTGAGAGAGAGCTGTGCGAGAGCAAGCGTCCTGCCAGTCAGTGTCGTAGATAGGCTCGCCGTTCTTGAACAGGCGCTCGTCGGTAAAGATCTTTGACAGATCGGTGTCAAAGTTCATACCCTGGAACTGGTTAGCGTTCTCCAGACCCTGCTTGAAAGCTGCCATCCACTCCTTAGAGTTCATGACATCCATCTTGCGAGCCATTGTGCTCACTGAGAGAGAGCCGTCATAAGACACATGCACACCCTGTCCACCATTGCCGCGCTTTGTGGTAACCATAATCACACCGTTGGCACCACGAGCACCGTAGATGGCTGCTGCAGAAGCGTCCTTCAGCACCTCGATAGACTCGATATCGTTCGGGTTGAGAAGGTTGAAGTCGCTCATTGCCACGCCGTCTACAATGTAGAGAGGACTTGTAGAAGCATTGATGGTAGCGATACCACGGATGATAACGCGCATCTCACCACCAGGCTGACCTGTATTGCTGAAGATGTTGACACCGGCAGCCTTACCCTTCAAACCGTCGAGGGCGTTGAAAGACTGCTGCTTGATGATGTCGGCACCCTTAGTGTTAGATACAGAACCTGTAAGGTCGGACTTACGCATTGTACCGTAACCTACTACTACCAGCTCGTCGAGAGTGGTATCCTCGGCTTTCAGCACCACGTTGAGTTTGCCGTTCTTAGCCTGAGCGACAGGAATCTCCTGGCTCAAGTAGCCCAGATACGAGAACACCAGTGTTCCGCCAGCGGGAGCACTGATAGAATATTTACCGTCGATGTCGGTGATTGTAGCCGTCTGTGTGCCTTTCACACGAACGGTACCGCTTACGATCAGTTCGCCTTTGTCGTCGGAAACGGTTCCGGCAACTGTCTTGGTCTGGGCATTGATTGTGCCCACACCACCCCACAATAGGCAGAAAATCATGCCTAAAAGTGCGGTAAGATACATTCTTTTAAAATTCATACTTGAAAAACGGTTTGGTTTTTTTGTTATAATTGTTAAACGGTGTGATGTTCAGTTTATAGAATTTCGCATGTCTTTCGACAGCGACTTGCCATTGTTGCCATGCCGTTATTGCCCAGTCACGACTTCTTTGACACTCAAGTTGCCTGCAAACGTCATGTTAACGCATGTAGTTATTATTCAGTTGTGTCGTTTTGGCTTATGATTACATTGCAAAGATAATAATAATAATTTAATAACGTATAGTTTACGTTAAGAATTTTTTAATATTTTAATTGATTCACATCAACTCACAATACTTCATACGTTAAAATAGTTTACATAAAGGAACAATAAGCACGTTTAAACAGAACATTTGTGCACCTATTATGGCTATTTGAATATCATTTTATCAATATTACATTTGTATTAAAAAAGTTTGCTATGACACAAAGCGTCACCATGTTTTTATGGTGACGCTTTGTTGTTATATAAAGTTTGCTCTCACCGCTTTAGGCAACTTGCTGACGATCAGCTCATACGATTCTACGATCCACGCCATCACCTGTTCAGGCTCAAGCTGTTCATAATAGATATCACTCCAATGTTTTTTGTTCCAATGAAACGCAGGCGTTACAGCCTCATATTGCTCTCGCAGCATCTCGTTTCGTTCAGGAGCCAACTTACATGCGAACCGTGGCATCGAATCTCTTGCTCCTTGCTTGTCGTTTGCTAACCAAAGACACAAAAAGATCTTGCCTTCCACACGAAAGGTAATGTTGTCATCGCCAAAAGGTTGGTCTTCCGTCACCCCATACAACGACAGCACAAAATCTCTAACCTGCTCAATGTTCATAATTGCTCATTGTTAACGTCTGCCCATCATTCAAGATACCAATCTTTCAAATATCCGGCATAATGGCGTGCAAACTCCTCTGCCTGTCCTGGTTGACATTCCTTCATCTTGCGAGCAGGAACGCCAGCCCACAGTTCATGCGGTGGCACATGCGTGCCTTGAAGAACCACAGCTCCAGCAGCAATGATGGCTCCCTCGCCAATGTCGGCCTTGTCGAGCACCGTTGCGTTCATGCCGATCAACGCCCCCTTGCGCACGGTAGCCCCATGCACCACGGCCCCATGTCCGACCGACACATCATCTTCAAGCACACAAGGGATACCTCCCGTCTGATGCACACAAGCACAGTCTTGAATGTTCACGCGGTTGCCGCAGCGAATGGCATCCACATCCGAGCGCAGCACGGCGCTGTACCACACGCTACAGTCGTCGCCCAGCACACAGTCGCCGCTAAGAGCCGCATTCTCTGCAATAAAACAATTTTTGCCCCACTGTGGGGTCTTTCCGTTTATCGTTTTTACAATAGCCATTATCTTCTTTTACTTTTTTACCTTTTTACCCTTTTACCTTTTTACCTTTAAAAAAGGCCATAGGATTTTTCACTTTTCGTTTTTCACTTTTCCCTTCTCAAGGCGTCAGCCTTTTTTACCTTTTTACCTTTTTACCTTTTTACCTTTAAAATCACTCTGCCGTCAGCTCAACCATTCGGCTTGCATATTCGTTATCAAGCGCAAGAGCCAGTCCTGCTTCCATGAGAACCTTACCCGAGATAAGCTTGCCGTCAGCCGTTATGCTGTTGCCCACCTTGTTGAGTTCCTTTATTCTATAGCTACGGTTAGGATCAAGACCTTGCAGACGAATTGGCGGCACGGTATGTCCCACAAAATGCTTCAGCTTATAAGCATAGAACACAGCCTTGCCTTTGTCAGCCGACACATACATGTGTGAAGCAGCCACCCCACCCTGCTCATAGGGTGAGAGCAGACGATAAAGGTCGCCAAGCTGAATGACAGGACGCAGACGCTTATAGTCTTCCACTGCCTGTTGTGCAAAAGCCAACTGCTTTGTGGTGAAGTCGGACGGACGCATCTCAATGCCCAGTCGTCCTGCCTCAGCCACATCAAATCTGAACTTCAGCGGTATGGTGCGTTGCGTCTGGTGGTTGGGAGCCGCACTGACGTGAGCCGCCATGGCGTTAGCAGGGAAAAACTGTGACGTGCCCCACTGAATGTAGACACGCTGCAAGGCATCGGTGTTGTCGCTTGTCCAGAACTCATCAAAGTAAGGCAGCAAGCCATAGTTGACACGTCCTCCACCGCTGGCACAGTCTTGTATCACGAGGTCAGGATATTTCGCTCTTATGCGCTCCAGCACCTTACGCAATGCGAGATGATAGCCTGTGTAGATCTGCGACTGTCGGTCGCTCCCGAGATATGTCGATCCATAGTTGGCGGTGATCGCGTTATCATCCCATTTTATGTAGGCGAGTTCTGGGCAGTCTGTCATCAGACGGTCCACCACGCCCACAACAAAGTCTTGCACTTTTGGGTTGCAGAGGTCAAGACGTGCCTGTGTGCCGCCACGCTGCTGCACAGGCTCCACGCCCGTGTTCTGCAAGAACCAGTCGGGGTGTTTGTCATAAAGCTCGCTTGCCTTCCAGTTACCCATCTCAGGCTCTATCCAGATACCAAACTTCAGTCCGTGCTGCTTGGCATAGTCGTTAAGAGGCTGCAAGCCGTTCGGCAGCTTGCGACGGTCCACGTTCCAGTCGCCCAACGCAGCGTTATCCTTGTCGCGGTTATACTTGTCGCTTGCGAACCATCCGTCATCCATGACAAACAGCTCACCTCCGAGTTGCTTCACACCATCCATGAGCTTATGCATCTTCTCCTCCGTGATGTCGAGGTACACACCCTCCCACGAGTTGAGCAACACGTCGCGCACAGCCATGCCGTTATGCAGCTTATACTGTCTTGCCCACCGGTGCATGTTACGGCTCACGCCACCCTTGCCCTCATCGGTGTATGTGAGAGCGAGCTCCGGTGTGCGCAGCGTCTGGTTTGCGCCTAGGTGATAGGCAGCAGCCGTCTCGTCTACACCGGCAAGGAAATGGAAGAGCGACTGGTCGTATGGGTCGAACGCCATGCGCATACTGTAGTTTCCGCTCCAGCACAAGGCAGCACCAATGGTGCGTCCCATAGTCTCGCGCGGCTGTCCGTCGAGCGAGAACATCACCTCCGGGTGGTCGGTGTGTGTGTTGCGTCCGCCGTCGCGATTGCTTATCACCTTCATGCCTGCAGTTAGCGGCTCCTCATACATCTGACATTCGTTACCCCACTGTCCGTGCTGATGCGATAGCCACACGTTAGCGCTTCGCAAGGGCAAGTAGGCCGAGGCATACTGCTCCAACACCACATCCTTCTTCTCGCGGTTTGTCACCTCCGTCCATGTCTCGATCACGTCGGCGTTGTTATATGAGCGATAGCAGATGTCGACAAAGAGCGGCTGCACCTTGTCTTTGGTTTTTACGGTCACAAGCTCTCCGCCCGTCACAGCCTTACGCTCCACGTCTTGCACCAAGAGGTTAAGCATAATCTGTCCGTTGGCGTGTCTCACCCTTATGGCACTTTCGTTCGGGCACCAGTCGTTGAATGTCGGATAGGCGTTACGGTTAGACGCATCGCCGGCAAGCCAGATGTCGCTTGCCTGCTGCTCGTTTATGCGGGCACCATAATAAACAAACTTCAGCGGTTCGCCTTTCTTTGCGAACAGCAACATCGTTGTGTTGTCGGTTGACACGAGCACGTCGTTCTCGGCGGCTTTCGTTCCTGTCATGCCCAGCGTGAGCATGGCGATAAGGATCAATAGTGTTCTTTTCATATTTTTAGTTACAAGTTTCAAAATAACCAACAGCCTTAGCCATTGAATTCTTCACTCTTCGTTCTTCTCTCTTCGTTTTTCTCTATTCCCTTCAAAAGGCGTTAGCTTTTTTACCTTTTTACCTTTAAAAAAATTTTTCCACAAATATAATCATTTTGGTTGTCATTACCTTTAAGGCCTAATTATTTCTTTTAATTATTTCCTATTTTTAACAAAAGAGCGCAGGGAAAGATTAAAAACAAAGGTTCTATTACAAACTTTTGAAAAACAATTCATCAGCAAGTCATTTGCGTTGTTTCAAAGACAATAGAGACAATAGGGACAATCATTTTTATTTGAGGCGTTTGTCAGCAAATCTAAAACAACAGAAAAACTCTTTTCCCATTTTTATAGTTTGTCATCAAAAAAATTGTCTCTATTGTCTCTATTGTCTTTTCCCCCCCGCAAGAAGTTTTTAAATTTTTTTTGTCTTTCAAAAAAGAAACAAAAAAGCCGATGGCAAGGCCAACAGCAGCAAAAGCTGCGTTCAACCATGCCATCGGCAATATGTCGGTTCATCAAAAAGATGTACTGTTCAGAATCAGTCCTTGTTAGAACGCTTACGCTCAAGGTGGTCAAGGATAATCTTGCGCATGCGCATGCTCTTGGGAGTGACCTCCACCAGCTCATCGCCCTTGATATACTCAAGACACTCCTCAAGGCTCATCACAGTCTTCGGTATGACGCGTGCCTTGTCGTCAGAACCGCTGGCACGCACGTTGGTGAGCTGCTTGGCCTTGGTCACGTTGATCACGAGGTCGTTGTCATGAACATGCTCGCCCACAACCTGTCCTGCATAAACCTCCTCACCCGGATCGATGAAGAACTTGCCACGATCCTGAAGTTTGTCTATAGAATAGGCATAAGCGGTACCTGTCTCCAGAGCAATCATCGAGCCGTTCAGACGACGTGTAATCTCGCCCTTGTATGGCTGATACTCCTTGAAGCGGTGAGCCATGATAGCCTCACCCTGGCTTGCTGTGAGCACGTTGGTACGCAGGCCGATGATTCCTCGTGAAGGAATGTCAAACTCAATGTCCACGCGATCGCCAAGGTTCTGCATCGATGTCATCTCACCCTTGCGGCGGGTAACCATATCGATCATCTTGCTTGCAAACTCTTCAGGCACATTGATGGTCAGCTCCTCTATAGGCTCACATTTCTGTCCGTCGATCTCCTTATAGATAACCTGCGGCTGTCCTACCTGAAGCTCGTAGCCCTCACGACGCATTGTCTCGATGAGCACAGAGAGGTGGAGCACACCACGTCCGCTCACGATCCACTTGTCGGTAGAGTCTTCGAAAGGTCTCACGCGCAGCGCGAGGTTCTTCTCAAGCTCCTTCTGCAAACGGTCGTTGATGTGGCGCGAGGTCACAAACTTACCTTCCTTGCCGAAGAAGGGCGAGTCGTTAATGGTGAAGAGCATGCTCATGGTCGGCTCGTCGATAGCGATAGGAGGCAGCGGTTCGGGGTTCTCATAATCGCAGATGGTGTCGCCAATCTCAAACTTCTCAAGACCGACAACGGCACAGATGTCGCCGCTGTCGACATGGTCTGTCTTCTTGTGGCCCATACCCTCGAAGGTGTGAAGCTCCTTGATGCGTGTCTTCTCCTGTGTGCCGTCACGATGGCAGATGGTCACGTTCATGCCGTCGAGCAAGGTGCCGCGGTGAACACGTCCCACAGCGATACGGCCCGTGTAAGAGCTATAGTCGAGCGATGTGATGAGCAGCTGAGGAGTGCCCTCGATCTGCTTCGGTGCAGGAATGACCTCCACGATCTTGTCGAGCAGATAGTCGATATTGTCGGTAGGTGTCTTCCAGTCCTCAGCCATCCATCCGTTCTTTGCAGAACCGTAAACGACGGGGAAGTCGAGCTGGTCCTCTGTAGCGTTAAGCGCAAACATGAGGTCAAAGACCATCTCATACACCTCCTCAGGACGACAGTTGGGCTTGTCCACCTTGTTCACCACAACGATGGGCTTAAGACCGATCTGCAGCGCCTTCTGCAACACGAAGCGTGTCTGGGGCATAGGTCCCTCGAAAGCGTCGACGAGCAGAATGCATCCGTCGGCCATGTTGAGCACACGCTCTACCTCGCCACCGAAATCGGAGTGTCCCGGGGTGTCGATAATATTGATTTTTGTTCCTTTCCAGTTGATTGATACGTTCTTCGAGAGGATTGTTATACCACGCTCTCTCTCAAGGTCGTTCGAGTCAAGCACCTGCCCACTGTTATCCTGTCCGTCGCGGAACAGCTTACCTGCCAGCATCATCTTGTCTACCAGCGTTGTCTTTCCATGATCGACATGGGCAATAATCGCAATGTTTCTAATGTCTTGCATAATTTTCCTTAAAATACGGATGCAAAGTTAATACTTTTTATTCAGATTTAACTCTGTGGAAGGCAATTATTTGCATTACGCAAGTCGTTATTAACTAAAGTTTCACAACTTATTTAAGTTCAAACGCTTTTTTAAGCTTCAAATTGTCAGAAGCGTTGCCTACCCACGCCTCAAACGCGCCGTTCTCCGAACGCCATTGTGCCTGTGCCTCATCGTAGAAGCTGAGGGCCGAGTTGTCTATGACAATGGTCACGTCCTTGCTTTCGCCTGGCTCAAGCCACACCTTAGAGAAGCCTTTGAGCTCCTTCACGGGTCGGTCTACCGACGCCTTGCGGTCGTGGATGTAGAGCTGCACGGTCTCTGCACCTGCCTTCGCGCCCGTGTTCTTCACGTTGACGGTGAAGGCTATGCTGTCGTTGCGCTCCATCGCAGTCTTGTCTGCACGCAGGTTGCTCAGAGCAAACGTGGTGTAGCTCAGTCCGTGGCCAAACGCAAACTCAGGACGCTCCTTCTTAAGGTCTGTCCAGCGATAGCCCACATATATGCCTTCCTTATAATCTTCATCAATGATGTTGCCCGGCGTCTGCTGTCCACCCTCCTTGCGCCACACGCCAGGATAAGTGTTGAGAGCATGTGCGCCGACCTGCTTCAACGATTTTACCCATGTGAACGGCAGCTTGCCGCTCGGGTTAGCATCGCCCACAAGCACCGAAGCCAAGGCGTCACCAGCCTCAGAACCGAGGTACCAGCCCTGCACGATGGCGGGCACGCTGTTGCGCCACGGCATGGCAACGGCGTTGCCCGAGATGTTGACATACACCATTTTTGCATTGGCCTTCGCCAGCGCTTCTATCAGTTTGTCTTGACCATAGGGCAACGCATAATCTTTGCGGTCGTGTCCCTCACAGTCCTGATAGTCGCTCTTGTTCAGTCCGCCAAACATCACCACACAGTCGGCATGGCGAGCTTTCTCCACCGCCTCAGCAACAAGCTCTTCCTGTGAGCGTTTGTCGTCAAGGTTTTGGCCCGTGGTCACACCGTTGTAGTTGCCTGTAACGTCGCCAACATATCCTCGCGCATAGTCAACCGTCACGCCGTCCTTGGCAAGACGCGCTTTCAGACCGTCGAGTGGAGAAATCTCTTTCTGCACCTTAAGCGACGAGCTGCCACCGCCCACGGTCATCATCTTTATGGCGTTCTCGCCCACCACAAGCACCTTGCCGCCTTTCTTCAGGTTTAGCGGCAGCACGCCGCCCTTGTTTTGCAGCAGCACGATGCCTTCTTCGCCAATCTTGCATGCAGCAGCATAATGGTCATCGGAGCAGAGGAAGCCAAACGGACGGTCCTTGCTCATTGTCGTGCGATAGAACAGACGCAACACGCGGCGCACCTTTTCGTCAAGCTGCTTTGTGGTGTATCGTCCCTCATTTATGCCTTTGAGGAAGGGCACGGCAAGATAGTAGTTGTCATAGGCGTTGCTCGTTCCTTCCGACAAGCCGTTGGTCCATGAGCCAAACTCCATGTCCAGGCCGTTTTTCACAGCTTGGTCGGTGTCGTGAGCGCCGCCCCAGTCGCTCACCACCACGCCGTCAAACTGCCAGTCGCCTTTCAGTATCTTGTTCAGCGTGACGCTGTTATGGCAGCAATGCTCGTCGCGGTAAAGGTTATATGAGCCCATGATGGCCCACACCTTGCCCTTCTTCACCGCTGCCTTGAAGGCAGGAAGATAGATCTCGTGCAGCGCACGGTCGCTCACCCTCACGTTCACGTTGAAACGGTTCTCCTCGTCGTTGTTGACGCAATAATGCTTGACACAAGCCGAAACGCCAAGAGCCTGCATGCCCTGAATGTAAGGCACCACCATGGTTGACGTGAGGAACGGGTCCTCACCCATATACTCGAAGTTGCGGCCACCCAACGGCGTGCGGTAGATGTTGACACCAGGGCCAAGGATCATGTCCTTGCCACGATACAACGCCTCTTCACCAAGACTGTGGCCGTAGAGACGCGACAGCTGCGGGTTCCACGAAGCGGCAAGACAGGTGAGGGCAGGAAAAGCCACACACGAGTCGTTGCTTTGTCCAGCCTGCTCCCATTCGTCCCACAACACGTCGGGACGCACTCCGTGAGGGCCGTCATCGGTCCAGAAATCGGGGAATCCGAGACGCGGCACTCCTGCCGACGAGAACTTGCTTTGGGCATGAATGACGCGAATTTTCTCTTGAATGGTCATGCGGCTGATCGCATCGTCAATGCGCTCCTCCACAGAACGGTTAGTGTCAAGATAGGCAGGCAGCTTTTGTGCGCTTGCCCCTACTGTCGCTATGGACAGCATAAATGTCAATAAAATGTGCTTCATTTTTTTATTAAATTATACTTGAGGTTAAAAATCTCAAAATTAAAAACCTGTGCCGACACACGCGCTTCTGAAAACGCTTATGCAGACGTTGCAAAGTTACAAAAAAAAATATTGACGGTTTGAAGAATGGCTTTAAAAAATCTCAAACATACAAAAAAAACGCACCTTTCTTTATAGAAGAACAAGAAAAAGCAAAGGAGAAAGCGAGGGGAATGGTAAAAAATAGTTAAAAACGGCATTTTTTCTACTGACAGATAGCGCGTTACGAAGAAAAAGCCGTACCTTTGCAGCCGCATTTTGGCAAAATTTAAACTTTAATTAATTAATTCTATGTATTTAGATCAGGCAAAAAAACAAGAGATCTTTGGACAGTACGGAAAG
>OLFV01002448.1_pt1 | contig 13846 bp, 9 predicted proteins | sample 1605551 | NCBI WGS metagenome assembly OLFV01 (sample SAMEA3888922, study PRJEB22519) | human gut metagenome | biome: human gut; feature: human-associated habitat; material: faeces | place: Denmark | collected 2011
TCTATACAGAGCATGAACGAGTTTTGTTAAATACGCTGAATAAAATCAAAGAGATTGCCAATTACAATCTGATAAGTTTAGGAAATACAGAAGCAAAACAATACCTTCTTAATCGAGGATTTACAGAAGACTTGATTCAAGAATTACAGTTTGGTTATATTTCTTATGAACAAATACAGCAGTGGATTGATAAAACTTTTTTGCCACTAGAACATCTATTGGAAACTGGATTTATTCGACAAGATGAAGAAGGAAATTATTATCCCGTCTTTGGAAATCGTATCTTGATTCCAGTGATGGATGAACGAGGGAATACCGTTACTTTTAGTGGACGAGCCATTCATGGCGAAGAACCTAAATATCTACATGGTAGAAATACAGAGATATTCATGAAATCCAACCATCTATACAATTTCAATATTGCGAAAAATTATGCCTACAACGATAAAATCTATGTAGTAGAAGGATTTATGGATGTTGCAGGTGGAAATAAAATGAACATCCGTAACATTGTTGCGACTATGGGAACATCTTTTAGCGAAGAGCAAATCGCTATGTTACGCAGATTGGATTGTGAAATCATATTGATGAGAGATAATGATAAAGCAGGAAGAAATGCAATGGTAAAAGAAATCCCTGAACTAATGAGTAAGAAATTGAAAGTTAGTGTAGTAGATTTAAACACAGTCAAAGAAAATCTACAACTTGCAGAAGATAAGGATAGCAAAGACCTTTGGGATTTCGCTAATGCAGGAGCAGTAGAGCAGGATTTAGAAAAAGCACGAGTATCAGGCTTTCAATATCTGATGAAAAATCAGTATTTCTTAGGTAAGGATTTCAATACAGAAACCATACGAGATGCCTATGACGAAGCAAAGAAAGATGAACTTATAAAAACTTCATATGATGAGATGAATTTCAAAGATTATGTAGCAAAACATTCTACTTATTCAAAAGAAGAAGTGGATGATATTATTCATTCTTTGTCACTGGAAGAAAAAACAAATCCTATCTTTCAATTCCAAGTCAATCTGATGGAACGATATATCATCAGTAATTCCAATACCTATGTCAATCGAACAGGAGATAAGACAATGGTGGAGTTCTATCAAAAGAATTATGATCGTCTTCGTCAAAATATCTTAAATCGTTTCCATGAAGACCCTACACGATACCTTTCTCCTGAACTTGATAAGGTATTGATTCCTGCTTTAGTGCAGGACACTATGGTAAATGATGAACTGTGGTTACGATATGAAACGATACATAAGTTTAAACACGAAAATGTATTCAATAAAACATTCGTAAAGAATACGATTGGACAACAAGCACAAATGAAGTTGGACATGGAACAAAAACGATTGGTCGTTAAGCAATTTGAAAAGACATTTACAGATGATGAAAAGTTAGAATTCGAGCATATTGATGAATTATATATTGTTAATAAATATCAAGAACTATCAGGAATCATTGATATAGAAGGTTCTGATAATGCAAAATTCTTGTTAGAGGCTTTAGAAATGAAATGGATAGGAAAAAAAGAAGGAATGTCGGTTTTCTCTTATAGTTCTATTTTTGATAAATCTATGTTGTTTGCGATTGATCCAAAGTATAAGACAGCAGATGGCAAAGATTTTAAATCCATTCTACTTTACAACAACAGTGGTGGAAGTTTGAAATTGACAAAGAACAATATTGCAACCCCACAAAAAAGCAATGGAAAACAAGAAGTTGAACAAAGTATTCAAAAAGAGAAAACAGTATCTAAAGAGAGAACTTTCACTGTCCACCATAACTTAATAACAAGAGAAACAGACGATTCTTATTTTGTTAGAATTCCTAATACAATGGCGAAGAAATATATGTATATCCCTAAAAAAGATACACAATGGTCGGCAAATCGAGAAATTTTAGTGGCAACAGTATCTACGAAAGATACCTTTGCGATTTATCGTTCGGATGGGCAACAGCAGGAAACATGGAATTGTAATGATTTGATGAAGCGTTGGGAAGATAAGACAAAGAAGAAAGAATCCATTGACATAAATTTAGCAATGAATAAAAACTTACAATCAACACCTGTAAAAAGGAAACAGCAAGGAAATCCAATCATGAAAAAGAAATTGGATATACCTTCTCGTTCTACGGAAATGGTACAGAAATTTCAAAAATATCGTATTCCAGTTCATTTGATTCTAAACAATGAGAAGGGTACATTGATGGTGCGAAGTGCTATGCAGGGATATACCTTGTTTATTCCTAAAACAAGTGTGCGTTATGTAGAAGGGAGAAGTTATATTGAAGTGACACCCGAAGTGATGGGAATCGACAAATTTAAAACCATTTCTACTATATCCGTAGGAAAAGATGTTAGTGATGGAATGGAGTTAAAAGGGAATATTTCTTTTAATGAACTGGATATGTTTTTATCTTCAGAAGGAAAGAAAGTATGGGCTGTCGTAGATGAGAATAAGTTGGTGGAACAATCGAATGGATTTGTACAGATACCCATCTTTAAAGACCGTACCTATGGATATGTGCGAGTCAATAAAAAGGAATTGGAACGCATCAATGATAATCAGATTGCTTTGGTATCTACACCATATCATGAATATTCTGCCTATAAAAAATCAGGGGAATTCAATGGACTTGTATGTGCCAAAGACATAGACTACCTTTATAACGAATCTACCAAAGGTTCGATTGATATAGATAATATGGAAGCGACAGAGGAATTAGAAAAGGAAGTGAAATCGTATGAATGATACTAAAATGGATATTCAGCGTTCAGGGGAAACGATAGAAAGAACAGCCGTAAAGTATTCAGCAAAAGCAACTAAAGGGTTGGCAAAACTAACAAAGATGCTTACCCTTTACGGCATCAAGATGTTTGCGAATCCGTTAAATGCTATCAAGAAGGACGGACCGAATAAAACACTGATCCATACTCCTGAACTTACCAAAGAAGAAGCAAAGGTCATGATTGCTAAATTAAGGGAAGCCGAAATACTTGCAACTTATCGTGAAGTAGAACCATCAGGACGAGAAATACGAAGGGGTATTTCTATTCATAACCAAGAGAAAATGGCAAAGAATGATATTAAATTAGCACAATGGAAAGACAGAGCCGTTAAATATGAGCGTTTTTCTTTATTAGGCAAGTTTTGTGAATCGCAGGCTGATAAATATCAGAACTTAGTAAATCAGGAAAATAGGATGCCAGCTGAAAATAAATATATCTTTATCGTCAATCAAAGACACTCGAATGCATTAAATGAAATGTTGGCAGATATACGAGAAATGCGATTGACAAAGGATTTTGATAACAGTGTATTTGAAAAAGAAATGGACGAAAACCTAGTGCCTGAATTAAAGATGGAAGATATGGAATTAACGGTAGAATCAATGGAAGAGGGCATTGAATATGGAAATCGAATGATTGCTGAATTTCCTCATGCAGATACCTGCCGTCATATCATTACAAAAGAAGAGTTTGTAGAGCATTATGAAGATATGTGTTCTCAAGAAGTTTTTGGTGCAACACTTCAAGATGAAGATCATGTCATGGTTGTCTATCATAAAAGTTCTCGTGAGCGTATGGAAGAAATCATGGGAACAGACGGGCATAAGATTATTGAATATGGGGCAAATGGTGGCGAAACGCTACAAAATCTCAAAAATGGAGATGCACCAATTCACGCTATCGTACCAAAAGAAGAAATGAAAAATTTTCGAGAAAAATATGAGGGATATGATTATATTGCTCGTAAGCAGGAAGATGGAAATTACGAAATTCATGTATCCGAACATCAAACAAAGATGATTGATAGGGAAATGAAATTAAAAAACCAACAAGCCCACGAAGACTTAAAGCAACAAGAACAGTCCATAGATTTAAACAAGGATTCCGTACAAATGGAAAATAAAGAAAACAGTATTTCGTGGGCAGAAAAAGATATGGCAAACCAAGAAGATTTAAGCTCATTGAATGAATTTGACCTAGAGTTAAATAAAGAGGATGAGTAGATATGAAAGTAAAACGAGAATATAAAAGCAACACAGTCATTGTAGTCCTTGTACTACTGATTGTGTTTTATTTTGGCTTACGATTAGGAACACTGGTGGAATTGAATGATGGAGAGTGGTCGTTTGAGGTATTAAACCAAGCAAGCGATCAATTTTTTTCATTTGAGCCTCTTATCTTTAATCAATTTACACTGATGATAGGTTCATTTTTAGCGTTATTTTCGTGGATGATTTATGAAACTCTACATTCTTCTTATAAAAAGAATATGCAGGAAGAAGCGTTTGGTAGTGCGAAATGGAATGACCCTAATTTTACGAAAGATATGCGTGAAAAGGATATGTATCAAAATTGGATATTCACAAAGACAGAAATCTTTTCTAAAAATATGAAAGTGACTAAACGAAATCGAAACTGCACTTTGATAGGAAGACCTGGAACTGGGAAATCAAGATATTGGTTAATTCCTAATATTTTAAATTCAATGGCTGAAACAATTATCGTTACTGACCCTAAAGAAGAAATTTTAAAGGCTACAGGAATGAGTTTAAAGAAAAAAGGATATGATATTCGAGTTTTAAATATCAAGGATAAATGGCGAAGCGACCATTATAATCCATTGAAATATATTCGTAAGTTACCGAAAGAAGCGTTTTTGTTAGACCTAGATAGTGATGAAAGCCGTCAGGATATTGTACAAGAATTGATGGATGAAGGACGAAATATTGCTGAAGATGATGTCATGAATCTAATCAATACGATTATGGAAAATACAAAATCAGAAACGATTGAATCCAATACTGGTGACCCCTTTTGGGAAAAGGCAGAAATGGTATTCTTACAGGCATTGTTTTACTATGTGATTTTCAATTATCCAATCGAAGAACGAAATTTCAGAAAAATCATGGAACTGATTCGTAAGGGAGAACCTGACAAAGAAGGAAATTCAGAACTTAGAAACTTATTTGATGAATGGGAAAGTCGTGATCCTAATAACATTGGTATCAAACAGTGGAAACATTTTGTTGTATCGGCAAAATCTCCAAAGATGATGTCCACCATTATTATGACGGCATCAGCCCGACTTGCTCCTTTCAACTTGCGTGAAGTAGATGAAATGACAAACAATGACACTATGGAACTGGATCGCATTGGTATGTCTGTCAATGCTCCTGAAGGGGAACATGGACGAGTTGCCTATTTCATTATTTCTGACCCTAACAGCAATGCATTCAACTTCTTGATGAATATCATGTATTCACAGATATTCACAATAATCGACCAAAATGCACAAGCAAATGGTGGACGATTGCAAACTCCATGTAATATCTATATGGATGAATTTAGACAACTGGGGAAAATCAATCGTTTCTTGGAATTTTGGGCATATTGTCGTAGCTTGGATTGTGGAATTGCCATTATTCTTCAGTCATTATCACAGTTAAAGAAAATCTATAAAGATGAATGGGAAACAGCATTAGACTGTTGTGACTACATCTTTTTCTTAGGTTCTCGTTCAAAAGAAACTTTGGAATATATGAGTACCATGTTAGGGAAACAGACCTTATATAAAAAGTCTTCAGGGCGAACCTATTCAAGACAAGGTTCATCCTCACAAAACTGGGATGTATATGGTAGAGAACTAGCAACCATGGATGAGTTAGCTGAATTGGAAGCAGGACATGGAATTTTGTTAATGGCAGGAACAAAACCTTTCTATTCTGAATTGTATGACTTAAAAAGTCATGATGATTATAAAGAAATGTGGGAAGCATGGGTAGAACAAGATGGTACAAAAGATCCTGAATTTAAGAAAACAAAAGAATGGAAACAAAATCATGAGAAATTGTACGATCATCTACAAGAAATGAAAAAACCTAGAAAATCAAAAACAAAGCAACAGCAAGAATTGATGAAAGCGGTTGGAGTACCATGTACTGTACAAGAGCCATTTGAAATGAAAGTAGTAACGGAAGCACAGCTTGAAGCAAAATATGGAAAAGGAAAACTGAAAGCTGTTTGGAGCGATATAAAATAGCATATCTTAGCTACTCTATATATTTTATTGAAAGGGGTGATGCCCTTAGAAATGAAGGGATAGAAATAAGGGGAGCATTTTTTATCTGCAGGCAAGGTGCCTGTTTTTTTGTTGTTAAGAAGGAGGATTATGGAAATGGAAAAACTAACAGCAATGAAAAACAATATGTCTAAAAAGACAAGAGAAAAAGTCGCAAAAGCAGGGCTTATCGTAAATACGACAGCCATGATGATGGTATTGAATATGACAAATGTACTCGCAGTCAATTCCAATACGGGTTCTATCGACCAATTTATTGATTTCGTGTGTGACTGGTTGATGAAGATTGGTGGAGTTGTAGGACTTGTTGGTGGTGTGTTATTTGCATTAGGGTGGCAAAGAGATGATGCTGAAGGAAAGAGTCGTGGGTTAATGACTTTAATGGCAGGATTTATGCTAATTGCCATTGCACAAGCACCTGATATTTTTGGTTTATAAGATGTATGGGCGAGTAAAAATATTCGCCCTGTCTTTTTAGGAAAGGAGTGAAAAACAATGTGGGATTCATTAGGAGAAATTGCACAATCGTTACTAGATATAGCTTTTTCACTATTTGGTTTTAATATTGATTTAGGAAACATGGGATTAACTGCCAAGGAATTTTGTGATTGGAATACAATTACTGCATCTGAATTCGGAACATTGGCAGAGATATTAAATAGTGCGTTTGTATCATTAGGATTGAATTTATTAACTGTATTCGTGATGATTGACTTGATTAAAAAAGCAATGGAAATTGATCGTATCTCTTGGGAGCGAATTATTATGAGTGTGGCACGATTTTTGATATTCAAGATGCTAATTACCTATTCCTATGAGTTTTTAAATATGATTATGAAAATTGGAAATGAGTTTACGAATACGGTTATAAACACAATTAACTTTCAAACAGGTACAGAATTTTCTATTGGAGAAATGATTAAAGAACTGATAGATACTGCTGAAGGTGGAATTACAATCCCTATTATAAATTGGAGTATCATGCCATTTGTATTGTTTGTGGTATTTATTATTATTTATCTTCCTTTAATTGGAACATTTGTTATGTGTATATCTCAAATCGTTACACGAGTAATAAAAATTGTTTTGGCATTTGCCTTTGCACCGATTCCACTTGCGATTGGAACTTGGGAAGACGGTAGTGGAACTGGGAAACGATTTATTATGAATGCTGTCGCCTTAGCGTTTGAAGGAATGATAATGATACTTTGTGTACATATCTATGCTTTAGGTATTGCAGACTTGCAAAATAGTACAACGACTTTTGGTGGTGGAATTGGAGCAATGATTGGAATACTTCTTATGAACGGTATTCTATCTACAGCTTTAACAACATCTTCACAGTTAGCAGAGAAATGGAGTGGTGCATAGTATGGATGATATTAGAATCAGAACACATAAAGAACTTTCAGGAGTGGCAGAAAAATACTATGGATTTACTTTTCGACAATGGTTGTTTCTTGTTTTAACTGGAATTATTACAGTGCCTACTTATTTATATTTAACACCTATATTGGGAGATGAGATTTCAAGTTGGATTGTCATTATCATGGGTTTACCTTTGATGCTTTGTGGCTTTTTGACATTGCAGGGAATGACAGCCGATAGATTACTACCTTTCTTAAAAAGACACTATTTGGATTTCGGAAAGCCATTAGAGTATAAGACTGAAAAAGAGTTATTAGCTGAAAAAGAAGCAAAGAAAAATAAAGGTAAGAAACAAAAAGAGGAATCTGTTCAAATAATCGAAAAGCCGAAAAAACCGACAAGAGCTGAACGAAAACAGGCGAAGAAAGAGAAAAAGGCTTTAATGAAGATGGAAAAAGAACAAAAGAAAGAAAAGGCTCGATTGGAAAAACAAAAGGAATTGGAATTGAAGATAGAGCGAAAGAAAGCCAAAGAAAAAGCAAAGGCAATGAAGTGGTATGGGGATTTAGATGCCAATAAGAAAGCCTTGATTGAAGAGCGTACTATGGAAAATAGTGAAAATGCACTTACGAAAGAAGATATTGAAAATATTGTCCGTCTAGGTGAAAAAGCAAAAGGCTATTTAGAAACAATAGAGAAAGGAGTCGAAGAAGATGTTCAAAAAGAAGGAAAAGAAAGAGAAATCGAAAAAGCATAAGAAACAAAAGCAACAGAAATCAGTGAATAAGCCAACCGAAAAATCATCCAACACGAATCCTTTTATGTCTTTGTGGAATAAACGACCAACAGTTTTTGTGCCAAAGACCAATCAACAAGTGTTTACTATGTTGTTTAAGGATTACAAAGAAAATATCATGCGAATCGGTGATGATATGTATTCTATCTGTTTTGAATATACAGATATTTCTTTCGCAAAAGCAGATTTAGAAGATGCAGGTGCAATCTTCTTAAAATGGGTGGATTATCTAAACTCATTTACAGATAAAGCACATATTCAAGTCACAAATGCCAGTACACCTGTGAACACAGAAAAGTATAAACAACAGTTTATCTATGATGAAGAAAGTATGGTTAGTGAACAGGAAAGACATCTTGCTCATGAGTTTAATACCTTGATTGATGATGCTATTGGGAAAAAGAAAAATACACTGATTACAAAAAGGTATGTCACAATATCGCAGAAAGCATTGAATCATGAAGATGCCAAAGCGATATTTTTTAATATCTACAGAAAAACAGAAGAAAAGTTTAAGGATTTAAAATCTAGTATTCGTATCGTACCAGTTAATGAGCGTTTGACTTTGATTCATGACTTTTGGAATATCCAAACAGCAGATGAAAAGGGAATCAAAGATTTTGAAGAATATCGTAAGGAAAAAGATCTAACGATTTATGATGTTCTTGCACCTCATGAATATATCAATCTAAGAGAAAGCGATTATATTGAAATCACTCCTCAAGATGTATTAAATTCGGATACAGAAACGGATGAAATCCATAAAAAACGCTTTATTCGTTGTCTGTATATTGAACCTGATTTTCCTAATGCAATTACTCCAAAGTTTTATAATATTTTAACTACGATTGAAGATTTACACCTTGTTACGACAATCAATATTCAGCCAAATGAAACGACCAAGATTGTAAAGAAATTATCCAAATTGCAATCAGGTTTGGAAACAGAGCGTTATAACAAGGTCAAACAATATGCGAAGCAACAGATGAATTATGAATACATGAAAGATAAGAAACTGGAAACAAAATTAGATGATGTTACGCAGATGATTGAAGATATTCAGTATAACGATCAAAAAGTTTTCTGTGAGAATATCTGTTTATGCATTGTTGCTGATACCTATTCTGAATTAGAAGAACAGACTGTTAAAATTCAAAATAAAGTAGGAGAAATGTTAATTCGTATTTTACCTTTAAAATGGCAACAATTAGAAGGAATTCAAAATACACTTCCATTAGGACATAACACACTACAATTCCAACATAAGGAAACTTCTGAAGCAACAGCTGTTCATGTTCCATTCAACTCTAAAGATTTTGCACATCCTAAATCTATCTTTATGGGAATCAACTTAGTAAGTAGAAACCCTATCTTTGTAGATAGAAAACGACTGATAAATGGAAATGGATGTATTTTAGCGACATCAGGAGCAGGGAAATCCTTCCAAGCGAAAACAAATGCTGAACAAGTATTACTACGCTATCCTGATGATGAAATTATTTTTATCGATTTCCAAAAAGAATATGGAGATGCCGTAAATGAATTAAATGGACAGACCATTACAATTTCCGATTCTACAAAAACATACATCAATCCATTAGACTTAGATCAAAACTATAGTCTGTCTGAAGATGGTGGAGATTCGCCAGTTAAAGCAAAAGTTGAATATATGCAAGGTTGGGTGGAATCTATTATTGATGAAGGTAGCCTTAGTCCGATTGAAAAGACGATTGTAGATAGATGTGTACGACATATCTTTGAAGATTATGAAAAAAGTGGATTTACTGATGAAAGTAAACAACCTTTATTAAAGGACTTTCAAGAAGAATTAAATGTTCAACCTGAAGAAGAAGCGAAAAAGATGGCAAAAGCCCTTGAGCGTTTCGTTAAAGGTACACAGGATATTTTCTCTCATCCTACCAATGTTGATATTCATAACCGAGTTGTATCGTTTGATATTTCTGAACTTCCTGCTTCTATTCAAACAGCAGGATATTTAGTAGTCCTAGACCATATTATGAATCGTTTAATAAAAAACCGAGCGAAAGGTATCAATACATGGATCTATATTGATGAATTCCATATCTTGCTTGCCAATCCATCAGGTGCTGAATATGTAGCTAAGATTGTCAAAATTGGTCGTAAATACAATGCTATGATTACTGTTATTACACAAAATATCGAAGATGTTTCTGCGAACGAATGGGGTAGAAAAATCTTAGGAAATGCCGAATTTGCTATCATTTTGAAACAAAAGAAGCGAGATCGACAGATTATTTGTGATATTTTCGATATTTCTGAAGGGGAAGCACGATATATCGGTAATGATGCTAAACAAGGGCAAGGTGTCATTGTCTTTGGTTCAGATAAGATTCCATTCTATAACCATGTGCCAAAAGAATTCCGTATCTACCAGTTGAACAATACTGATAAAAAGGCGATTGCTAGAACATAAAGTGTATGTCAAAAGAAACTAGAAAAGATGTCAATAAGACATTTCGTTCAGGGGAGTTTGCTACCAGTAAAGGACTTCGTTGGACTGGTAAGGGATTGGATAAGAGTGCCAAATTTGTTTCCGAATGGAAATATAACAGACAAGGAAGCCAAGATGATGGCTCAGGTGGAAGTGGTGGAAAGGCTACTTTAGGAATTCAAACACAAGTTGATAAACCAAATGCAGAGGATGGTAATGCATTGTCACAAGAGAATGATAATAGTGCTGTAAAAACGACAGGTTCACTTTCTAAATCAGATAACGATATTCCAATCAGTAGTATGAATGAACAGGAAGGTTCTGCTGTTTTAGGTATTAAAACAATGGAATCTTCCAATGGTGTTTCTGTTGAGAATGCAGTTATAGGAAATAATGATAAAAACAGTACTATTTCCAATATCAAGACATTAGCAAATACTGGGGATGGAAAGAAAGGCACAGGTCAAAACTTAAAAAGAAAAATGGGGGAAGGAGAAGAGGGTTCACAACACTCAAATCGTTTCGTTTCTTTTATAAATCGACATACTTTTGACTTTCAACCAACGCAAGGTAAATTTTCCAAAGCAGTCACTGTGGTAGGAAAAACTTCTGTAGAAGCAAGCAAGGTTGTTAAAAAAGGGGCAAGACTTTCTCATAAAGTAGAAAAAGCAACCAATGGCGAAGATGCTACAGGAATGAAATTCATTGAAGGAGAAGTTGGACGAAAGGCAGGAAAGGTAGCGGGAAAAGTTGGGAAAAAAGTTGGAAAAACGACAGCAAAATATACCTATAAAGGTGGTAAAAAGGCAATACAATTTTCTTATGTAACTGTAAAATCTTCTATTAAAAAAGGAGTGCAAGTTGCGAAGGCAAGTACCACGATAGTGAAACGAGCAATGACAGTTATCTTTCAAACTGTTACAAAAGCTGTTACTACTATCGCTCAATTCCTTGCTCCTTTCACGATGGCGATTATAGTTGGTGCAGTTACAATGGCACTTTTTATTGTTATCTTTGCAGGTTCATCAGCTAGTGCTGAAAGATGTTCTACTGATTATGTATTTTCAGATGGAACAACAGAAGGAAATGCACAGGCTGTATGGACATACTTAAAAGGAAAGGGATTATCGGATGAAGCTGTTTCAGGCGTTATGGGAAACATGGAGCGTGAATCCAATTTTGATCCTGCCCTAATTGAAAAAGGGTATCCATATCAAGGACATGGCTTAATCCAATGGAGTTATGGAAGAAAAGACAATTTATTGAAACAGGCAACCTTAAAAGGTGTTTCATGGACGGATTTAAACTTTCAACTAAACTTCTTATGGGAAGAATCCTTATCCCCTGAATCCTATTATGGAAAACAATTACAGAGGGAAGGATTTTATGAAAATAAAAGTCCATCAAGATGTGCTTATTTGTTCCATAAGATTGTAGAAAGGTCGAGTGATTCCTATCAGTCGATTTTAAATACTCGCTGTAAGTCGGCAAAGAAGTGGTATGATAAATTAAAAGGTACATATAAACTGACAGACTCTACAGGATGTGCAACAGGTTCTATTGAAGGTGATCCAAACTTTGGGAATACAGATGCTTGGGTAACAAAAAATCCATATGCACAAGCAGGCTTATATGGTCAGTGTACTTGGTTCGCATGGGGAAGATTCTATGAAATCTATGGATTTAGCCCTGGTTTTACTGGAAATGGATATTCGTGTGTAGCACAGTTGTTAGCAACGCATCCAGACAAATTTGAGTTCAGTTTGATACCGAAAGTAGGAGCTGTCGGTTCTTCAGATGTTGCTCATAACCATGTATGGATCGTAGTCGGTGTAGAGGGAGAAAAGATTACCATTCAAGAGGGAAACTTAAATGGTAAGACAGATTCCTTTGAAGTAGCAAAGAGTGACTGGCATACAGTTACATACTCATTAAGTCAATTACGAAGTATTTATGGAAATATTTCTTTTGCAAATCCTAAGTAAATGAGGTGGTATCATGAAAAAAGTAATACTAGGAATTGTTGGAGTAATTGTGGTTTTAGGACTTGCTATAGGTGTCAAGATATATGTATTTCCTGAACCAACACACTTAGATGTTTTATCAAACTTAGAGCTTACATTTGAAGGTATGGAAGAAAGCGGTAAGGCGTCCATAAAAGGAAACGATATTCAATATGATGGAGATGATAAAGAAGTCCTAGACTTTATTGCATCTTTGAAATATGAAATATCTCCTAACAAAAATCTAAGCAATTATGATGATGTGGAAGTGAAAGTGATTTTTGATGAAAAAGCAAGAAAAGAAGCGAATGTAGAACTTGAAAGCACATCACGAACATATCAAGTAAGAGGATTAGAAGAAACTCCTGAACAAAAGGCAGAACGAGTAGAAATTATTGATGGACATGAAGTGCCGAGGGATTGGGAACTAGAAGATGAAGATAAAAAAGCCTATATTGAATATTTAAAACAGTTAGAAAATGCTGAAGATGAACTTGTCGAAGAAAAAGGTGCATATACAGAGTGGATGAAAGGAAATTCTAAAGAAGAAACAAAAAAAGAGAATAAAGAATTCCTCACAAAAGATTATGCCAATAATTCCACTGTCGCTTTTAAACGAGCAAATGAGTATGGATTAACATCTTCACAAGAATTCAAGGTACAGCCAATCATTAAAAAAGATAAAACGATTGGCTACGAATGTATATTTAAGGGGTCTGAATAAGACTCCTTTTTTAGAAAGAAGGTGGAAAAATGAAATTATCTGTAGAACAGGCAAATATACTTGATAAGATTGTAGAAAAATCAAGAATGGATTGTTGGTTTTCAATAACAGATGATTTAACAAGTATTCATGATGTAGAAACAAATAGAAACATTAGTTTACGATATGGAATTGGGATATTGAATCAAGGAGTAACAGATCTTGTAAAAGATTATGGATTAAATGAACACGAAGTAATGGTGTATCACGATTTACTTATTTCTTGGCTTAACAGATACATTGGTGACTTGTTAATATAACTGACATTAATGATGTCTATTTAAGACTTATTGTATAGGTGTAAACGAAAGAGAGACTACACTTATGACAAGAACTTCAAAA
>OLFV01002453.1_pt1 | contig 13828 bp, 10 predicted proteins | sample 1605551 | NCBI WGS metagenome assembly OLFV01 (sample SAMEA3888922, study PRJEB22519) | human gut metagenome | biome: human gut; feature: human-associated habitat; material: faeces | place: Denmark | collected 2011
GCCCCGATCCATCCACAGTCACAGATTGCAGGAAAAACGCGCCAGGAGATAGTCCCAGAACAGACGTTCGATTCCGGAAAGTTCGGGCGCGTGCAGCGCGAATATCTCCGCCCGGGGATCCACTTCGGACAGGGGGATGGGGCGCTCCACAACAAGCTTTTCCAGCACCCGGTAATCATGGCGGAACAGGTGGCAGGGCTGGATGAACACAGCCTCGTTCCTGATCACCAGCTCAAGGATATCTTCCTTGTTCGCCAGCCGGAAGGAAGAGGCAAAGTACGGCGCATAACCGCGCGATATCTGATCCCGCGCGTCGGAATACCAGGCAAGATTCAGCCGCCTGAGATCTCCGGCCGTCAGTTCGTCCTTTGCCGCCAGCGCATGGCCTGCCCCGATGAACAGACGGCGCTCGTCGGTAAACAGATGCAGGGCTTCCCAGTCCAGAGCGCGCGCCTGTTCGATCAGTCTGGAGCGGGGGGAAAGCGTGGTCAGGGCGATGTTCGCGCTGGTGGTTCTCAATCTGCCGATGATGTCATAATGCTGCGCGCCATGCACGAAAATGGTGATTCCCGGATGCAGCTTCTGGAAGGGAACAATGATGTTCGGCGTCAGATAGCAGCTGATGATCGGCGTGCAGGCAAGATGAATTTCCCCTTCCGGTTCCGCATCAATACGCTTGCCGTACCAGCTGTTGATGACTTCCAGCACGGCCTCCGCCTCGTCATGAATGCGCTCCCCCTCGGCCGTCAGAAAAATCCCCTTGTTGGTGCGTTTGAATAATGTTTTGCCCAGCTCCGTTTCCAGACTTTTCACGGAGGCGGACAGCGCCGGCTGGGAAATATGCAGTGTTTCCGCCGCCCTGCTGATGGAGTGCAGACGGGTAATCTCGACAAGGTGGCTCAACTGTTCCAGCCGCATGGCGCACGCTCCTTCTTCCATGTCCTTCCACATGGAAAAAGCCATCTGGTGAAATAATACACACAGTATCGTAAATGCAGCGCCGTTTCATGGCAAGATTGAACGCTGAAAAATATTCAGACAATCTGCCCGCCTGTATTCTCATAGCGGCATCATGCTCCCGTCACAGATTTTCGGCGAAATTCCCGATCAGATAATCCCAGAACAGGCGTTCGGCAAGGGACAGCTCCGGCGTGCACATGGCGGTAACGGGGGCAGAGAGGTCCATGCCCGGCAAGGGGATCTTCTTTTCCGCCAGCATCCCCTTCGCTACAAGGTGATCATGACGGAACAGGCGGCAGGGAAAAACAACCACAGCTTCGTTCCTCAGAACCAGAGCCTGAAAGTCGGTCCGGGTCGCCGTATAGTACACCCCGCCGAAGTACGGCGCATAACGCCGGAAAATATGCTCCTGCCCCCTGGCAAACAAGGCGATATGCAGCCGCTCCAGGTCGGCCGGTGTCAAAGCATCCCTTTGCGCCAGGGGATGGGTCGCCCCCATGAACAGCCTTTCCTCATCCACGAACAGGGGAACGACCTCGCATCCAATTTCACGGGCACGCTCGCGTATCTTCATGTCGACCGAGGTTCGGACGACGGCAATGCGCGATGCCCCATTCTCCAGTTCTCCCATCAGTTCAGGCAGATACACGTTCCGCAGGAGAACATTGATCTCCGGATGCAGCTCCCTGAACGGCAAAAAAACGCTGTTGGTCAGATAAAGAGAAAGCAGCGGCGTGGTGCATACTGAAAAATTTCTCGTCCCATCCATCCTTCCCTCGGCTCGCAGTTCCTCTATCAGCTTCAGGACAGCCTCCGCTTTCTCGAGTATCGCCCTTCCCCGAAACGTTGGCTCAATCCCCTGATTTCCCTTTTTAAAAAAAGGAACACCAAGTTCTGACTCCAGACTGCCCAACGCGGAGGAAACTGCCTGCCGGGACACGTTCAGCCGCTGCGCCGCCGCGCTGATGGAACCTGCCTTCGCCGCGGAAACAAGATATGTCAACTGTTCCAGACGCATCCGAGCCCTCCCGATTCTTTTCAGGATATCCAACGCAATCCCTTCATGCAATATGTCCTGCAATTTTTGTTTATACGCAACCAGAGGACGACATGCAGCCATAGATAATTAATATTTTTCTTTTTCTCGCAATTCACTATTAATTAGCAGCAGGAAGATGCCTTACGATATCATTTATACCCAGTTTTCCTGTCTGAATTCTTTTATATCCTGTCCATCTCCTTTCAAATAATTCTCGGATAAACATCCATTTGTTTCACCTGGAAAGCCAATCACCGCACGGCTGTCCTTTCTGAACACGAGGAGGTCAAGGATGAACTTCGCAATCAGCACGAACAAGCCAGCCTTTTATCTTCATGCAGGGGCAATGCTCGCGGTCATGCTTGTATTCCGCTTCATTCCCCCGCCGCAGGGACTCACTGCGGAAGGGCTTGCCGTCATCGGCATATTTTTCGGCATTCTGTATGGCTGGCTGTTCATCGACGTCGTATGGCCCTCCCTGCTGGGGCTGGTGCTGCTGGGGCTGACCCTCCGGCAGCCCATGGACGCCGTGCTCGGCAGCGCTTTCGGCAACAATACGGTTCTGCTGCTGCTCTTTTTCTGCATGGTGGCCAGCATCATCAACGCAGCGGGCATTGCGGAATGGGTGGCGAGGCGCATCATCTGTGTGCCGTTTATCGTCGGACGCCCCTATGTGCTGATTTTCATGCTCTGCCTCGCCATGTGCGCGCTGGCGACCATGCTCACCATGACGTCAGCCATTCTTGTCGCCCTGCCCCTGATGAAGGAAGTCTGCCGACAATACGGCTACAAGCCGGGAGATGTCTTCCCCATGCTTGTCATGATCGCCATGATCTACGCGGGAGAAATCGCCTACATGATGCTTCCGTTCAAAAGCCTTCCGGCTATTGTCTTCGGCGTCTATGGGAGCATGAGCGGGGGGCAGGAAATCAACCTGGCTGCCTATGTGGGCATAACCGGCATTCTTCTGCTTCTTTCCATTGTTTTCGTCATCCTTCTGTACAAGTTCATCCTGAAGCCCGATGTCTCCCCCATCCTGAACTCCACGGAATGCATGCGCTTCGACGAACAGCTTTCCCCCTACCAGAAAACCATCCTGTGGTCCTTTGTCGGACTCATCATTCTGCTGCTCTTCCCCAACATCGCCCCGAAGGACTGGGCGCTCACCCGCCTTCTCAAGGCCATGGGCAACAACGGCATCCTGCTTGCCTACATCGGAATCTATCTTATGCTCAACTTCAAGGAGGGCATCGCACTCAAGGAAATCATGAGCAAGTCCGTGACCTGGCCGGCTCTCTTTCTCGTCATTTCTGTTCTCGAACTCACCGGCGCCTTTGAGAATTCAGGTGTGAGCAAATGGATTGCGGAAACAAGCCAGCCGCTGCTGGCCGGGTTCAGCGGTCATGCCCTGGTCTTCGTCATCATCTTCCTGGCGACTGCCGTCACCCAACTGGTGAACAACAATGCATGCGCAGCCACTTTTGCGCCCATCGCTTATACTCTGGCTGTTGCGAACAGCTCCATCGAACCTTCGGCCGTACTCACCTGCCTCATCCTTTCCTGCACACTCGGGCTCGCCACGCCGGCCTCCAGCACGGTAGCGGCCATTGCCTACGGCGACACGGAATGGATCTCCAAAAAGATCATGTTCAAGTACGCCACGGTATTCTGGGTATTCAACGTGCTGCTTCTCTCAACCATAGGGTACGCGCTCTGCACCCTTCTGTACTGACGGACACATGGGGCGACACGATACAATACCATCCGCCATGACCCGCAATCCGGCAGGAGCCCTCACATGGAGAACACTTCCCTCCGCCTGTTTTTCCTTTCCGAAGACCGCGATCCCCTTACCGGCACGGCTCGCCGCCAGCAGCCGGACATGAATCCCTCATCGCCTGAGAAGGAGCGTACTGTATGAAACCCGTCTACAAGGAAAAATATCCCCATCTCTTTGAACCCATGTATGTCGGAAAAAACAGGGTTCGGTTCAACAACCGCGCTCTGGTGGGTCCCATCGGCTCCGGAGCCACCGGCGGCGGCGAGGACAGCGACGGCCGCATCAACACCTTCGGCATCGACTACTGGATGCGCTACATCCAGGGCGGCTTCTCCCGCGTGACCCTGCCCATGGAAGTGCCGATCGACGGCAGTCATGAACACATGTTCAATCTGAACCCCAAAACCTGCAACCAGATGAACTTCCAGCGCCTCCAGCGCGCGGTGCATGCCTTCAACGGCAAGACCTTTGCAGAATTCATGCATGCGGGGCCTTACGCCCGCCCGGGCTTCAAGAAAATCTCGGCCGACGATGAACCCAGCCTGGGAGCCACGGCGGCCACAAAGGAAGAACTTGAAGAAATAGCCGCCCTGTTCGGCGAGTATGCCCACTGGGCGCAGATAGCCAACTTCGACGGCATTTGTCTGCACTATGCGCACGGCTGGCTTTTCAACTATTTTCTTTCCCCGCTCACCAACCATCGCAGCGACGAATTCGGCGGTTCCGTCGAAAAACGCTGTGCCTTCCCGCTCATGGTCATCAAGGCCATCCGCGACATGGTGGGCGACAGCCTGCTGATTGAACTGCGCATGAACGGCAATGACGAGGTGGAGGGCGGCATTACGCCCGAGGAATGCGCGGAACAGGTCAAAATTTTCGAGCCGTATGTCGATATGGTGCATATTTCCTGCGCGCATCGACTGAATGCGATGAACAGGCCCAAGCAGTTCCCCACCGGTTTCGATCGCACGGCGCATAACGCCTACGCCAGCGAAATCGTGAAAAAATCGGGAGTAAGAATTCCCGTCGGCGTTACCGGCGGCATCTATGATCCTGCCGTGGCGGAAGAAGTGCTGGCAAAGGGACAGGCCGACTATGTGCTCATGGCCCGTTCCGCCATGGCCGACCCCGAGATCATCAGAAAAGCGAAGGAAGGCCGCGAAGACGACATCCGCCCCTGCCTGCGCTGCAACTACTGCATGGATCACGGCCGCCGCGTGGCCATTTCCAGGGATTTGCACCTGCTTGCCTACCCCAGCTACGACCGCCAGTGCATGACCAATCCCATGCAGTTCCAGAGTGCCCAGAAACTGCGCATCGCTCCGCCGGAGCGCGCAAGGAAGGTCGCCGTCGTGGGCGGCGGGGTCGCCGGCATGGAAGCGGCCATCAGCTGCGCGGACAGGGGGCATGAGGTCGTGCTCTATGAAAAAACCGACAGACTGGGCGGGCAGGCGCTTCTGTCCGACGTCATGTGGTTCAAGAAGGAAATGAAGCTGTTCCACGAGTATCTGGAACGTCAGATAAAAAAACGCCCGGCCATTACCGTGGTGTACAACACGGAGGCCACGCCGGAACTCATCGACAGGCTGGACCCGGACGCGGTGATCGTGGCCGTGGGCGCGGAACAGATCGTGCCGAAGATTCCCGGAACGGAAAAGGCGATGATGGCCTTTGACGTATTCGGCCATGAAGATCGCGTCGGCAAACGGGTTGTCATTGTGGGCGGAGGCGCGGTCGGCGTGGAGCTGGGCATCCATCTGAACAGCCTGGGACACGAATGCACCATCCTCGAAATGGGCGAGTACATCGTCGCAAAGGCGCAGCTCACGGAACGCACGGCCTATCTGAACGCCATGCGGGAATACAAGGTCAACTATCTGGAAAATGCGACCTGTACGGAAATCACGGACAAGAGCGTACGGGTCAGCACGCCGGAAGGCTCAAGGGAACTGGAAGCCGATACCGTTATCATTGCTGTGGGAACAAAGCCGCTGGAACGTGAACGCGACAGGTTCATTGACACGGCTTTCGACGTCATCAACGTCGGCGACTGCGTGGAAGCGTCCACCATCGTCCATGCGGTCCACACGGGGTTTGACGCCGGACTGACGCTGTAGCGCCGGAAAACCACCCGCGCCCCCTTTTGCCCTTTTCTGATCACGCGGCGGCCTCTTCCGGGGCCTCCCGGCAGTTTTCTCCGCCATAAGCGTTTTTTTCCTCCCTCTTCAACAGGAGCGTCTTCATGATTCCCGCGTACATCAAAAAATATCCGAAGCTGTTCGCCCCCCTGACCATCCGGCGCGGACGGAACGAGTTCGTCTTCAACAATCGCGTGATGATGGCACCCGTGGGCATCTGCGCCACCGGCGGAGGCGCGGACAACGGCCGCATCAACACCTTCGGCATCGACTACTGGACGGGCATCATCCGCGGCGGGTTCTCCGCCGTCACCCTGCCCATGGAAGTGCCGGACAACGGCAGCCACGAAGGGGTTTTCAACATGAACCCCAAGGAATTCAACTACATGAATCTGCATCTGCTGCAACGCTCGGTTCATGCCTACAGCGGCAAAACCTTCGCGGAACTGATCCACGGCGGACGCTGCATGATCCGGCCCGACATTCCGCTGATCGGGGCCAGCGACTCGGAATATCAGGGCCGGCACGTCAAGGGCATGGACGCCGGAGACATGGAAGAGGTTATCGCCATGTGCGTGGAATTCGCCCATCAGGCCAGACGATCCGGCTTTGACGGCGTGATGATGCACTTCGCGCACGGCTGGCTGTTCCACGATTTTCTCTCCCCGCTCAGCAACACGCGCACGGACGAGTTCGGCGGCTCCGTGGAAAACCGCTGCCGCTTCCCGCTCATGGCGCTCAAGGCCGTGCGCGAGGTACTCGGCGACGATCTGCTAATCGAACTGCGTCTGAACGGCAATGACGAGATGGAAGGCGGGATCACGCCGGAAGACGCGGCGCGGCAGGTTCTCATCTTTCAGGATTATGCCGACATGATCCATATTACCTGCTCCACGCGCCTGGACGTGACCAGCCGTCCGCGCATGACGCCGACCAGCTTCTTTCCCACCGAACACAACGCCTACGCCAGCGAAATCGTCAGAAATACCCCCGGTGTCCGCATCCCCATCGGCACGGTGGGTGCCGTCGGAAACCCGGAACGGGCGGAAAAACTGCTGGAAGACGGCAAGGCGGATTATGTGCTGATCGCCCGCGCCGCCATTGCCGACAACGACTGGGTCAGGAAGGTGAAGGAAGGCAGAGAGGAAGATATCCGCCCCTGTCTGCGCTGCAACATGTGTCTTGATCACGGGCGCCGAAAGTCAAAAATCCAGGGCAAGGAACTGGTCATGGCCTCCGAAGTCAGCTTTGACCGCATGTGCGCCGTGAATCCCCTCTCCATGCAGGGCGCGGTCAAGAAAAGATTCCCCGCCCCGGAACGCAGAAAGAAAATCGTCGTCGTGGGCGGAGGCGTGGCCGGCATGAACGCAGCACTCAGCGCGGCGCAAAGGGGGCATGAGGTCGTCCTGTACGAAAAAACTTCCCGCCTCGGCGGGCAGGCCCTGCTTTCCGACGGCATGTGGTTCAAGAAGGAAATGAAGGACTACCACGAATGGCTGGAACGCCAGGTGCGCGGCAACGGCAGTATTTTTGTCGTCACCAATACCGAAGCCACGCCGGAACTGGTTTCGGAAATCAACCCCGACGCCACCATCGTCGCGGTGGGCGCGAAACAGATTGTCCCTTCCATTCCCGGCATCGAAAAGGCCGTGATGGCCTTTGACGTGTTCGGCAACGAGGACAGGCTCGGCCAGAGGATTGTGATCATCGGCGGCGGGGACATCGGCTGTGAACTGTCCATTCATCTGAGCGAGCGCGGGCACGAGTGCACCGTGGTGGAGCTGACCCACTTCCAGGCGGGCAACGCCGAGCTGTGCCTGCGCATGTCGATTCTTCAATTCATGGAAAAGGAACACGTCACCACGCTGCTGGACACCAGAGCCACGGAAATCACGGATTCCGGCGTGCATGTGGAAACGGAGGAGGGGAAGAAATTCCTGCCCGCCGATACGGTCATCGTCAGCGTGGGAACAACCCCTCTGGCCGAGGAACGCGACAGCTTCAGGCATGTTTCCTTTGACGTGATCAATGTCGGCGACTGCAAGAAGGCCTCCAACATGCAACACGCCATTGAAACAGGCTTTGACGCGGGGATTATCCTGTAAGGAAACACCGGGGTATTCTGCGAATACATCGGCTTGTCCGGGGAACGCCGGGAATGTCGTCCCCCCGTCATTCCCGGCGCTGTTCAACGAAGAGAGGTCGTATGTGTTGCCTCCCCCTGCGGGGGAGGGCAGAATTTCCCCGGCTGCGCCGTCTTGCCGGGAACCCTTTCCCCTGAAAAGGAAAATTCCAAACCGTGAAGAAATTCTGATGAAACGGACATGCCCCCGCGCACTTGATTTATTGCCGCCATGTGTTCTTTAATCCTGAAAACACGAAGCCCGCCCGTCCTTCCCTGACCGGATGCGGCACGGCGGCAGGATAGATTTTCCGGAGAGGACAGTTATGGAAAAGGCAAAACACATCGTGGTGATCACCGGCAGCCCCCGCCGGAGCGGCAACAGCTTTGCCATGACCAGGGCATTTACCGACGCCTGCGAGGCGAAGGGACATTCCGTTACCCGCTTTGACGCGGCGTTCATGAACGTAAGGGGCTGCATGGCCTGCGAACACTGCTATGAAAAGGGCGATCAGGCCTGCATTTTCAACGATGACTTCAACACCATCGCCCGTGCGGTGGAAACCGCCGATCTCGTCGTTCTTGCCTGCCCCGTGTACTGGTACAGCTTTCCGGCCCAGATCAAGGCCGTGCTGGACAAGTTCTTCTCCTTCTACATGCGCGGCAAACGAAGCGATATCATGAAGAGCAAAAAATGCGCGCTGCTTTCCTGTCTGGAAGAAACCGACATGGAGATCGGAAACGAATCCGTGCGCACGCCCTATCTGCGGGCAACCGAACTTCTGGGATGGAACTCCATCGGGGAAGTCATCGTCCCCGGTGTGTATGAGGCGGGCGCGATTAAATCCACTGACGGCGAAGAGCGCGCCGCCCGCCTTGCGGAACTGATCTAGAGCGTTTTGCCATTGAAAATATCTGCCGGCCAGGACCCTATGTTCCGGCCCGCAGGTTTCACGCATGAAACCGGAGTTTGCTCTTCCGTTCTTGCCGCCCATCGGGCGGCCACACCGCAACCTGTTGATTTCTGCACCTCTCAAAGCCGCTTTGACGGCGCACCCCCGCACCTTGCGAGGGTTGCCATCAGCCTGGGCGACGCATCCGCGTCGCCCTTTTTTTGCCTCCGCCCCTCCGTCCTTATTCCCGGCAATACCACACAGTCAGCCCGGGACTCTTTCGCGCATTCTGCCGAAGAAATGCTCCCGGACTCATGAGGACAGAACCTTGCCGCAAGTCCCCTATCCGATACCCTCGCAACTCTTTCGCGGCGTTGAGGCTTCAAAAATATTTTACTCTTTTCTCTCCGAGACAGAAAGAACCTCTTATGCATAATCTTCTGCCGGCATGTATATACTTTATTGTTTACATGTAAAATATTAATTTTTGCAGATTATCATGTATTTAATTTGACACACAGACAAACATGATTTTATCATGTTCATGTAATATATTTATATTACATATATTTGTTTTGATAGTAACAAATTATATGTAATAAACATATATTAAGGAGGATACAATGCTCATCCCCCAACAGCTTCCTGTCTTTCCGATGTCACAACTGCATCACCTCATTACCATAGTAACGAATCGAATCATGAAAATATCAGGCTGTCCCATCAACAGGATGCAGTTTATTATAATCCGCGAAATTCACTCTAAAAACGGTCTGAGCCAGACATCTCTGGCCCGGCTCATCGGTATGGACAGAAACAACCTTTCCCGCGTCTGTGCGGAACTGGAGACGCGGGGACTCATCCAGCGCAAGGTACGAGAAGAAGACAGAAGGCACTATACGCTTGAACTGACGGATTACGGCCGGGCCGTCTACCTGCGGGGCGACCAGGCCATGGAAAACTACCGGCAGCTTACTCGCCGTAATTACACGCCTGAAGAATGGAGCACTTTCAAGGACACCCTGCAGGGATTTTTCCTGAACCTGGTGGATATCATGGAAATGCCCGACGCTCGCCTGGTTCCCGACCCTGCGCTGAAAACCCCGCTCAAGCCCGGTCCCGCCCCGGAACGGACGGACGAACATCGGGACAGCCCCCCGGACGGAGTACGGGGCGAACATTCCCAGCCCAAGGAGTAACACCATCATGATCAGTTCCATTGATCCCGAAAAATGCACAGGGTGCGGAACCTGCTTCAAATCCTGTCCGCTGGACGTGTTCCGGCTGGATACGGAACAGCGGGAAATTTCTCCCTGTACGCACGCCTGCCCGGCGGGCACAGATATCCGCGCATGCCATTACCTGCTTCAGCAGGGGCGCTCCGAAGACGCGCTGGACGTTTTGAAACGCACCATGCCCCTGCCTGCCGTCACCGGCAGGGTCTGCTTTCATCCCTGTGAAAGCGCCTGCACGCGCAAGGATGTGGACGAAGCGCTCAACATCAATGCGCTGGAACAATTTCTGGGCGATCTTGATCTGCGCCTGCCCGCTCCAATCTTTCCCCGGCGCCATCTTTCCCGTGTGGCCGTAGTCGGTTCGGGCCCGGCCGGCCTTGCGACAGCCTGGTATCTTGCCGAAGCCGGGTATCCCGTAACGGTATTCGAATCCATGCCGGAACCTGGCGGCATGCTGCGTTACGGCATCCCTGCCTACCGGCTTCCTGACGAGGTGATGGAACTCCAAATCCGCAAATTCAGGGATGCCGGCGTGGAATTCGTCTGTTCCGGAAAAATAGGCGGAAACGGCTGGCTGACCGGGTTGAAAGCGGAGGGATTCCGGGCTGTTGTGCTTGCGGTGGGCACATCCAGGGGCCGCCTTCCCGGTGTGCCCGGCGAAAATGTCCCCGGAGTGATGACAGGCATGGACTTCCTGCGTGCCCTGCGCTCGGATGATGCCCCCCTTCCCGAAACAGGGCCGGGCCGCCGCGTACTCGTGGTGGGAGGCGGCGATGTAGCCATGGATGCGGCCATCAGCGCCCGACGTCTGGGCGCCGCAAGCGTGGAGATGGTCTGTCTGGAAAGTCAGGACGAGCTGCCTGCCTTTCCGCATAATGTGGCGGAAGCCGTGGGCATGGGCATCCCGGTGCATGGAGCGTGGGGACCGACCGCCGTGCGCGTGGGCCCCGACGGCAGAGCTGTCGGCCTGGAATGCCGCCGCTGCCTTTCCCTGCGGGACGACGCGGGACGCTTTGCTCCGACTTTCGATGAAAACCCGGAAAGCGCGGCTTTTTTCAAGGCGGACACCGTCATCTTCGCCATCGGGCAGCGCAGCGACCTCGACCCCTTCGCGCAGGACGTGAAAATAACACGCGGGCGTATCACCGTATCGCCGGAAACACTGGAAAGCTCATGCGAGGGAGTGTTCGCCGCAGGAGATGCGGTCAGCGGGCCGGCATCCGTTTGCGCTGCCGTGGCGGGCGGACGCCGTGCCGCCGTCTCCGTGGATCGCTTCCTGTCCGGCGCGGAACTGCGGCGGCCCGAAACGTCCCGCCCCGTGGCCGACGACATGCTCAAGCGGCTTGATCCGGAAAAACTCGTGCGACTTGCGCGTCGGAATCGGCCTCTCTCCGGCCGGGAGGGTTTTGCCGAACGTCGTGCGGGTCTGCCGCTGGATGCCGTTCTGGCCGAGGCGGGGCGTTGTCTGACGTGCGGCGGCAAAGCGGTGCCGGCCTACACCGACGACTGCATGACCTGCTACACCTGCGAAGTCCGCTGCCCTGCCGGAGCCGTTGACGTTCATCCCTTCAAGGAAAGACTGCCCCGCACGCTGGATACCGTGCGTCGGGAAACCATGCACGCAGCGGCGGCGAAGGAGGAGAAAAGAGCATGAACATGACCCCCTGGACCCTGAGCGCCGATGTGCTGATTGTGGGCGGCGGCTTTGCCGGGATGTGGGCCGCGAAGAAAGCGCGCGACCATGTACGCGATGTGCTGATTGTAGACAAGGGACCGCGTGACTGGGGCGGACTCGGCAGCATGTGCGGCGGAGACATGATCGCGCGTATGCCGGACGACGATCTTGATGCCATGCTGAAGGAGCTTGTCTACTACTACGACGGACTTGTGGAGCAGGATCTCATGGAGGAAATACTGCGCCAGTCCTCCGATCGCTTCCGTGATTATGAAGCGCTGGGGCATACCTTCCGCAAGGATGCCGAGGGAAATTACATCCCCGTTCCCCAGCGCGGACTCGCCAACATGAAGTCCTACCTTTCCGTTCCACCGGGTTCCGGCGGCGCGAATCTGCGCAGGGAACTGACAGGGGAAATGAACCGGCTCGACGTGCGGCGGATGGGCCAGATATACATAACCGATCTGCTTGTGGAAGACGGCCGCGCCACCGGCGCGGTCGGATTTCATGTCCACAGCGGCCGGCCCGTCATATGCAGAGCCGGAGCAGTCGTTCTTTCCGCCAACATGGGGGGCTGGAAAACATCCTATCACATGAGCAGCTGCGCCGGCGACGGTGTCCCCCTGGCGTTCCATGCCGGGCTTCCGCTGCGGAACTTCGAGTTCATCCGCGTATGGAACACGCCGCGCCTTTTCGCCTGGGAAGGTCAGACCAATCTGCTCCCCCACGGCGCGCGCTTCGTCAACCGACTCGGAGAAGACTTCATGAGTCGTTACGCTCCCTCTCTCGGCGCGAAAGGCGATCCCCACTACAATGTAAGGGGTATGGCGCATGAAGTTGCGGCAGGGCGGGGGCCCATCCTGTTTGACACCAGCCGCATGTCTCCGGAATCCGTCAGAGCGCTTCGCCCGGCGGCAGGGTGGGCGCGCCTGCACGACGCCAAACTCCTGGCGGCGGGCATCGACTTCTTCGGCGCGCCCCAGGAATGGATGCCGCAGGTTCTCACGTCCTACGGCGGTGTGATGTGCGGCCCCGGCTGCTCGACACCTGTGGAAGGCCTCTTCGCCGCCGGGCGCAGCTGCGGCATTGACGGCGGCGTCTATATGGGAGGTCTGTCCATGTGCCTTGTGGCGACCACCGGCCACATGGCCGGGGACAGCGCCGGACGCTTCGCCGCGCAGCATGGCCTGCCGGACCAGAACCCCGCGCTTGCGAAAGAAAAGCTGAGCATCGCCCTTGCCCCTCTGGGCAGGGAAGGCATCGCCCCCAAGGACGCCGTGCGCCGCCTCCAGGAAATTGTCAGCGCCTGCGACGTGTGCATCCTCAAAACTGCGGAAGGTCTGTCCAACGGGCTGCGCAGACTGGAAGAGCTGCGCGGAGCCGTGCTGTCCCGGATGGGAGCCGCCGATCCGCACTATCTGATGAAAGCCAGGGAAGCCCAAGCCATGGCCATGCTGACCGACTTTACCCTCAGAGCATCCCTCCTGCGTGAGGAATCGCGCGCGGGCCATTTTCGCGCGGATTTCCCCCGGCGTGACAACAGCCGCTGGCTCAAGTGGATCGTCATCCGCAGGGAAGGCGGCAGAGCCGTGTTCGACACGCGCCCCGTCCCCCTGGGGAGCTACAAGGTCCAACCCGGCCCCTGTTATATGGACAACTTTCATTTTCCCACCGCGACGCAGGTCTGACGCCGCATATTTCTCCCGACTGTCGCGCGGCGCATGACGCGTCCTCCGCGACATCCCGCCAAGGAGCCTGTCATGACAGACACTTTCCGGAACAGCGCGGGTACCTTCCCGCAGGAACCCGAACGACAAGCGCCGGACGCGCACGTCAGGAAACGTCCGCTCCGGCTCAGGCTGGCCTTCATCCTCGGAGCAGTCTGGACATTGTACATCATTCTGGTGCTTTTCAAGGTATTCTTTCTGTTCGGCATAGTCATCTATCCCGTGGCGCACCGGGCGATCTGCGCCGGAGCTCTGGTCA
>OLFV01002456.1_pt1 | contig 13799 bp, 16 predicted proteins | sample 1605551 | NCBI WGS metagenome assembly OLFV01 (sample SAMEA3888922, study PRJEB22519) | human gut metagenome | biome: human gut; feature: human-associated habitat; material: faeces | place: Denmark | collected 2011
ACCGGCTATCCCGTGGAGAGTGACCTGCTGTCCGTCTCCATCCTCTGTGACAACGGCACCATGGCCGACGCCTATTCCACCGCTCTCTATGTGATGGGCAGCGCTGGGGCGCAGGCCTTCTGGCGCGCCCACGGCGGCTTCGAGATGATCCTGATCACCACTGCCGGACAGGTGCTGTACACCCCCGGTCTTTCCGAAAAAATCACTCCCACGGAGGGCAGCGGCTATGAATACGTATCCATCCACCCCTAAGCTCCGCCCCACCCTCTGGGACGGCGTGGTGGCAGCGCTGGTGGCGGCTCTGGCCATTGTGACGGTCCTGTGCTTCTATGGCCGCCGCACCGGCGCACCTCAGGCCGTCACCATCACCCACCGGGGCGCCTTGATCCAGACCATCCGCCTCACCGGCCTGACCGAGACAAAAACCGTCGCCATCGACGGCGACTACCATCTGGAAATTCAGGTGGACAGCGACGGTGTCTGTGTTACCCGCAGCGACTGTCCGGGGCAGGACTGCGTTCACACCGGCCGCATCACCCGCTCCGGCCAGAGCATCGTCTGCCTGCCGGAGCAGGTGGTCATCCAGCTCACCGGCGGCACATCGGACGCCGACGTGGTGTTGGGATAGGGGGCGGCGCATGAAACATATCTCCACCCGACAGCTGGCTCTGTGCGCCGTGTTGACGGCGCTGGCACTGGGGCTCAGCACGCTGGAAAACCTCTTTCCCGTGACGCTGCTGATCCCCCTGCCCGGCGTGAAGCTGGGCCTTGCCAACATCGTCACCGTGTTCGCCCTGTATCAGCTGGGCGCTCTCCCGGCGCTGGCCATCCTCACGGCCCGGTGCCTGTTGGGCAGTCTCTTCGCCGGAAACGCCTCCGCCATGCTCTTTTCCCTGCTGGGGGGCCTCACCGCCATGCTGGTGATGATCCTCCTGCGCCGCCTGAGATGCCTGTCTATCTACGGGGTCTCCATCGGCGGCGCCGCCGGCCATAACCTGGGCCAGATGGCGGCCGCCCTCATCACGCTGGGCAACACCGCCGTACTGGGCTACCTCCCCTTCCTGCTGGGCATCTCCCTGCTGACGGGAACCCTCACGGGCTTCGTCTCCTCTCTGCTGTTCCGGGCCATGGCCCATATCAAACTCTCGACAAAGGAGTAATCGACAATGGATAAAAAAGACGAGATCATCCTCCAGCAGCTGGAGGTCATCCGCACCATGACGGAGCGCAACCTCCGCAGCATGGGCGACGATTTTTGGGGCACTCCCTTCGAGGGTGTCCTGTCCCCCAAGTCCCCCTCCGCCCCGCCCTCCGGCGGGAAGCCTGTGGGCAGCGCCGACGGCAAAATGCCCGCCCAGCCGTCCGACGGCAAGACCGCCGGCGGTCAGCCTGCCGCCAAGGCTGAGAAAACGGAGGTGGTGGAGCCCCTGCCCAAGGAGGACATGAAGGACCTGCAGGCGGAGCTGGACAGCTACATCGGCCTTGCCACCGTCAAGGAGGAGGTCCGCAACCTCATCAACATGGCCTCCGTCTACAAGCTTCGCCGCCAGCACGACCTGCCCACCACGGATATGTCCCTGCACATGGTGTTCACCGGCAACCCCGGCACCGGCAAGACCATGATGGCCCGGATGATGGCCCGTATCTACCGGAGTCTGGACATCCTCTCCAAGGGCCAGCTGGTAGAGGTGGACCGCAGCGGTCTGGTGGCCGGGTATGTGGGCCAAACCGCCATCAAGACCCAAAAGGTCATCCAGAAGGCGCTGGGCGGCGTGCTGTTCATCGACGAGGCCTATGCCCTCAACGGTAAGAGCGAGAACGACTTCGGTCAGGAGGCCATCGACACCATCCTCAAGGCCATGGAGGATCACCGGGACGATCTGGTGGTCATCGTAGCGGGCTACACCGATCTGATGGATCGGTTCATCCACTCCAATCCCGGACTGGAATCCCGCTTCAACCGCTTCCTGCTCTTCGAGGACTACACCTCCGATGAGATGCTGGATATCTTCAAGATGCAGTGCAAAAAGGGCTGCTATCAGTTGTCGGACGGCGTGGAGGAGCTGGTGCGGGACTACATCACCGAGGAAAACGGCGACCCGGAGACCTTCGGCAACGCCCGTGGCGTGCGGAACATCTTCGAGCACATTCTGGTGGCCCAGAATAACCGTCTGGCCGCCATGGAGACCGTCACCAAGGAGGACCTGATGACCCTCACACAGGATGACGTCCTCCACGCCAGAGGGAAGCTGGACTGACAAAAAATGTCGGAAAGCGTGAAAAACCTCTTGCATCCGGCTCCAAAAGAGCATATACTGTTAAGGTTGATGTAAAACTATACCCACGAAAAGAAAGGGGTTTTTCCTTTGCAGAACGAAAAACTGAGAAACGTAGCCATCATCGCCCACGTGGACCACGGCAAGACCACGCTGGTGGACCAGATGCTCAAGCAGGGTGGCGTGTACCGGGAGAATCAGGAGACGGTGGAGCGTGTCATGGACTCCAACGATCTGGAGCGTGAGCGTGGCATCACCATTCTGGCCAAGAACACCGCCATCCAGTACGGCGACACCAAGATCAACATCGTGGACACGCCGGGCCATGCCGACTTCGGCGGTGAGGTGGAGCGCATCCTGAAAATGGTCAACGGCGTTATCCTGCTGGTGGACGCCGCTGAGGGGCCCATGCCCCAGACCCGCTTTGTGCTGAGCCGTGCGCTGGAGCTGGGCCACCGGGTCATCGTGGTGGTCAACAAGATCGACCGCCCCGACCAGCGCATCCACGAGGTCATCGACGAGGTGCTGGAGCTGCTGCTGGATCTGGACGCCACCCCGGAGCAGCTGGATTCCCCCATGCTGTTCTGCTCGGCCCGTCAGGGCGTGGCCTCCTACTCCCCCGACGTCCCCGGCACGGATCTCAAGCCCCTGTTCGATACCATCCTCAGCTACATCCCCGCCCCGGAGGCGGATCTGGATCAGCCCTTCCAGATGCTGGTGTCCTCCATCGACTATAACGAGTTCGTGGGGCGCATCGCCATTGGACGCATCGAGCGTGGTGTGCTGAAGCAGAATCAGGAGATCGCCGTCTGCAACTACCACGACCCCGACGCCCCCGCCAAGAAGGCCAAGGCCGTCTCCATGTACGAGTTCGAGGGGCTGGGCAAGAAGCCCATCACCGAGGCCACCGCCGGCAACATCATCGCCCTGTCCGGCATCCCCGATATCACCATCGGTGATACCATCTGCGCCACCTCCTGTGTGGAGCCTCTGCCCTTCGTGAAGATCTCCGCTCCCACCATGGAGATGACCTTCTCCGTCAACGACTCCCCCTATGCCGGGCGTGAGGGCAAGTTCGTCACCTCCCGTCAGCTGCGGGAGCGGCTGTTCCGTGAGACCCTGAAGGATGTCTCCCTGCGGGTCACGGAGCTGGATGGCGCCACCGACGCTTTCAACGTGGCGGGCCGTGGCGAAATGAGTCTGTCCATCCTCATTGAGACCATGCGCCGGGAGGGCTATGAGTTCCAGGTCTCTCCCCCCCGTGTGCTGTATCAGACCATCGACGGCAAGAAATGCGAGCCCATCGAGCGGCTGGTGGTGGATGTCCCCAGCGAGTCCGTGGGCGCCGTCATCGAGAAGCTGGGCGCCCGGAAGGGCGATCTGCTGGAGATGACCCCCGTGGGCAACCGCATGAAGCTGGAGTTTCTGATCCCCGCCCGCGGCCTGTTCGGTTACCGCAACGAGTTCCTGACGGATACCCGTGGCGAGGGCATCATGGCCTCCGTGTTCGACAGCTACGCCCCCTATAAGGGCGACCTGAACCGGCGCAACACCGGCTCTCTGGTGGCCTTCGAAACCGGCGAGTCCGTCAGCTACGGTCTGTTCAATGCGCAGGACCGTGGCGCCCTGTTCATCGGCCCCGGCGTAAAGGTCTACGAGGGCATGGTGGTGGGTGTCAGTCCCAAGCAGGAGGACATCACCGTCAACGTCTGCAAGAAGAAGCAGATGACCAATATGCGGGCTGCCGGCTCCGACGATGCCCTGCGGCTGGTGCCGCCCCGCCGTCTGAGTCTGGAGCAGTGTCTGGAGTTTCTGGCCGACGACGAGCTGCTGGAGGTCACACCGGAGAATCTCCGTATCCGCAAGACCATCCTCAACCACGAAAAGCGCATGAAGGCCTCCCACGGCGGCAAGAAAAAGTAAACAGCAACAAACAGCGAGGGCCGTTGGCCCTCGCTGTTTGTTGTCTGTCACTTCATAACTGCGCCGCCGCATTTCCCGTCAGTTCCGTGCTATCTCACTTCAACCGGACTGTGCGCTCTGCTGGTGGCCGTGGCGCTGTTCCTGTCCTGCGGCGAAAAGGAGTACGCCTTTCTGAAGAAGGAGCCGCTGGAGGTGCCGCCGGAGCGGAGTTGGGTCATCTGGACGGTGGTCGGTGTGTTGCTCGGTGCCGTGATGACGGTGATGCGGCTGCTGAACCGAAAAAATAACCCCCAAGGGGCTTTAGCCAAAAGGCCCGGAGGTCTGTGACCTCCGGGCCTTCGTTTGTTTTCCGACAGCTCCTCTTTACTTCTTGAAGCTGTCCTTCAGAGAAACGCTGCGGTTGAACACCAGATGCTCCGCCGTGCAGTCCCGGTTATCCATGCAGAAATAGCCGGTCCGCATGAACTGGAAGGTGGGTGCGTTGACGCCGGTACGGTTCTCCCGGCGGTCGAACTCCTCTGCCACAGCGGCCATGCTGCGTTCCACCTTGCAGCCCCGCAGCACCATCAGGGAGTCGGGATTCAGGCAGTCCAAGAAATTCTTGTCCGGACCGTCGGGCTGGGGATCGGAGAACAGGTTGTCGTACAGCCGCACCTCGGCATCCAGGCAGTTGTCGGCATCCACCCAGTGGAGGGTAGCGCCCTTGACCTTGCGTCCGTCGGCGGGGTCGCCGCCCCGGCTGTTGGGGTCGTACTCGCACAGCACCTCCGTCACATGGCCGTTCTCGTCCTTGACACAGCCGGTGCAGCGGATGAGGTAGGCACCCTTCAAACGGCACTCCGGGCCGTCGGGGTACAGGCGCTTATACTTGGGAATGGGCATCTCCAGAAAATCCTCCGTCTCGATCCACAGGTGGCGGCCGAAGGTGATCTCATGGGTACCCTGCGTGGGATCCGTGGGATTATTCTCCACGGTGAAGGTCTCGCTCTGTCCTTCCGGATAGTTGGTGACCGTGAGCTTCACCGGGTGCAGCACCGCCATGGTGCGCTGGGCCGTGGCGTTGAGATCCTCCCGCAGGCAATGCTCCAGAAAGCCGTACTCCACGGTGTTGGGGGACTTAGCCACGCCGATGCGCTCGCAGAAATTGCGAATGGAGCGGGCGGTGTAGCCCCGACGGCGCAGGCCGCACAGGGTAGGCATCCGGGGGTCATCCCAGCCGGAGACCAGCTTCTCCTCCACCAGCTGACGCAGCTTACGCTTGGACATCACCGTGTGGTCAATGCCCAGACGGGCAAACTCGATCTGCCGGGGCTTGTAATAGGGGATGGAGACATTGCTGACCACCCAGTCATACAGCGGTCGGTGGGACTCGAACTCCAGTGAGCACAGGCTGTGGGTGATGCCCTCCAGAGCATCCTGAATGGGGTGGGCAAAGTCGTACATGGGGTAGATGCACCACTTGGTACCCTGCCGGTGGTGATTGATGAAGCGGATGCGGTAGATGATGGGGTCACGGAGATTCAGATTGCCGCTGGCCAGATCGATCTTGGCCCGGAGGGTCATCTTTCCCTCCTCCACCTCACCGTTCTTCATCTTTTCGAACAGCCGCAGATTTTCCTCGATGGGCCGATCCCGATAGGGGGAGGTAGCGGGGATGCCGATGTCGCCCCGGTTGGCCTTGAACTCCTCTGGCGTCAGCTCGCAGACGTAGGCCAGCCCCTTCTTGATGAGCTCCACGGCATACTCGTAGTCCTTCTCGAAGTAGTCGGAGCCGTAGAAAAAGCGGTCGCCCCAGTCAAAGCCCAGCCAATGGATATCCTGCTGGATGGCGTCCACATACTCGGTGTCCTCCTTAGCGGGGTTGGTGTCATCCATGCGGAGGTTGCAGAGACCGCCGAACTTCTCGGCGGTGCCGAAGTCGATGCACAGGGCCTTGCAGTGTCCGATGTGCAGATAGCCGTTGGGCTCCGGCGGAAACCGGGTGTGGACGGTCTGTCCCTGGAACTGACCACCCTCTGCGATGTCCTGGTCGATTAGGTTCAAAATAAAGTTTCTGCTCTCCTCCGTCTCAGGGGCGGCGGTGTTTCGTTCCTCGGTCATTGTCTCACACTCCTTGTCACATTACAAAAATACGGCGGGATGACCCGCTAAAACAATGTAATATTATACCCACCGCCGTCGGAAAAAGCAAGCCCTTTTCCCGATTATCGGATGGATGTTGATTTACAATTATATTGCAAATAGGCAGCGGCTGCGCTGCGTGTTGCAAATTAACGAAAGAAGGTATTAGCGTATTTCCTCCGTAGTGAATTGGGGGTCAATCCTTTTGCTTATGGAGCAATCAAGGACGAGCCATTTGCATTTTGATAAAATAGGGCAGGAGCGGGAGGTTTGCACTTCCCGCTCCGTTTCCGTTGTCTGACAGATAAATACCGCCCGCTACCCACACGCCCCGTGGTAAGCCGCCAGCGGCCTTTGGCGGACATTTTGATTTTCGCGCCACTGGCTTTCATTTGCGCCAGCGGGGAAAAGTTGTCATAGTTCTTCGTTAAATCTGCGTCGTAAATGGCGCAATAGTGCTTCGTCATGGCAAGGGCGGAATGTCCCAATAGCTTTTGGAGCGTGAATGCGTCCCCGCCGCAATCAATCAGATATTTCCGCGCGAATGTGTGGCGGAACAGGTGAATAGAAGCCTTTTGCACTCCGCGCCGCATGTTGTACCTTGCGATAGACTGACGCAAGCCGTTCTCCGTCAGTTGTGTACCCGTCTCCGTGCAAAAGAGATAGTCCGTAGGCTCCCCGCCACGGTAACGCCCATACTCCCGCAGAATGGCAATCATGGGGCTGCAAAGGGGAATGACCTGCGCTTTTCTGTTCTTCGTGTGGCGGTAGAACACAACGCCGCCGTCCAAATCCACGTCCCGAATTTGTATCGCCCTGACCGTCGCGGTGCGGCTCCCGCAGTTCAAAAGAAAATTGATAATCACCCAGTCCCGATATTCCGCAAAGGTCGTTTTGCGAATGTCGGGCTATTTCAGCAGCGCGGTCAACTCCGCATCCGAATAGGTTTCCTTCACGGTTTCCTCGGCCTTGTAAAGCGGGATATTCAGACGGGTCAGCCCCTGCTCGTTGCACCAAGAGAAAAAGGATTTCCGAACCCGCGTGTAGCTGTTGATACTGTTGGGAGAAAGCCCCGCATCCCGCATGGAAACAATCATATCGTCCAAATCTGCCTTTTGAAGCGCTGCAATGTCCGTTCCCGTGTCCAAGTGCTGCGCCACGGCTTTCCATTGGGAGGAATAGCTTTCCAGCGTCTTTTCCGCCAGCCCTTTCGCCCTGCGGGAAAGGAGGAAATCGGCAAAGGTTTCGTCCAATGTGGCGGTGCAATTCATCCTGATTTTCTTCATTTGCCTGACCTCTTGATTTTCAAAATTTCCATCAAAAATCAAGCGCACAGGCGGCTTTTGCAAATCCCCCGAATTTTCTACTTTTGGAAAAGAAAAAACCTTGAAATCAGATGATTTCAAGGTCTTTCTTCACTCTCTCAAGCTTTTGGTGGAGATAAGCGGGATCGAACCGCTGACCTCTTGAATGCCATTCAAGCGCTCTCCCGAGTGATCGGTTAAGCACCCCCACAGGCACCTTGAGGATATATCTCCATCAAATTCCTACAGCACACTTTCTGTGACTATTTTAGCGTGTTTCGGAATAGCTGTCAATTGGAGAGGCTGAATGAGCGCACTGTCAGGCAGTGCTTTTTTCATGAAACAATGTCCTGTGCTGCATACTCAACTTCTGTTTCCAATCCGAGTTCGAACTGTGCGAAGCTCATGTTGAACTCGATGTGCAGGCGATAATCGGAGTACACATCCACTCTCTTGATGATGTATCCTGCGATCATCTTCTTCACATCCATGTCGCTGCCATCGAACATCTCGGACCATTCCATGATGCGGCGGTAATCCGCCTTGATGGCTTCGATGCGCTGATTGCTTTTCTTGACTTCCTCATTGAGTTCAGTCAATTGAGCATTGGCACCCAGCATCCTGGTACGGGCATTGTTGACCAGCTCCGACAGGACGTCCATCGGGAACGCACTCTCACCCTGCACGGCTTTGATGATCTCCAGCTTCAGTGATTCATATTCCTTGGCAGCCTTAGCAGACTCTGCTTTGGCGTCCGCAAGGCGCTTCTTGAGACTGACCATGGCACTGCGGTGGGTACGGGAGATGATCTCGTTCTCCTCTACAGACCGCATCCGATCAAATACCTGATGGAGAATGTCGGTGACCATCTTGTCCAGAATGTGCATGGTGTAGCCAGTCTGCCCATCGCAGTTACTGCGCTTGCGGGTCTTGTTGTAGCACACATAGCGGATGCGCTTGCGGCCAACCTTTTCGCCGGCAGCGTTGATCCGAGTTGTCCCATTGGTGGTCAGCGTCAGACGCCCACCGCAGTGGCCACAGAACACATTGCCGGATAGCAGGGATTGTCCTCTGGTGTTGCGGGGCATAGTTCGCAGCGCATTGCACTCGTTAGCACGCTCGGTCATGAGCTTTTGCGCCAGCTCAAAGTTTTCCGGCGAGATGATCTGCAAATCAGGGAATGCTTTAGACTGTGTACTGCCGCTCCGAAGCACGCCAGTGTACATGATATTATGCAGAATGTGACCGACGGTAGCTTCATGCCAGTTCTTCCCGTCACGGGTCTTGATGCCCATCTCAGACAGGAAGTTGGCGATTTTGAATCTGCCGTAGCCGGAGCCGACACACAGGTCGAACATCATGCGCACGACCTTCGCCTCATCAGGATTGATCTCCAGTTTGAATACCTCATGCTTGCGCTTGTTGTATGTGCCGCTGGGTACCAGGTCATAGCCGTAAGGGGCGGAACCACCACGGAAGCGGCCTTCCTGGACCATCTGCCCGAGGGCGGCCTTGGTACGCATGGAGGTTTTCTGGCTCTCACCGTCTGCCTGCCAGAAGCGGATGTAATTGGTGAGGCGGTCGACATGCGTGTCGATTCGCTGTTCACCTTCGTTGACGCTCCAGACCTGAATGCCGTGGTTGATGAGCCATTCGACCACGAAAGGCGTTTCTTCGGCTCGTCTGCCAATACGGTCGAACATGAACACCAGCAGAATATCGAATTTGCCCTGTTCGGCATATTCCTTGATGAGTTGAATTTTATCACGGTCATTGGCGCTGACCTTGAAGCCTGACACGCCGTTTTCCTGTTCCTCGTACACGATGGTCCAGCCCATCCGCTCTGCGAACTCACGGCAGGCTTTTCTCTGCACGGGGATGTCAGCTTGATTCTGGTCATCGTGGTCGACCTGCTTGGTGGTGGAGACGCGGTACAGACAGCATACTCTGTTCTGGATGCTGAGTACATTTTGATAAGAACAACAAACTCTTTCAGCCATAATGTATCCTTCCTCTCAATGAATGATTTAGAAATGTGAGAGGTTCAGATACACCTTTTCATGTATTCACTTTTCAAAGTACACGGCATTTTGCCACCTTGATTATCTCACATTTCAGGTTGAATAGCTATCAAAACCTCGAAATATAAGCAACAAAGAAACGGCCTCCGATCCGGTAAAATCGCGCTTGAGCAAAAGACTTTTTGCCCAAGCGCCAGCTTGCCGAGAATAGAAAGCAGGCCGCAGCTTTAAACTGCAGCCTGCTCGTAATGACAAAAGAATTTTATTTTTCCTGCTCTAACCGATGGAGTTCTGCGCGGGCTTTTTCAAGTTCTTCTTCCAATTCAGCAATGCGCTTCTGATCTCGACGAAATATCTCACGATTTATTTCGTCCGATTTCTGATATATCATAACCATGAGCATCAGAGCCGGACGCACATCCTCGTCAGGGATTTTGACGACAGCTGCGCCAACAGCCTCTTGGCCGCGATTCTTTACCAACTGCTCCAAATCATCTCTGGTAACCATTTTGTTTTTTCCTCCGCAGTTTCTCAATTCCACTCCTCGGTGTGCTTCTGACGCTCCAGATATTCCTTTGATTCTTGCTCATCGGCAGGCCGCACTCGCTTTTTGCCGCAATCCGGGCATTGGTCACATCCAGTTTCCGCTTCGAAGGTATAGTGGCAAGCGTCACAGGTGTAGATTTCCTTGCTCATTGCTTTTCTCCCGCATTCCTACCGGCTGCAACATACCGCTGTTCCGGGCTTGTCGGTTTATCCGGAATCGTCATCAACAACTGTCCACTCGCCAGCATAGGCTTCAAAAACTTATCGGTAAAGTGTTTTATGCTTCTGTAGCCGCAATGTTCTGCGATTTCAGCCTTGCTCCGTGCCTCCGCACAGAACTCGAGAATTTTATCTTGGGTGGTAGCTTGGGTGGTAACTTGGGTGATACCACCTAAGCTATCGTCCTCTGCTTCAATTGTACGATAGAATACGACTACGAATCCGGACTTCAAAACCTCAAATTTGTATTTGCATCCAGCAGCGTCACACGCATCAGCAATACGCTTCAGTCCAGTACCAAAGCTCTCAACATTCCTGGAGTAATAAAGGGTCTGTGCAATCAGCGGGTTCCTGCGGATAGGACGCTCCCGGCCAGAGATGAAATCCTCCGGCTCATAGCCTGCCGGGAAGGTACCGGGGTTATAAATCTCAACACGATCCTTGTATATGGAAACCTCGTTGTTCTGTCCGGTTCCGTATTCCTTGTGGCAAAACGAATTGATCAGCGCTTCACGGACGGCATCCACAGGGATTTCCGGAATTTCCTTACGCTGCAAGGAACCAAACTCAACACGCCAACGAATGTTCTTAAAGATATATTTTTCAGCGCGATCCACAAGTTCGAAAATTGTTCCATGCTCACGCTGGATATCCAAAAATGTGAGCCGCTCCGTTCCGGCGAATACCGCCATTTGCAGGTCATTGTAGGGTGTCTCACCGAACAGAACCATGCCTGCGTTCAGCAGGTAGCTTCCCGCAGTCAAACTCAACTTACCCAGTACCGTATCCCTGTCGGAATAATCAAAGCTGATTCTGCCGAACTCCTGACCGCGGTGGATATACTCTTTGAGAGAGTTCTCATCTACCGAGCTTGTCAGGCATCCGGAAACTTTGCGCTCCCATACACCTTCGTTGCTTTGCCGCTCCATAATGTAGTCGGTCAATTCCTGCTGGGACATTACCTTATCTTCATCCGCGACACGGATTCTGGCCACATTATAGGCAAAGTACGGTGTGTTGTGCCCTTCAAAGCTGACATGGATACAATCCTTATCATCAATATGGACCACTGCGATTTCCGGGTAGATTCTCGGCTCGATGTGGTTCGCAATCTCTTGGCTGATATCCCGTAGGGTCTTTTCAGAAAGTTGCTGTCCAATAGGCGTCCCATCTGGTTTTATACCGAAATAGAGTTCGCCTTTCTGATGTTTGTTCAGGATGGCAGCAATTGATACGACGCCTTCCTTCAGTTCTCCAGTAGTCTTTTTAAATTCTAAGGTTTCGGTTTCGTGTCCGAGATTCAATTTTGCTCACCCCTCTCAACACTTTTCGATGTGTCAAATGCAAAAGCGATATTCTTGGATTTGCAGAAGTCCCGAATCACAAACAGTGTCATTTTATTCGGCTCGGTTCTTCCGTTCTCCCAGCGATTGACGGTCGCAACACTTATATTCAGCTGTTCTGCAAGTTCCTTCTGCGAAATGCGCAGTTCACTGCGAAGCTGAATAATAGAGTCTGCAAAAGTCACTGGTCATCACGCCCCTTTTGCATAGTATAACACATGATAAGCATTTTTACAATGAAGAGAAGCATTTCCGCACAGCTCTTTTATGCGGGCTGTTCCTCGCTGCACAGCCCGTTTTTTCGGATATATGCGTCCAGCAGGGTGTTGCGTACCAGAGCAGAGAGGGTCGGATTGGCCTCCTGAGCAAAACTGACTGTTACCTTATGACCCTCAATGGTCATCTGGATCTGCCTGGTGTTTTTCTTCTCTGTGCTCTGATTTACCATAGTTGCTTCCTCGCTTTCTTTTATCGTCAAGTAGTAGATCCTTGATCCCAATGCTGATCTCCAAGGCGGTATTCACTTCCCGCATCTTGCCTTTTCCTACAGTTCCCGCATATCCAAGCAAACGCCGCTTATCTAATGTTCGGAGCTGTTCCAGCATGATCGTTGATTCGTTGTGCAATCCACATTGCCTTCCGTTCAGGTTCACATGGGTCGGCAGTCGGTGATGCTTTATGCGGCTGGTGATCGCCGCCACGATGACAGTGGGACTATGGCGATTACCTATGTCGTTCTGAATAATCAGCACCGGTCGGACGCCTCCTTGCTCGGAGCCGCGCACCGGTTCAAGATCCGCATAGAATATGTCTCCGCGGTATGCGGAGTGGATGTTGTCATTATCCATAGTAGCTTCCGTTTTTCTCCTGCTACAAACTAAGTAAAGGAATCCGCGCAGGCCATAGCGCACAGCTTTGGTCTGCGCGGTATATATTTTCCTTTGCCTGTACTTGACACTACTTCCCCAGGCGGGGCGGCAACTTGAACTGTGCTGGCGCACATCACGGGACTCTCACCCCTCCGAGGATCTCTCGAAGCTGCGTACAGGAGTATCATTATGGGCTGACGGGATCATGGCGGGGGCAGCTTGCCAAGGCTGCCCTGGCCTGAGTGGGTATCGCTCTGCACCTTACTTGGCCGTCCTTTGATGCGGGATCACTCCGCACAGGTGGTCTTCGCGCACTCGGCCTGACGCTGGCTCCGTCAGCTAATGTATTCAAGTTGCCGGATATGACCGCTTGGGCGGTGTTTTTCAAGGAACAAAGCCGCTGATTTATCAGCAGCAGAATGAGGTTCAAAGCCCTCTCACTCTATTAGCCGTTGAAAACACCGTTTGCACCAAACTTTTTTATCATCTCAGCATCTTTTTCAATTTCTGCAAGATACGAATCTTTCGATTATGGATCGTCATTCGATGGATACCCATCATTTCTTCCAGCTCACGCTCGGAGCACTCGTCGAAAAACAGCGCATGGATCAGAGCCCGTTCTTCTTCGCTCAACTGATCCAGTGCGGCCCGCAAACGGCATAAATCGTCTTTCTTGATCACGGCATCCTCGACGCCTTCAGCATCGTCCGCAAACTGGCACTTTGCAGAATATACGAGTCGCTCCAGCGAATCCTCTTTACTGGGAACATAACTCTCCGCACCATTCTCGGCATTTTTCCTGCGCTGTTCGCTTTTCAGATCCACCTCCATGTATTTCATCTTGCGGTCGCTTTTCTTTAAGACTTCCAACACATCCGGGCGCTCTTTTAAGCAGGGATATATCTTCAAATAATCAACCCGATATGGGTCATTGTGATACGACATTTTCTGTCCTCCGTTTTTCGAGATTTGGTGGTGAAGCAAATCTCGAAAACGGAGGGCCACGGCAGCGTGGCAAAGGAGCCCCAAAATGCAAAAAAGCTCCCGGAGCGCAATGGCTCCGGGAGCAGGACGCAATATTAGAATGATGGGCTGTCTGCGGCGCAGGAGGGCCGTACAGATCCGTACACAAGGGGCGCAAACCGGCCTTGTGGTGACCAACGGCGTAATATCGTCT
>OLFV01002458.1_pt1 | contig 13793 bp, 20 predicted proteins | sample 1605551 | NCBI WGS metagenome assembly OLFV01 (sample SAMEA3888922, study PRJEB22519) | human gut metagenome | biome: human gut; feature: human-associated habitat; material: faeces | place: Denmark | collected 2011
TTCTGTTAACTCAATAGAATTTTTTTTGATGAAATCAATCACTTTATTTCTTTTTTCAATTAATTCATTTTCTCTTAATTTTTTTGCTTTTTTATTATCATTTCATCCATCTATTTTTTTTTCTATTGATAAAATTTCATCTGAGTAATCTATAAAATTGCTCATCATTTCTTTCAATTCTGCATTTTGTTCTTTTAATGATTCAACTGATTTTTTATTAAATTCAATATCTCTTTTTATATCTGCAATTTTTCCATTTATTGAATTTGATTTTTCATTGCATTTTTTTATAAGTTCAGAATATATTTCCAAACCAAATAATTTTTCAATAAATGAACGTTTTTGACCTTTTGCAGAATCAAAAATAGATTGAGATCTTGATGGATTATAATAAATTAAAGAAATAAATGTATCATAATCCATCTCAAGTATATACTTTTCAATTTCATCCTGAAATTCGATATTATAAGATAATTGTTCTATTTCTTTCTCATTCTTTAATACCCTCAAAAAATTAGGTTTTAACCCTCTGTGAATAACATATATGTCATCATTTTTTTTCAATTCAACTTTCACTTCACAATTTTTTTCATTTTTTCAATTTACTATTTTTGGCTTATTTACATCTTTTGTTGTTTTTCCAAATAAACCAAAAATAATTGCTTCGAAAAAATTAGAATTATGCGAAACAAAATCATTCGCATAATATTCATGAACATCATCAACTTCTATATCATAAAGATCTTCTTTAAAATCTAAATACATTTTATTTTTAATCTTTTCAATTCCATCTTTAGTCAAAATGAAATCATTCACTTTAAACTCTTTCGCAAACTTCCAAGTATTAAAAAACATTTTATGATCAGGAGATGTCTCAATACTCTTTCCTGAATTTGTTGTAATTCTAACTATTTCAGAATTATAAGCAGTAATCTTACAATTTAATATTTTTTTTCAACCATACCTTGTTTCAACAAAAATATCATCCTTTATCTTTGAAAAACTCTTATATAAATCAAAAATTTTATATTTTATTTGCTCTTTATTACCTATCTTTATATTAACTAATGTATTTCCTCTAACACATTTACCTGCACCATTAGACTTTTGAGTATTATTATTCTTACCTGTAATTAAATTTAAACCATTTAAAAGCTCTATTTTCTGTCATTTATTACCAAATGAATAAAAATTCTTAAATTCTACTGATAGCATTTCAATTTTCATTTTTTCTAAAATCCCTTTTAAAATATCTTTTTATAAAATTTTAAACTTAAATATATCATCTAAAAACTATTTTCAATAATTAAAATTAAACTCCGCCGCCTTTAATAATATGCTTTCTTTTTAAACAATAAATAATATAAAATGTTTTGTTATTTTTTTATCTATATCAAAATATAAAATTAAAAGAGATTATTTAATGAGATTATTAAAATTTTTAAAAGAACGATTTTTATTATCAGATTTTAAATTTGGATTCGAATTGGAAGGTTGCATCAAAAATTTCATTCGATTTAATGATGATGACTATTATGATGATGAAGATAATGAATTAACTGACAAATTAATAAATAATCTTAAGTATTTATTTGGGAAGGGAGTGAAGGTTATTGATGATACATCAATAAAGCCAAACAGTGAAAATGATTCGTCATTTGAGATGAAATCTGAAATTTATCAAGTTACCCCGCAAAACATTCAAAATGTAATAAATGGATTAAGCAAACTTGAATCATTAAATATCTACACAAATGAATCATGCGGTTTTCATGTTCACATAAGTTTCCCTTACATCGATGATTTAAGTGCTTCATGAATTATATTAAATATTGCCATGGATACAAAATTCCAAGAAAAAATCCTCAAATTTAAGAAATTTAATTTTTTTGATAGTAAATATGCTGATAAATCATATCTAGATAAAATAAAAGATGTATTAAATAAAAAGAACTACGATGATTTAAGACATCTTTTAAATACTAAAAAATATCAAGTGTTTAGGATGCATCCTCAGGGAACGATTGAGTGGAGGGGTCCGAGGAATTTTTTGAATAAGATTAATTTGCAGATGATTAAAGATTTCTTTATGTTATTTATTGAATATATTCAATTCATAAGAAACGCCCTAGACAAAAATTCAATAAATAACTTCACCCAATCCGACCTCAAAAATTTAAATATATCTGTGGGATTAGAAAAGCCTTCAATATTTAATAAAAAACAAAATTCAGATATAGCTAAAATTTTTATGAATAAATACAAATCTAAATTTGAAAAAATAGAAAATATTTTAGTTACACTTGAAAATGATTATTTTGTTATAAATGGAGGAAATTTAAAAGGAAATAGTCAATCATATGAAAAAAATAAAATTTAATAATGTTACAATTAAACGGAGAATATTTAACATTCGAAGATTGTATTTTTAATAATTCAAATATAAATGAATGTATATTAGACGATACTAATAAATGTGAATTTATTAATATAGAAAGTATACAATCAGTTGGATTTATGAAAAAGTGTAAAATATTAAATCAATTAGAAGAATCTGATATTTTATTCAATAATATTTCTAATTGTGATATAAAATGCAAAAAGATGAAAATTTCATCTTATCCAAAGTCCAAAATTACAAATTCTATTTTTAGTAAAGGATCCACATTAAATATAGAAAATGAATGTAATTTTATTGACTCTGAGTTAAATGGAACAAATATTTTGAAAGATTCAAACATTAACTTTATAAATTGCAAATTAAATGAGTTAATAATAACAAAAATTTTATTTAATCTAACTAAATGCAAAGTAAATAAAGTTTTTATTGAGTTAAATGAAAAAACAAAAAATGATACTAAATGATTGTCAGAATGAAATAAAAACATTTCTAATTTAATGAAAAATAATAATATTGGAACAGTTGTACAAGTTCCAGGAAAAATGCCTGCATTTAGTTTAGCAGCTTAAAATATGTAAATTACATTCATATGATTCTATTCTATAAAAGGATTTATGCATAAATTTAGAACAATAATTTTCTTAAAAAAATATATAATTATTTTAATATGTTATAATGATAAACCCTTTTATAGAACAGAATCTTATTTTTTAATTATTTAGTGATCATATTAATTAATAGTTTTGATATCTTGGGGCCTGCATTTAATGCTATCTTTTCTTCATTTGGCGGTAGAATAATATCAGGATTGTCTTTTTTCCAGTCTTTTTTTGCATCTTCCTGAATTATTTTTAAATAATGTCCAATTTCTGATACATCTGATATAACTTTTCCTTCTTTAGAAAAAGCACTATAACATCTAGATTCAGTGATATAATTTTGAAAGCTTTCTTTAATTTTAACAATATAATCAGGAACATCTTTCTTTATTTTTAATGACTTGCGCTTAACACTTTCTGCAAATGCTTTATTTTTCTTTTTAATAAGAAAAATATCACCATTATTTAATCTATAAATTTTATTTAATGGTTTAATTACGATTCCTTCTTCATCATCCATAGAATCAGGGTTTATGAGATTTATATATTTTTCATTCCAATTTAAAGCGTTTTCAACACCCGATACTTCTCCTAATACAGGAATTTTTATATCTTCTAAGTCTAATTTCTTTAAAAGATCATATAATACAATCGGCGGCTGAAATTCTCCATTAATTCTTAAAGCAAATAATCTTAAATATTGATCATTACCATAATTAATGCGATTCATTATTCCTTTTCCAAATAATTCTCCATAAAATTGACACAGTTTCTTTTCTTTACATGCATAATTAGATAAAATTTTTATTTCATTTTCATATTTTTCTTTAATTCTTAATAATCCATTAAATGTATCGCCTATTAACTGATTTCTCGATGCAAATCTAACCTCTCCATTTGGTTTACAAATAATGGAGAGGTTAGAACCATCTATTTTTGATTCAATAGTAAATTTACAATTAGATAAATCAGGAAAAACTTGAATGAATTTATCTATATATTCTTTTCTATAATGATTTTCAATTTCGGGAAATTTTATAAATGTTGTATTCATTTTATCATCACCTTTAATTAGTTATTAAACCAAGTTTTAGCCATTTCTTCTGTAATTTCACCATCCATATCATATAGCTTTACCCAATTACATGGAAGAATAATATCAAAATATTCGTGTTCGTAATCTTCAGCAATAGTCATAAACCATGAATGTTCATTAGGCATATAAACAACTTTATCTACAAAAAATGTTCCTTTAGGAGTTTCAACAATAAGATCCCAATCATCACAAGCATTAGCAGAAGTAACAGCAAAAATGACGAAAAGAAGAGAAAAAATAATGCGCTTCATTGTAAACTCCTTTTTGCTTATTTGATTAAATCATTATATAATGAAAGATGAAATTTGTTAACATAGTTTGGTAAAAAAATCCCTAAATTTTGAAATTTAGGGATTTAAATTTTTCTATATTTTAAGTTAGTATTCGAAATAAAAAAATAAATTTTAAAAATTTTTTATATATTTTTAAAAACTTAATAAATTTTATAGTTAATTTAATTTTAGTTTTTAATTTCAAATTATTTTTCCTCTTTTCAAATAGGTAATTCAAATTCTCTTGTTGGTATTTTTAATTTTTTTGCTAATTTGATTTCATTATCAGATTGCTTTCCACCGACCTACTTTAAGTAAAAAATCTAATGATTCTATAAATGCTTCCGATTCGTCACCAAATTTATCTCCAATCAAAGTTTCTATATCTACGGGATATAATTCATATTTACCTGATAATGCTTCAAATGATGTGAATCCTTCAGTTAGTCATCCATATTTTTTTGATAAATCATATCCTAATTTTAAAATTCCTACATTTGTATACCCAGATACTAAAATGACATTTGTTCCATATTCTTTAAATATATCATCAAATGCCTCTTCTAAATTTAATTTTGCTATTTTATGATCAAAATTTTCAGTACAATATCCTATTAAACCTAATCTGAAGTAATCGTTATATGCATTATTTTTATATTTTTTCATTTTTTCTTCCTTTTAAAAATGGAGAGAAATTTCTCTCCATTTTCTATTTTTTTAATTTACTGGTTTAAAGTAAATATCAGTTCTTCTATTTATTTCTCTACCGGCAACAGTACTATTTGGCGCAATAGGATTATCAGGCCCATTTCCTTCAATTATAAATCTTGAAGGGTCAACACCAAACGCTTTTAATGTATTTACAACAGCTTTAGCTCTATCATATGATAATTTTTTATTATATTCATATGCACCTTCACTAGAAGTATTACCTTCAATTTGAAGTATCATACCATCTGCAATATTGCATTGTTCTGCAATTTCTCTTAAAATTACAATTGCTTTATCTACATCTTTATACTTCGCAGTATTTACATCAAACTCAATTGATACTCGCTTTGTCATAAGAGGAACATTTGCTTTCACAGATTGTTTTTGTTCTTCTGTAAATGTTACAGTTGTCGCTTTTACTGTTGAAAATTTTCCATCTAACATTTTTAATGCAGAGATATCAAAAATCGTTGAATAATTTTTATTTGGAACATTTTCACCTATTGTTCTCCAAATATCTGCCATATCGTTGAACACTGCTAAACCAAGGCCATTTGCACTTAATATATCAAGATTTCTTGCATAATCACTAAGATCAGCATCAGCTGCCATATCTTTTAGATCTTGCTTTGAAATATCTGCCATTTGTGGCATTGTATTTTTGACATATTTTGTTTCTTCTGTATACATAGAATGAGCTTTTAACGCGCCTTCAATAAATTTAGATACAATTTCTAAATTATCTTCATAGAAATCTTTTCTAAATGTAATTACATCTAAAATAAGATTACTTGCATTTTTTGTTGAAAATAAAAGTGTTGCACCAGAGTTTGGATCATTTACTTGTGATAAATATGGTTGCCATGTAGCAGCAGCATCAGCTTGATTTGCAAAAAATACTTTAGCAGCAGCATCAGGAGTATCTACAAGAATCATATCATTTTGAATTCTTGAAATTTGCTCATTTGTTAGACTTGAATTTTTAAGTAACCACCATACAAGTGTTTGTGCTTCACTATATCTTGGCACTACAATTTTTTTACCAACTAATTGTTCAATACTATTAATACCTTGTCTAGCAATAACTCCATCCCCGCCAAATGAATTATTTGAGACATATGGAACAACAATTCTTACATTTGATCTTTCAAATTTATCCATTAAAAACGCTAATCTATTTAAAGTATATCCGGCAGCATTTAAATCTCCTTTAATCATTGCTGTGCTAGATAATGTTGCATCATTAATAATTTTAATACTTACCTTAATTCCAAGTTGATCATAAATTGAACCTTTTACTGTTTCAGTTCCACCATTTGCGTCAATAATCGGCTTCCAACCAATCCATTCATCAAGTGATAAGTTAATAATTGGATTATTTGTGTTTGTTGAATTTGTTTGAGCAATCTCTGCTTTTGTTTGCACGTTTGTTTCTGGTAATTGATTATTTTCAATTTGTGCCTGTTGAGTATAAATAATTTCTTGTTTTTCGATTTTTAAAATTTTTGCAATTGGCTCAGGAATAAATTCCGGATTTGATTTTGCCCATATATGTTATTCCAGCGATGACAATTAATACAATAATAGATAAAAATCCTTTTGCAAATGGCGTTAATTTGTATCTATTCATTTTCTAAAACTCCTTTTTATTTTTTAAGGTTTTGTAAATAATTCACAGCATCTGATGCTATTGCCTGTTTATGTGCTCTATTTACTTTTACTTCTAATTGATTATCATGAACAAAACGTGAACCAATACTCTTTACTTGAGATTCTCTTAATCCATCTTTAATTGATGTGAACATTTTATCCATTTCTACATTTGAAGTTAATCCATCTGTCATATCATATACTTTTTCTAAACGTTTATTTCGTTTTAGTTCATTTACTGTTCGTTCTCTATTCTTTCTTAAAAAATCAAGACGATTTTCAGCATTTATCATTGCTTCTTTAACTTCAGCTTGTTTTTTCAAAATTTCTGCTAGTGATTGCTTATTACCACTAATATTATCATCTATCATAAATTTTTGTTCAGTTCTAGCAATTAATATTTCATTTGTTGGGTCAAAATCAGGTTTTTTAGCTTCATTTTTTAGATATTGTTCAATTTTTTTTGACTCAATTTCCATTTTATTTGTTTCTTTTGTTAAGACTTCTGCTTCACCTGATATTTGTTTAAATGCTTCCTTAATATCTGACACAATTTTCATTTGTTTATCAATAGCTTCTGAAAAAATAGCATCTGCGCCTTCAGGTGTTTTTGCAACATCCGTTATAAACTTTTCTGTAAATCCACTTAAAATTATTCCAACTTTTTTTAATTTACCTGTTAATCCTAACCAAATAAATAAAATGCCAAACAATATAAGTAAAAATGTTGTTGTAGACATAATTTTTTCCTTTAAGAAATTAGTTCAATATTTTTTTCAATTCTTGATATTTCTTCATTATATGTATAGTTGACGCAATTTTTATCATAATTTAAGCTTTCAATTTTTGCTTTTGCATTTTCTATTTCATTCTTTGCTTTTTCAATGATTTCATCAAAAGTTTTAATTTCGTTTTCAATTTTAACACATTTATCTTTTCTCCATGAATCTAATGCATTAATTCGTTCATTTGCATCATTTTGTATTAATGAAATATTCAAATTTGATGCTGTCAGAATGTTTAGTAATGTTTTCTTTCTTACATCTTTTGGCAAAGAATCTGGAAGCGTTGAATAATATTTTTCAACAAGGAAAATATTATAATCTTCAGAAATTTGTTGAGAAGCATAAAGATTACTAACTTCATCACATAAAAAATGAAAACCTTTATTAGTAAATTCAATATCTATGTTGTTTGCATGTTGCTCTTGTAATTTTTTTGCCTCTTCTAAATATTTGTTAACATCAACATCCACTTCATTAGATATTTTCTTTTCAAAAAATAGATCTTTTAAACCCATTTAACTCTCCTTTATTTTTTTCATTTCAATAATGTTTGTATTTGCCATTTTAATTGCTTCATTTTTATCATGAGTAATCATAATAATTAAACATTTTGTCTCGTTTTGAAATTCTTTTAAAAGATTTTGCATTTTTGCTCTTGTTATCTCGTCTAGAGCTGATAATGGTTCGTCCATTAAAATAATATTAGGCTTGGATATTAAAACTCTAGCTAATGCCAATCTTTGCCTTTGACCACCAGACATTTCAGCTGGATATTTATATAAATTATCTTCTAATCCAACAAGAGTTAACAATTTTTTTGCTTCACCTTCATATTTTTTTATATTATATTTTTTTATCTTTAATGGAAATAAAACATTTTCTAATGAATTTTTCCATGGAAAACTTGTATATCCTTGATGCATCATAAAAATATTTTTATTTGGTTTGTTTATAAAGATTCTTTCTTTAGAATTAATTAACAATACACTTCCAGATATTGGTTTTAAAAGACCACTAATAATTTTTAATAATGTGGACTTTCCACAACCTGATTCTCCCATAATTGCATATATTGAATTGTCTTCAAAGCAAAAAGAGAAATTATTTAAAACTTTTTTTGCATTATATGAATGACAAATATCTTTTATTATGAGCATAATTCAACTCTATATGTTTTAATTTCTTCAATAAAGCTAAAATCTTCATTGAAAATAAATAATTTTCTATAAAATTTTATAGATGTAATTTTATTATTCTTTAGCCATCTCTTTAACATTTTCTTGCATTTTATATTACATCTTTTCAAAAATGGATTTAAATCTTCAGTTATATACACTATATCATTTAATTCTTCATCAAATTCATCACATGTAGAATATAAAAATGATAATGCAGCTTCATTTAAATCGTTTGCATCAACAGTAAATATTAGTCTATTAGCGGAAAAATAATTATCATTATTTCCAATAAAAAGTCTTTGATTAACAATTTTTATTTTATCATTTTCAAAAAGAGACATAATATTAAATTTCATTTTAATCCTTTACCTGTTTAAGAAATTTCCATGAAAATTTATATTTAATTATTTTATTTCCTAATGTATCAAAAATATAGCTAAATAATATAACTATTAATAACACACCAAAAACAATATCTGTTCGACCTCTAGCTGCCGCGATGTTTAATAAAAAGCCTATTCCTTGCTGTGCATTTATAACTTCTGCAATAATTACATATGTCCATCCAATGCCATACATAGTAATAAATGATTGGCATAATGTAGGCATTATTGCTGGACAAATAACATGTAAAATTGTTTGAAATTTATTCATTCCCATTGTATATGCTGTTTCAATTAAATCTTGATCTACATTTTTTACTTCATTTAATACTGTTGGTAAAAAGAAGAAAAATACTGCAATGAATAAAAACATTATTTTCATTTCTTCTCCAATGCCAAACCACATAATTAGTAATGGAAATAATGCAGTCACAGGAATATATCTAAAAGATCCTGTTATTGGAGTAATAAGTTTTTCAATTTTTGGATTTACGCCTGCAATAATACCAATAGGTGTACTTATGCAAATTGCTAATAAAGTTGCAATTGTAATTCGAGAAAACGAATATAAAAGTCCATTTAAAATCATTCCATTTTCAAACATTGATTTTAAACTTAAAATAACATCAAATGGATTCGGAAAAAATATGGGGTTAAAAATTGTAGGCGTAATCCATCCTAAAACAAAATAGAATAGAATTAACGATAATATAACTAAAAATCTTGTCATTAGTCTTTACCGGCAGATGTATAAAAATTACCATTTAATTTTGCGATTGCGTACCCAACTATTTTTTTCCAACCATCAAAAATCTTTGAATCATATTCTTCATTTTTTGTTATATAAATTTCTTCTAGAATTTCTCTAATAAGTTTATAGTAACTGAATTCTGTAATTTTTATTTTTTTGCCATCAATGAAAACAGGATTAAAACAACCATAATTCTTTTTATTGTATAAGAGATTTTCCAATATATTTTTTCTATTATAAAGCTCTAATATAAACCTATCCATTATAGGATCTTTAAATGGAGGTTTAGGAAGATTTTTACCAAAATTATCTTCATAACTATTCAAATCCATACTTACAAATTCTACAAAATCAAATCTTTCACCTGTTAATGGATTCATAACAAACATTTCAATCTCTCTTTGTATAAGGTTTTTATTTGTTTAATTAATTATCGCTTTTCTTAGAAAATGTTAACAAGATTTTTAAATATTTCTTGAATAATTAAAAATTCAAGAAATATTTAATGGCGAAGTAATATTTTAAAATTTTATGAAAAAATTATTTTGAAGTTCCTATTTTCTTTCTAGACTCATTTTCTTCTTTAAATTTATTGTAAAGTTCTTTAATATAAGATTTCAAGAAATAAATTATTATTTCTATATTACTTATAAATGAAATTGCTTGATTTTCATACATACTTATATGTGAAAGAACTTTATAAAATGATATTGTTTTATCAGTATCACTATTAATGTTTTTATTATCAAAATCTATTTCAATTTTTTGTTCTAAATTAAATAAAATTTTATCTATAAAATCATATGTATCTATTACATTTTTTATCGATTCTTTTCCATATGTAAATAAAATAAGACCAACAGGGCCAAGCTTTATGTCATTTTCAAGAATTTTAAAATCAGTATTTGATGAGAAATAATCAACATATCTTTCATTAAATGATTCTTGATGATAATCAAATCTTTTTCTAGATGGGTTGTATTCTCCACCAACGCCAATTTTAAAAATTTCATCATTATTAAAGTTTTCTTGATTATTTTCTAAAATAGAAATATTTTCTCTATAATAAAGTTTTAAAAATGCAAGCGCTAACATATTTGCAGGCGAAAAATTATTAATGACAACATCTAACATATATGTATCATTTAACTCCTTTTTTATTAAATTTTAAATAAAGTAATTAAAGAAGTTAATTTCACTAAATGTTTTCTATTTTAACATATTTTTTATTAGGTAACATTGATAAATATTCTTCTGCATCTTTTCGTGTGTCAAAATATTGAATTTCATCTCGTGGTACATTCATTTCAAATTCATCATCAATATTTAAAATTTTATTTCCTAATTTCAAAATAAATGAATTAAACTTTTCCATTTCTTCAAGTAATTTTTCATTTTTCATTTTAATCTCCTTTTTATGATCTTAAATTAAAAAATAATGGGAGATAATTAAAAATTATCTCCCATTTTTACTTTAATCAATATTGTTATTATCCCTTAAAATAAGATAATTATAAGCTGTAACCTTTTCAGAAGGCTTATGATTCTTGAAATACTTTTCACATCTCTTGTAAAATTTCTTGTATTCTTCTTTTAACTGCTCTGGGAAATAAAGTGTGGACGAACTCTTTACTCTATCACAATTTATTACAGCTCTCTTATATGCAATATCAAGTCCAAACTTCTTATCAAAAACATCTTTGGACTTAGGCTTAACAGCAGAATATCCAATATTAAACTCGTTAACCTTTGACTTGGCACCAACAAGAACTCCAATAGTCTTAGAACCATCCTTTACATACTTAATAATCATTTGAAATTTCCTCACAAGTTAAATGTTTACTCTTCCTTATTTTTTTCCCTAAAACCGAAAAAGATTAAATGAAACGGTATCCAAATAGGAGCAGTAATTATTGCTCATTTAAATAAAAAGAATATCAAAAAGAAAAAAGCGGGGATACATAATGGTATTCACAATCATACATTTGAAAAAACTGCCATATCCCACATAAATGTTGATATGACTCAAGTAATTAATTGAGAAAATGCAATCTCCATTTTATCCTCCATAAATGCAAAAAGCACCTAATTTATATTTTTTCAAAATATCTCTGAAATTATCATTTAGCTCTACATATTCAAATACAATTTCAGAATCTGTTTCATTATATGTAATACCGTTAGAATCGTTTACATTTTTCTTTAATTCATTTAAACCTTTTGTTGAACAAATACCTTTCCAGATAGTTAATTTATGCATATACAACAGCCGAAATGTTTCCACAATTATTACATTTATACTTGTATGAACTATCCTTATCATCATTGGTAGTTAAAAATTTTCAATTATAATGACCGCATTTTGAGCAATTTTCAACAACTGCATCAGAATCACCAATATTAAATCTACATGTAATTTTATTTTCCATTTTTATTTTCTCCTTTATATATTTTATTTATGGTCTCAAGCTATTTTTCTTATTATATTCAAACTATCATTTTTTCTGCACACAAAAAAATTTTTTTGATAAACGCGAACCTATTATAATTTAATTTTTCTTGTATATTCGCTTAATTGACTCAATCCCATTTTCCATTTTTATTCTCGCAGATGAATTAGATGAGTGAACAAAAATCTGTGGAATGTGATTTAATTTTTTCCTATTTTCAAAAACAAATTCTTCTATATCAAGGATTACATCATATCCACATCCTACAAGTTTTTCATCTCCTAAATCATGATCAAGACTTATTTTTTCTACTTTATTCCAATTTTTTAAAATAAAGTCAGAACACTTTTTTGAAGATCGAAAAACAATCCAATTTTCATTCGAAGGTGGATTTCTAATATCATCAAGAAAAATATTCATAATAAATGCTCCAATTATTTATAAGTAACCCTCGAAAAACTAAAACTTTTATTTTATGTTTGGCTCTGTTCCATAAAAGGGTTTATAAAATCAATTAACGTTTATCACTACTTTCTGATATACTTTAATAAAAAAGTAGGAGGTAGATATTATGTTAATAATATTGATTATAATTTTATAAAATAAACCCTTTCTTAGTACAGAGCATTATGTTTTCATAAATTATTACCTCTTTATTAGATTATAGCGTATTTAAATTATGAATTTATTTTAAATATATTTCTAAATTTTGTTAATGATTTTGGAATTTTTTTTCTTTTTATAATTAGTTAAAAAAGGAGTAATATAATGAATAATTTAGTGTTAAAAATAGATAAATTTTTAAATGAATCTGAAGAAATATCTGATAAAGAATATAAGAATGTTGTTGATAATTGTTTAATTTTATATAAAAAGTTAAACAGTATTAAAAATTCAAAGCAATTAAAAGAATATATTGAATTATGTGAACAATTATTGGAATATTTTAAAAATAATAAACAATTTACGCCAAAACACAAAAAATTGATATCATTGATGTTTAAATTTGCAAATAAGTTTATAAATTATACCCAAAAAAATAATGATATTAACGAATCTATTAGATACAATGAAATAAATGAAAAAAATGGAAAAATTACAAAGAAACAAATGGCTAAAAATGCATTTTTTAGTGGAAAAAACTTTTGAAATTTAAATAAACTAAATTTAACTGCAGGTATTGTTGGTGCTGCTTTAGCTGTAACTGGCGCATCATCAATATTAATTCCAGCAGCACTTGCAACAGCAATTATTGGCGGAAGTGTTACAGCTATTCTTCATTCTCTTTATAAGGACAATAAAGAAAATAAAAGAACAAAAAAAGAAGAAACAGCCGAAGATATCGTAAAAGCTGACAAAGAAATAACAAAGAAAAATGTTAATGATTGTTTCGAAACTTTAGAAAAATTGATTTCTAATTTTAATAAAAAAGAAAAAATCAATACTAAAGAAAAACAAATTTTAAAATATAAATTTCAATAAAAACTTAAGCAAACTTATAAATTTTAAGCTTAGAT
>OLFV01002464.1_pt1 | contig 13760 bp, 10 predicted proteins | sample 1605551 | NCBI WGS metagenome assembly OLFV01 (sample SAMEA3888922, study PRJEB22519) | human gut metagenome | biome: human gut; feature: human-associated habitat; material: faeces | place: Denmark | collected 2011
TTAGACTGGGACCACATGGTACAGCTGGCAGGAGAAAAAGGCAGGTTTATCTGTGTGGCAAAGCCGCTGATCTATTACCGGGTCCATGAGGGCGCTACTACAAACGCCTGCATCAAAGACAACCGGAGAGCCAGGGAAGAGGCAGAAATGTTTGCCAGATTTTGGCCTAAAGCGGTAGTAAAACTCATCATGAAGGGATATTCTTCCGCTTATAAGGAATACGAGTAAAGAGTTAAAAGGAACAAGTTAAAATGGGGAGTAGACGAGGGAAAGAAGGTCTTTTGCTGGCTGTATTCTGGGTGGTGGCAATTGCTCTGATTGGAACAGCTGCAAACAGACTGATACTTCATGGCCCTTTGGGGGGAACATTACAAAAGAAAGAAACAGGACGGATGCTAATGGAACTGTCTGTCCTGTTTTTATGGAATTTATGGTGGTTATGCCTGGCAGTAAAAAGCAGGGAAAAAAGAGGACTGGCTATAGCCTGTCTGATACCCGGCTGGCTTTTGTTCCTCTGGGGACACAGGATACTGATCCCGCTGATAGGGGCTGGTGTGTGGATGGGAACGCTGGCTGGATATGGCATTTGCATCAACAACTGTTTTTTGGAAAATATTGGAAGAAAAAACAAAGTTGTTTTTCCTGTCTGGGAGAAGATCCTTCTGGGGCTGACCACCGGAAGCGCAGCATGGATGGTCCTTGTATGTGCAGTTTCTCTTACAGAACATGGGGGAATCGGGCTCTGGAGAAAGCTGGCGTTGCTGCTTGCTCTGGGGATTACGGCAATTTTCCTGTGGAAAAATAAAAAAAATTTTGGCAGGTCTGTGGATAACTGTCTGAAAACAGAACAGATTGCAGATATGTCAGGGATGAAAAAACAGAATGTGGTCAGTAAGTGCAGCAATCTATTCCGTGCAGTCATGCCGGAAACCGTGCTTCAGGCAGCTCTTCTTGCGTTCATCCTCACCATGTTCTTTCTTCAGGCAGGCCGTTTAAACCATGAACTGGACTATGACTCTCTCCACTATGGACTGCGTTCCGCCTATGTCCTGGATAATGGAAACGGTATTTATAAAAATCTGGGGCTGATCAATCTGGTGTATACCTACAGCAAGGGAGCAGAAGTACTGGTGCTTCCCTTATCCGGTACACCGACTTACGGATTTGTCCTTTCCTTTACTTTCTGGACAACCATAGTCAGTGTAGTGACAGCCGCAGTTATGGGTGCGCGTTTCAGCGGAAAAACAGTCGGTTTCTGGACAGGAGCGCTGGTCAGTGCGATCCCAGGTATTATGAATATGGCGGTTTCTGCTAAAAGTGACAGTATTACGTTAATGTGTCAGCTTATTATTTATGATTTTCTCTGTCTGGCAGTTGTCAGAGAAAATATATGGCTCATCTTTGCGGTAGCTGTTTATCTTCTTTCACTGGTTTACAAACCAACGGCTCTTGTATTTTCTACAGCCTTAGGCGGTGTGGGGCTTGTCAGTCTCCTGATCTTTAAAAAGACAGGAAAACCGGAAAAAAGAGCATTTTTAACATGGATCCTGCCATTATTTGCAACAGCAGGATTGTGGTATCGAACCTGGCTGCTTACAGGAGTTCCGGTAACTTCTGTATATGCAAATTTCTTTGAAAAGATAGGTTTTAAAGTAAAATATCCCTATAACTTTTCCCATGTGATCGGTGATCCGTCTGTCCTTTCCAGGGGAGAAAAAATACACCGGCTGCTGGAACGGTTAAAGGGAGTACTGATCTCTCCGGTAGGAGAAGATATGGAACACGTGATCATTGCCTGGGGAACAGTGCTTGTAACAGCACTCCTGTTATTCTGGATCTTTCAGGTAATAACGAGGTTTATAAAGCATCAGCAGATCTCCCAGTTAGATTTCTTTGATGGTTTTCTTATGATCACACTGCTAATTGGTTCCGCGGCCAGCATTTACACACTTGCCCAGATAGATGGAAATTATTTCATACTGGTGTATGCAGTAGCGGCGATCAGTACCGTGCGGATCACAGGATACTGGCTAAAAACAGAAGAGACAGAAAACATTGCCGCAGTTACAACAGGCAGTGCAGCAGTGGAAACGAAAAAGATCCTCAGGTCCGGCATCTGTTTACTGGCCGTTCCATTCTTTCTCTTCAATACCCTGATTGCATCCTCTACCAGCTGGGCAGGATGCCCGGGCTTTACCTCTTTTAAACTGGTAAACAGAGGATATTATGACCATCGTCATCATACACATAAAAGCTGGGAACGAAGAGGCTGTAAGGAACTTTATTCCCGTTTTACACCTAAAACCCGGGTAGTAGCCTTTGGCTTTCACCCCCAGGTGTTAGATATGGCCTGCAGCGTCCAGAGTTATTATGATATAACAGGAAGCGGTGGGGATGTGTATCTTGTAAAAAAACTGGCATATTTTGAAGAATATTTAAAATGGGCCGGAACCGAATATATATATGTACAGGCGGGATATCTGGCAGACCAGCCCAGAGCCACACAGATCATCGAAGATATGATCGCAGAAGGGACCTTAAGAGATCTTACCTTTGAATGGGGAAATATGCTGGCAAAAGTAGATCTGGATCATCCATTTAAAGAACCGGATGAACGATTAGTACAGTTGTTCCGTGACAATTACAGCATGGAGAAAAACGGGAACTAGTTTAAGGAGGCAGAAATTTGGACACCAGGGAAAGAATTAAATTCAGGATCGGATTTTCCAGAATGGAGAAAAAATATGAGTGGAAGGACCATGTGATCTTCATGGGACTTCTGCTGGCATTAGCTGTGTGGGTGAACCATGGAATACAGATCAAAGGCCTTTATATGGATGATCTGTATTTCTGGTCCTGTTATGGTGAACAAAGTTTCTTTGAATATGTATTTCCTATGGGAAGCACCCGTTTCCGCTTCCTGTATTATCTTGCAGCCTGGCTTGAAATGGCAGTGGTAAGAAATCACGTAGCTCTTTTCGTGCCTATTAACATATTGCTGAATGCAGCACTGTCCTGGTATCTGTATTCCATTGCCTGGCGGCTTTCCAGGGCAAAAGCCATCGGCTTCTTTACAGGAGCCATGTTCTTAGCCAGCCGGATGGCGTATTATCAGATCGGTCAGGTTTTAGGACTGATGGAGACAATGGCTCTCTGGATGGCCATTTCCATTCTCTGGAATTTATATCGTTATGTAAACGAAGAAAACAGGGAAAAATGTTTTTACATTGCCAGCCTGCTGTATTTTGGAGTATGTTTCGTCCATGAACGGTACATGACACTGCTGCCATTATTACTTTTGGCCCTTCTCTTAAAACAGTGCAAAAAAATATCCCTCTGGCTCAGTACAATTGTCTCTTTTGGACTGGTACAGCTGATCCGTGCCTTTACCATTGGTTCTGTTCTTCCTGCAGGAACCGGCGGAACCCAGGTAGCAGACACCTTAAATATTTTACAGGCCATCAAATTTGCCTTCAGTCAGGCGGCCTATGTCTTTGGAATTAACGCAGGACCGGAACACTTAAACGGCTGCCCATGGAGTGAAAGCCCTATGTGGGTCAAAGGGCTGATCGGTATGGCAGACGGGATGCTCCTTATCATGGTGCTGGCGTTTCTGGTAAAATTCATCATGGAAAAACGGAAAGAGCGTAAATTTTCCATGCTGTTTAATACCATGCTTTTTATCGGTTTTATTGCTTTAAACATTGCATCTTCCAGTGTGACCATCCGTGTGGAAATGCGCTGGATCTATGTATCCCTAGCTGGTGCATTGCTCTTCCTTTCCTATATCTACGGAGAACTGACAGAAGGAGTAAAAAAAGAACTGTATTTAAAACGCCTGTATCCCTGGGGCATTCTCTTTGCACTTTACGTATTACTTATGTTTCCGGCAGAACTGTTCTACCGCAGCTGCTATCCAAAATTGTATCTGTGGCCGGATCAGCTGCGCTATAATTCATTAGCAGAACAGACCTACGAAAAATACGGAAACGGGATTTTTGGAAAAACCATTTATATCATTGGCAACAGCTACGAAATGAGCGATTTTACGGCTCGTACCTTCTTTAAAGTATTTGACCCGAAAATGAAGGCAGAGGGCACAAAGGTAGAATTTATAGACAGCATCCGTGATATTGGAATGGTAGATGACCAGATGTTAGTCCTCAGAGAAGATCCTGCTCATAATGCATTCCAGGATATCACAGATTTTGTCCGCAGCCTGAAACTGCAGACCGATTACGGATACTATTCCGACGGCTGGATGGATGAACACGCATCCCTCACTGTGATGGCAGGTTCCACCGGGGAAATAGAACTGGAATTTATGTATCCGGGAGTAATGAGCGGCGGGGAAGCCATTTCCATTACAAAAGATGAAGAACCGGTCCGTACACTGCCTCTTCATTCCAGCGTAGTAGAAACAACCCTACAGGCAGAACCATGGCAGATGGTCCATCTGCAGTTTGATTATAATTTCTATATGCAGAATGCCAGAGAACAAAGAGGACAGGACCGGCTGGCAGCCATCGTTCACATTACAACACCGTAAAAGAACGTAACTATACGCAGGAGGATATCACATGGAACTTCCCGGAAACAGGGATAAAAAAATAATTGACGGTACACACAGGATAGTTTTTTACCTTCTGCCTCTTCTGGGACTGGCATTTCTCCTGTGGTATATTAAAAATGCAGCCTGCGATGTAGTCTATTCCGACTACATCCGCCTGGTAAACAGCTATCTGCCAGATGTATTTAACCCTGAAAAATTCTTCGTGGCAGATGTGCTTACCCGTATTCCCATCAATTACCTGTCCCGTATCATAAACGTAAAATTTTTTGGCTTTTCCATTACCTTTGACCGGGTATTAGGTGCTGTAAGCGTCAGTCTTGCAGCCTGGTGTTTTGCAGCATATTCCTGTCAGCTGAAGATAAATATAAAATGGTTTATCACCTTCATGATCGTTATGTTCAGTCTGAACAAATGGGAGATGCTGACAAATGGAAGCGGCTGGTCCCATTTCTTTGCCTTTGCCTGCTTTTATTATCATCAGATCCTTTTCGACCGATATTACCGGGGACAAGAGCGAAAATGGGACAAAACGATACTTATGCTGCTTCCATGGCTGATCATACTGGGGACAGCCGGTCCCTACTGCGCCATCTATGCAGTTGTTATGATACTGGCATCCGGTGCGGCAGCATTTATGGATACAGGAGAAAAAAGAAAACAGTATGTGATCTTTCTTATCTGCACACTGATCCCGCTGCTCCTTTACATTCTCAGCAATTCCTTTGCAGTAGAAGAACATGCAGGGGCAACAGGAAGATCCTTAGGGGAAATATTAAAAGACTTCCCTACATTTCCCATCCGTTTTATCCTGAAATCCCTGGCAGGAATGATGGTTGGCGGTGAAGAATTACAGCAGTGGATCGCAAATGGTTGTATTTCCAACAAAATCATCTATCTGTTGGGAGTCATACTTATGGTTGTCTATCTGTGGTCCCTGTGGCTGAACATAAGTCTTGGCATTTATAAAAAAACACTCTTTCCGTTAATACTCCTTGTATCCGGCGGAGCCAATCATCTTCTCATCTTCCTTTCACGTTACATTTTTGAAAAAGAAGATTATGCCTTAAGCTCCCGATATGCCCTGCAGTTTCAGGTAGGAGTCCTGGGGATCCTTCTCACCTTTGCCCTGGCTTCCCAAATACGCAGGAAACGTATCAATGGCGGACTGTTAAAACGGGCAGTGCCTGTTCTTGAAACTGTCTTCTGTATTGCAATCCTAATTGGAAATGGGTATACTACTTATCGTGAGATACAGAAAGCACCTTACAGAGAAGAGAACTTTGAAAAAATGGCAGAAATGGCACCACAGATCCCATTTATGTCAGATCAGGAATTAAAAGAACATTCAAAAGAAATAGATGATCTTTACGAATACCGTAAAGGAACAGATAAGATCCGGGATGCATTCCGTATCCTGGAAGAGAACCACCTGAATATCTTCAGGGACCGGTAACAATATATCCTCCCACAAATGTGGGAGAACATAGATACACTCTCGGAGGAAAAAGATTGAAAATGAAAGTAGTTATCTTAGCAGGCGGCTTCGGCACCAGGATCAGCGAAGAAAGCCATTTAAAACCAAAGCCAATGATCGAGATCGGTGAAAAGCCGATCCTGTGGCATATTATGAAATATTATTCCGAATTTGGATACCATGACTTTGTGATCTGTCTGGGATATAAGCAGTATGTAGTCAAAGAATTTTTCGCAGACTATTTCCTGCATACATCCGATGTCACTTTTGACCTGGCAAACAACAGCATGGAAGTACACAACAACTATTCCGAGCCATGGAAAGTCACACTGGTAGATACCGGTTTAAACACTATGACCGGCGGCCGTGTAAAGCGTATCCAGCCATATATTGGAAATGAACCGTTTATGCTTACTTACGGCGATGGCGTTTCCAACGTAGACTTAAATGAGCTGGTAGCATTCCATAAATCCCATGGCAAGATCGCAACGATCACAACTGTCAATCTGGGACAGTCCAAAGGCGTGTTAAACATTGCAGAGGACAATACAGTCCTTTCCTTCCGTGAAAAAGACGATAACGATGGCGCTCTGATCAATGGCGGTTTCATGGTCATGAACCCGGAGATCTTCGATTATCTGGAAGGGGACTCTACTATTTTCGAGCAGGGACCAATGCAGAAACTGGCTGCAGAAGGCCAGATGAAGTCCTTCTATCATGGCGGTTTCTGGCAGTGCATGGATACACAGAGAGAGATGAAAAAACTGGAAGAACTGTGGCAGTCCGGAAAAGCACCATGGAAGATCTGGAAAGACTAAGGAGTAATTATGGCATTAACATTAGAAGAATTAAAATCATTCTATAACGGAAAAAAAGTGCTGGTCACAGGACATACCGGATTTAAAGGTTCCTGGCTGGTACGCATCCTTACACTGGCAGGTGCCCAGGTAACAGGCTATGCCTTAAATCCGCCTACAGACCCCAATCTCTTTGAGATCGCAGGTCTGGAAGACACCATTCACAGTGTAGTTGGTGATGTGCGGGATCTGGCTCATCTGCGCCGTGTGTTCGATGAAGTAAAGCCGGAGATCGTATTCCACCTGGCAGCGCAGCCTATCGTCCGCGAGTCCTACAAAGAACCGGTCTACACCTACGAGACCAACGTAATGGGCACGGTCAACATCCTGGAATGTGTCCGCCTTACTGACACTGTACGGTCATTCCTAAACGTAACAACCGACAAAGTATACGAAAATAAAGAATGGGAATACGGATACAGAGAGTGTGATCCGTTAGACGGCTATGATCCTTATTCCAACAGTAAATCCTGTTCCGAACTGGTAACACACAGCTATAAAAAATCCTTCTTTGAAGACGGACGCTGTGCTATTTCCACCTCCCGTGCCGGAAATGTGATCGGTGGCGGAGACTTTGCAAGCGACCGCATTATTCCGGACTGTGTCCGCGCAGCAGCGGCCGGAAAACCGATCATGGTAAGAAATCCACATTCCACCAGACCGTTTCAGCATGTATTAGAACCGCTGGCAGTTTATCTGACCATTGCCATGGAACAGTACAAAGACAGCAAATATCAGGATTACTACAATGTGGGACCAGATGACAGAGACTGTGTAACAACAGGCACCTTAACAGACTTATTCTGTAATGCCTGGGGAGAAGGAATGACCTGGGAGAACCATTGGGTAGGCGGACCTCACGAAGCAAATTTCCTGAAATTAGACTGCTCCAAGATTAAAACCGTATTTGGCTGGAAACCAAGATACACAGTAAAAGAAGCAGTTGAAAAAACAGTAGAATGGTCCAAAGAATACTTAAACGGTGCAGACATGTTAGAAGTAACAGACCGCCAGATCCGGGAATTTTTCGCTTAAGGTGTTTTTCGGGAGCGTTATCCTGTTCCGGTTGCAAAATTGTAAAGACGTTAATTTGGTTGATTAGGAGATAAAAATATGTTTGAACATACAACAGAAGCAGAAGCAAGAAAACAGATCCTGGATCTGGTAGCTGATTACTGCGATACTTTCCATAAAAAGAAAGAATACAAAGAGGGGGACCGCATTCCATATGCGTCCAGAGTCTATGACCACAGCGAAATGGTCAATCTGGTAGACAGTTCCCTGGAATTCTGGCTGACTTCCGGCCGTTATACAGATGAATTTGAGAAGAAACTGGCAGAATATCTGGGTGTACGTTACTGCTCCCTGGTCAACTCCGGTTCCTCCGCAAACCTGATCGCATTTATGGCACTGACTTCTCCACTCCTTGGTGACCGTCGTGTAAACCGCAGTGATGAAGTTATTACTGTTGCCTGTGGTTTTCCAACAACCGTAGCACCAATGATCCAGTACGGCGCAGTACCGGTATTCGTAGACGTAACCATTCCACAGTATAATATTGATGTAAATATGCTGGAAGAGGCGAGAAGCGAGAAGACAAAAGCAGTCATGATCGCTCATACTTTAGGAAACCCATTTGACCTGCGGGCTGTAAAAGCATTCTGTGATAAATACAATCTGTGGCTGGTAGAAGATAACTGTGATGCTTTGGGAACACAGTATACAATGGAAGAAGATGGAAAAGAGGTAGTACATTTCAGCGGTACAGTAGGTGATATCGGAACTTCCAGTTTTTATCCGCCTCATCATATGACTATGGGAGAGGGCGGCGCTGTTTACACGAATAATCCACTTTTAAATAAGATCATCCGCTCCTTCCGTGACTGGGGAAGAGACTGCATCTGTCCATCTGGACATGACAACCTGTGCGGACACCGCTTTGACCGTCAGTACGGCGAACTCCCAGTGGGATATGACCACAAATATGTATATTCCCATCTTGGATATAATTTAAAGGCTACGGATATGCAGGCTGCTATTGGCTGTGCCCAGTTGGATAAGTTCCCGTCTTTCGTAGAACGCCGCCGTCATAACTTTGCAAGATTAAAGGCAGCGCTGGCTGACTGCACCGATAAACTCATCCTCCCGGAAGCAGCACCACATTCCAATCCAAGCTGGTTTGGATTTTTGATCACCTGCAAGGAAGGAACAGACAGAAATGCAGCTGTTCAGTATATTGAAAGCAAAGGCGTACAGACACGTATGCTGTTTGCTGGTAATCTGATCAAGCATCCGTGCTTTGATGAGATGAGAGCTTCCGGAACCGGGTATCGTGTTGTGGGTGAACTGGAGAATACGGAGAGGATCTTACGGGATACTTTCTGGGTTGGAGTTTATCCGGGAATGAATGATGAGATGATTGATTTTATGGCGAAGACTATTCGGGAGGCGGTAAGATAGTCGCGAGAGGGCTGAGCTGATTTCAGGCCAAGAGTCTGTCGCGAGAGGTGTGAAAGGTTTTCTGACCAAGGAAATGTCGCGAAGGGTCCGAACTGAGGAAAGGAGTCCTTTTTTCATTTTTGCATTGTCCACTGGCTTTCGGCATGCACCTGTTCGCCTGCATCGGACTATGTCCGCTGCATTCGGACAGCTGCGCTCAAGATGTGGACACTTGCAAAAATGAAAGCGTCCCCCTTCCCTCAGTTCTACAATGCAGGCGTGAGTGAGGAAAAGAAGGCGTGTTATTGCGGCCAGCGAAGCTGGCTGCAAAAGTATATGCGTTTAGTAAAGGAGGGGAAATGGCTATATGGCAGAAAATAAGGTAAGTGATACGGTAAATGATATGGTGAATAGCATGGTGGAAGACATAAATAGTGCGCAGAATGGTAGTAACAAAGTTAGTGCTATAAAGGATAACGTTGGATATGACATGAGTAGGGTACATTCGGCTAACCTTAAGATCCTTAAGGAAATAGATCGTATTTGCCGGAAGTATAAGATCCAATATGCATTGGATGCGGGAACACTTATTGGGGCAGTACGTCATAAAGGGTTTATTCCCTGGGATGATGATGCAGATATTGTCTTTACACGTAATCAGTTTGAAGCATTTAAAAAAGTAGTAAGAAGAGAACTTCCAGATACAATGGAACTGGTAGAACCAGACAGTTTCCATGGAGGAAAAGCATTTTTTGACTTTACTCCACGTATTATCTATAAGAAAAGCCGTATGCATCCGGATAGCGATAAGATGGACTACTATGATGGAAAATTAAATCACCTATGGGTAGATCTGTTTATCCTGGACAAGCTTCCAAAAGGAAAGGCTGCAGCGGAGATCACACGTTTCCTTCATAAGGCAGTTTACGGCCTTGCCATGGGACACCGACATGACCTGGATTATACAAAGTACAGCCTGATGTATAAAGTTTTTGTAGGCGGTCTTGCAACAATAGGCAAATTCATTCCTATGAAAGCAATCTTCTTTATGCAGAAGGCCATTGCCCTGAAAGACAAACACAGTAAAGGTGATCTGCGCTACTACAGCAATTATCAGCCGGATTATCTTTATGTAACATTGCACAAAGACTGGTGTGAGGAAGTAATAGATGCACCATTTGAAGATACGACGCTTATGATCCCGAAGGGCTGGGATCCGGTCCTTAAAGAAGTATATGGGGACTATATGCAGCTTCCGCCGGAAGAAAAACGTGTTCCAACCCATTCCAGTTTACAGATACAGGTATACGACTAATGAACAATGCAGCAGAAAATAACACACAAAAAAATAATAATGGCATAAGCCAAAAAGACGATAGATGTTGTAAATTATCTGTAGTCGTATCCGTATATAATGAAGAAAAAGCACTAAGAGAATTCTATAAAGAAACAAATAAAATCCTGGAACAGATAAAAAATGCCGGTTGGGAACATGAACTTATATTTGTAAATGACGGCAGTGCAGATAATAGTCTGAGTATTTTGGAAGAAATAGCTCATGAAGACCATGATGTAAAACTTATCAGTTTTTCAAGAAACTTCGGACATGAAGCAGCAATGATCGCTGGTATCGATTATAGCACCGGAGATGGGATCATCTGCATGGATGCAGACCTTCAACATCCCCCGGAATGTATCCCAGAGATCATCGAAAAGTTTAACGATGGTTACGAAGTAATAAATATGGTTCGGACACAAAACAAGTCCGCAGGGCTGGTGAAAAATATAACATCTTCAGGCTTTTACTGGCTTATCAACCATATCTCCGATGTTCACTTTGAGCCAAACGCTTCCGACTTTTTCGCCATCAGCCGTCACGTAGCCCAGGTCCTGAAAGACAACTATCGTGAAAAAGTTCGTTTCCTTCGAGGCTATGTACAAAACGTAGGTTTCAAAAAGACCAACATAGAATACGAAGCCAGAGCCAGAGTAGCAGGAGAAAGCAAATACAGTATCAAAAAACTGTTCATATTCTCCATAAATACGATACTCTGCTTCTCCAATATGCCACTAAAACTGGGAATTTACGCAGGTATGCTATCAGCATCCCTTGGGGTAGCTGTTATGATATACACCCTTTTCACCCGACAAGGTGCCCCAAGCGGCTATGCAACCATAGTAGTCCTTCTCTGCTTCATGTTTGCCATGATGTTCCTGCTAATAGGAATCATCGGCGAATACATTGCAATCCTCTTCACAGAACTAAAAGACCGCCCAGTTTATATTGTAGAAAAGACAGAGAACATGTAAGAAAGGTACATCTTCCGCCCCTAAAAGGGGCGGAAAGACGGTGAAAAATATTATCGTGTAAAAAACACCTACTCTATATCCGTAAAAAAAGAAGACGAACACAAAGCCAGACAGCTAATACAAGGTAAAGTATAACTGGTTTGGAACATAATGGAAAATGCCTCAGCTCTCGGGCTGGGGCATTTTTGCACAAATGATATACATTCACGCGATGGAGAAGTTTGTCACAAGCGACCGCGTTCGTCGCAAGAATGCGCACTTGCGCAAATAATCTTTAACTAAGACGATATTCTCCCGCCGATGGCGGGAGAATGAGGATACCAGGCTGCTCTGGCTACTCCTCAGGCGAAATGAATTGGATGGGACACATGGGTTTGAGAAAAGGGCGTTAAGAGAGGGGCGGGCAACTGTTTGAACGAAGTGAGTTTTGCCCGCCCCTCTCTTGTTTTTAGCCCTTTTCTCAAATCCTTAGTCTGTCCCCGCGCAAATCCCCCGTGTCCCATCCCATCCATTTCGCCGTTTGTTTATAAAGTTTTAATCCTTCTTCCTATTGACTTTCCCAATCAACATATATATAATCTCAAAAGTGACAACGGTGACAACATGTCACAAATAACACCCTGTCATCTATACAAATAATATCAACCATACAAAAGCCAACAAGGAGGCAACTACATGCCAACCCAGCGTTTTTTAAACTTAAAAGACTCAAAAAAAAATGCGATCCTGGAAGCTGCAGCCCACGAATTCGCCAGAGTTCCCTACTCCGCAGTATCCATTAACCAGATCATCAAAGAAGCCGAAATATCCAGAGGAAGTTTCTACACTTACTTTGAAGACAAAGACGACCTGATGCGCTACATGCTCAGAGGATTTCGTGATACCTTAAGAAAAAAAGTATTTGAATTCTTAGAAGAAGAAAACGGCAACCCTTTTCGCCTGTGTATCCGTCTTCTGAAAGACTGGATAAAAACAGGAAGTGAGCGTATTACATTCCAGATCCACAGAAACCTTCTGGCAGACCTAAGCGTAACAGGACAGAACCAGATGTTTGGGATCCGTGGTTTTCTGATGAAAGACGAACTTTATAAATCCTTCGTAGAAGAATTGTACAACCGCTTAGACAAAGACCGCTACCCGACCACAATAGAAACATTGTGCTACATAGTAGACATGGCAATTATGATCCTGATCAAATCCATGGCAATGTATTACCAAAATCCTTCCGAAAAAGAAACCATCATCCAGGTATTAACAGAAGAAATGACGATCCTGGAAAGAGGAATGTGTACCCAGACTTCACAGCAGTCATAAACGAAATGAGGAGACTTAGCAATGAAAAATATCACAAAAAAAATCACACGGATATCCACTGTACTTACAGCATCCATTCTGTCAGCAGCCCTTCCACTTACAGCTCTGGCAGCCCAGAACAGCCCGGATGATAATACCTATCAGCCAAAAGACGTTCAGACAGTAGACTACAAAAAAAGTTTAACTCCGGAATTTGCCTATTCCGCAGAAAAATGGGCAACCCTTCGTGACAACATCATGGAATACGGCGAATTAGCAGACCTGATCCACGAATACAACCCAACCGTTTTAAGCAACCGTTCCACTTACAAAGACCAGAAAAACAAAAACTTAAATGACATCTATGACGACTATATGAAAGACATTGATGACATCTGGGATCAGGCTGACAACGCAGACAACGATGTAACCTGGGCTTCCCTGCGTTACTCCGCAGGCCTTTTAACCAAACAGGCAGACAATAACTACGAAGACGCGGAAATGGAAAAGATCCAGTATGACCAGCAGGAAGCAAAACTGGTATACCAGGCACAGGAAATGATGGTTTCCTTAGAGCAGTCCGCATATAACCTGGAAAACTTACAGAGTACCAGAGATCTTCTGCAGCAGCAGTACGAAGCAACCCAGGCTCAGATGTCCGTAGGAATGGCAACCCAGACCGATGTCCTTACAGCTTTAAAGAGTGTACAGGATCAGGATACAGCCATTTTAACAGCAAAAAAGAGCCAGGAAAATGTACACAGAAATCTGTGCCTTATGTTAGGCTGGAGCGCAGATGCACAGCCTGAGATCA
>OLFV01002468.1_pt1 | contig 13735 bp, 12 predicted proteins | sample 1605551 | NCBI WGS metagenome assembly OLFV01 (sample SAMEA3888922, study PRJEB22519) | human gut metagenome | biome: human gut; feature: human-associated habitat; material: faeces | place: Denmark | collected 2011
GACGTGGACGAGGCCGCTGCCAAGATTCTCGAGGCCCGTGCCGAGGCCCGTGCCGCCAAGAACTGGGATCTGGCAGATGCCATCCGCGATCAGCTCAAGGACCTGGGCCTCACCATTGAGGATACCGCCGCCGGCACCCGTATCAAATCTCTCTAATCCCCGCGGGTTTCCCAAGCACCCGACCTTGCCGTTCAAACCGTCGCTCGCGTACTCAAGTACGCGTCGCTCCTCTTTCACGGCAATCTCGGGCACTTGGAAAACCCGTACCGACCGCTTGAGCTATTCGTCTTAAGCGGTCGCTTCTTTTGTCCTGTTTGAAAAGTATTTAAAGGAGGCCGCTTTATGGCCGACAATCGCAAGCGTGCATCGCGTGGAGGCAAGCAGGCCGCTTCTGGCTCGCGTCCGATTCGCCGCAACGACCGCGCTGCCGCTCCCAAGGGCCAGCGCGATCGTACCCAGGCCGCACGTCCGCAGCGCAACCGCGACAACGTTCAGGCTCCCAAGGGCGAGTTTATCGAAGGTCGTCGTGCTGCCGCCGAGGCGCTGCGCACTGGTTTTCCCATCAAGTGCGCGCTCATTGCCGAGGGCGGGGAGCGCGATGCCGCCTTGTCGCACCTGGTCGACGATCTCAACGCCGCGGGTGTCCGCATTAAGTACGTGCCGCGCGCACAGCTCGACGCACTGTCGAGCCATGGCGCTCACCAGGGCATCGCGCTCGAGGTTGGCAACTTCCCCTATGCCGATGTCGCCGATATTCTCGACCGCGCAGGCGAGGGCCCGGCACTTGTCGTGGTGCTCGACCACGTGACTGATGACGGCAACTTTGGCGCTATCGTGCGCTCCGCCGAGGTTGTGGGCGCGGCCGGCGTCATCATTGCCAATAAGCGCGCCGCCGGTGTGACCGTCGGCAGCTACAAGACTTCTGCCGGCGCCGTCATGCATCTGCCCATCGCACAGGTTCCCAATATCGCCCGTGCGCTCGACGACCTCAAGGCCGCCGGCTTTTGGGTGGGCGGCGCTTCCGAGCATGCCGAGGGCAGTTGCTGGGATGCTCCCTTCGAGGGCCGCGTGGCGCTCGTCATGGGCTCCGAGGGCGACGGCATCTCGCGCCTGGTGCTCGAGAAATGCGACTTTTTTACCAAGCTTCCCCAACGCGGCATGACGGAGAGCCTCAACGTGGCACAGGCGACTACGGCCCTCTGCTTTGAGTGGCTGCGCCGCAACGCCGGCGAGCTCATGGGGGAGGAGTAGCGCATGTCCAAGAAGAACCGTGCCAAGTCCAAGGCCAAGCGCTTTGGCGAGGGTTCGGCCAAGCCGATTGTTTCGGCCGCGACCTATGGCGTGGGCGGCAATGCGTTTGCGCAGGCCATCGCCGACCCGGTCTCGGCGGTGCACTCCAATAAGCCCGAGCTGTTGGTGGTCGACGGTTACAACGTGATCCACTGCACGCCGCGCTACGAAAAGCTCGTGTACGACCATTCCGACGATCCGTATTCCAGCGACGTTCACGATATGGCGCGCACTGCCCTCATCAACGACGTTGCCGCGTTTGCCCAAGGCCGCTACGAGGCCGTGATCGTGTTCGACGGCGCGGGCAATATCTCCAACGAGCGCCCCAACCTGCCGGCCCGCGGCGTGCGCATCGAGTTCTCGCCGACGGGCGTATCGGCCGATACCGTGGTGCAGAAGCTCTGCATCGAGGCACGCGAGGAAGGCCGCGCGTGCTCCGTGGTGTCGAGCGACGGCACGATCCAGGCCGTCGTCATGGGCAAGGGCGTTACGCGCATCTCGAGCCGCATGCTGGTGGACGAGATCAAACAGATCGATAACGACGTTCACGAGGCAGAGGAAGCTCCGCAGATCAAGATGACTCTGGGCAGCCGCCTGAGCCCCGATGCGCTGGCTAAGCTCAAGGCCCTGCGCGGGAGGTAGGTAGACCTTCAATGGGGGCTGCTTTCTCGATTGACCAACCAACTGGTTTGTAATCAGTGGGTTGCAGGCCGGCCTCGCCAAAACGAATAGTTTTTGGTTCTGGCGAGCAGATAAAACTATTCGTTCTGACGAAGGGTTTTGAGATGTGGTCGGTCAAAGGGTCTGTTGCGCCTCGTCCGCAATTCCTTTATTCTTAACTGGCTTCGCGTGAAAGCGCCAAGTGTGCCAGTGTGGCGCAACGGTAGCGCAACTGATTTGTAATCAGTGGGTTGCAGGTTCGATTCCTGTCACTGGCTCCATGAGAGTTTCGGGCTCTGTTCCCTTGTGGGACAGGGCCCGTTTCTATTTATGTCGATAAGTCAGCGTGTTTGGCGCCAACCGAGCTTCAGGTTTGTCTCGATTCGCAACACGAGTGGGCTGAAGACCTTCCTTATAGTTACAGATCGAGACATTGCCAAGGGACGGCCGATAACATCTCGATCTGTAACACGAAGAGGCTGAAAACTTCTCTTACTGTTACAGAATGAGACGGAAGTCGGGGCTACTGCGTAGTATCTCAATCTGTAACAGATAGGGGAGAAAATATTCTCTAGATGTTACAGATCGAGACAAAGGCCGGACTGGTCCCAGTCATCCTGGTCGAGCGAGGATTTCCGGACATACGAGCGTGGAAAATCTCCTGCTAAGTGAATGAGCGTGGATAATCTCCCACTTTGGACTCGAAGCCACGCCAATAGTGGGAGATTATCCACGCTCGATTTTGCCTGGGAAGAGCAATCTTCTGTCTGGGAAGCCCGATCTCGACCTATATATAGGTGCAAATGAGTCGTTATCGAAGTAATATTCTGCAGGCTCACTCCACTACGCCAAAGTGTTCCCTCGGGAAATGTCACCGCTATATGCAAATTCACCGTCCTTCATATCCAAACTCAGCAAAACCGCAGGTCAAAAGCATATAGATACGCCCGGCACCGTGTATCTAGAGGTTTTCGTTGACAGCCCCCAAGGTTGCATCGTATTATCTTTTTCGTTCGCGGGGGCGGCGGTCCAAAAGACCAAAGGACCTGCGGATACTTGAACGATTGGGAGTTTGCCCGAGTGGTTAATGGGGACGGGCTGTAAACCCGTTGGCTCTGCCTACATAGGTTCGAATCCTATAGCTCCCACCCGTCAAGTGCCTGTATAGCTCAGTCGGTAGAGCACTTCGTTGGTAACGAAGAGGTCACCAGTTCAAATCTGGTTGCAGGCTCCATCCGGCGGTGTAGCTCAGTTGGTTAGAGCACACGGTTCATACCCGTGGCGTCACTGGTTCGAATCCAGTCACCGCTACCATAGGTAACACGGTGGCTTCTCAATAGTATGTTGAGAGGCCACTATGGTATAAAGGCAAAGTCCCGTCCGGGGACGACCTGTTAAGAGGAGGGCTTTATGGCCAAAGAGAAGTTTGAGCGCACTAAGCCGCATGTTAACATCGGCACCATTGGTCACGTCGACCACGGCAAGACCACGCTGACCGCTGCCATCACCAAGGTTCTCTCCGAGACCGAGGGCTGCAAGGCTGACTTCACTGCGTTCGAGAACATCGACAAGGCTCCCGAGGAGCGCGAGCGCGGCATTACGATCTCCGTCTCCCACGTCGAGTACGAGACTGCTGCCCGTCACTACGCTCACGTTGACTGCCCGGGCCACGCTGACTACGTCAAGAACATGATCTCCGGCGCTGCTCAGATGGACGGCGCTATCCTGGTCATCGCTGCTACCGACGGCCCCATGGCTCAGACCCGCGAGCACATCCTGCTCGCCCGTCAGGTCGGCGTTCCCTACATCGTCGTCTTCCTGAACAAGTGCGACATGGTCGACGATGACGAGCTCATCGACCTCGTCGAGATGGAGACCCGTGAGCTCCTCTCCGAGTACGATTTCCCTGGCGACGACATCCCCGTCATCCGTGGCTCCGCTCTGGGCGCTCTCGAGGGCGACGCCAAGTGGATGGACGCCATCCGCGAGCTCATGAAGGCCGTCGACGAGTACATCCCGACGCCTGCTCGTAACAACGACCTCCCCTTCCTGATGGCCGTTGAGGACGTTATGACCATCTCCGGCCGTGGTACCGTTGCTACCGGCCGTGTGGAGCGTGGCCAGCTGAAGCTGTCCGAGGAAGTGGAAATCGTTGGTCTGTCCGACGAGAAGAAGAAGACCGTCGTTACCGGTATCGAGATGTTCCACAAGCTGCTGGACTACGCCGAGGCCGGCGACAACATCGGCGCTCTGCTGCGTGGTATCGACCGTCAGGGCGTGGAGCGCGGTCAGGTTCTGTCCAAGCCCGGCTCCATTCATCCCCACACCAAGTTTGTTGGCCAGGTTTACGTTCTGACCAAGGACGAGGGTGGCCGTCACACTCCTTTCTTCAACAACTATCGTCCTCAGTTCTACTTCCGTACCACCGACGTGACCGGCGTCATCACTCTGCCCGAGGGCACCGAGATGTGCATGCCCGGCGATAACGTTGACATGAAGGTCGAACTGATCACCCCCATCGCCATTGAAAAGGGCCTGCGTTTCGCTATCCGTGAGGGTGGCCGTACCGTTGGCTCCGGCGTTGTTATCGAGATCGACGAATAATTCGCACCAATAGAAAGGCCTGCCGCTTAGCGGCAGGTCTTTTTTACGCCCAATTCAATTTTGTGTTCCCGACAGCCTCGGGATTCTGTATTTTCAAGGGGATCAGAGGATGCTGGAACATAAAATGGATTAGGCATTTTGGCGGTTTGCTCGATATGGGCGATGATAGCGGCAATTAACTGCTGGCTGCCCGGTCGGAAGTGGGGGGTCCTGTGGAGCAGTCAGCTATCAGGAGGCATCCGTTTGCTGTGGGAAAACCAATGTGTCCTGAAATCCGTCGGTCCCGGTGCAGACCACGTCCCCCGCCACCGGGAGATCCTCACAGATGTAGAGGTTGAGCTGAACGCCGTCGGGCCGCTGGGGATAATTGGTGACGGTGTAGGTGTAACGGGTCACCTGCTTGCCGCAGCAGGTCTCTAAGTCGAAGCCTTGGGATTTTTGCAGATCGTTGTAGGTGATGTAGTCCCCGCTGAGTTTGGGCGGCAGCAGAAATTGCAGCGTGGTCAGCGGCTCCGGGTCGATCTCCCAGCCCAGTTCCCGCAGATATGCCACCCGCTCTCCGTTGCTGGAAAGACAGGGCTGCTCTGACGCACCCACGTTACCGCCGTGCTGCCCCAGCAGCAGGATCAGCGCCGCCAGAACGGCCCCTGCGAGAATGACCGCCAGCGCGGCCTTTTTTCGTGTCAGTCGAATTGCTTGGATCATCATGGTCATCATCCCTCCTGTTTGTTTCTATTCCATTTTCCATCCGATTATGATAAAATTGAAAAAAACAGCGTGGGAGGATCAGTTATGGCGGCGCAGCGGCTGGATAAGATCATCGCCTCTACGGGGCGGTGGTCCCGCAGGGAAGTAAAGGACCTGGTTCGCCAGGGACGGGTGACAGTGGACGATGTACCGGCCCGGTCAGCTGAAGAAAAAGCAGACCCGGAGCAGGCTGTGATCGCGGTCAACGGAGAAAAGCTGAACTGGCGCCGGTATACCTGGGTCATGCTGAACAAGCCGGCGGGGTATCTGTCCGCCACGGAGGACGGCCGGGGTGCAACGGTGCTGGACCTGCTGCCTCAGAATTTGCAGCGGCAGGGCCTGTTCCCGGTGGGACGGCTGGATAAGGACACGGAGGGCTTGCTGCTGCTGACCAATGAGGGTGGACTGGCCCACGAGCTGCTGTCTCCGAAAAAGCATGTGGATAAGGAATACTATGTCCGGGTGGCGGGACGCCTCACCGAGGCGGACAGCGCCGCTTTTGCCGCGGGTCTGCATCTGGATGACGGTTTGGTCTGCCAACCGGCGGAATTGCGGATCCTGACCTCCGGCGAGAAGAGCGAGGCCCGTGTGATTTTGCGGGAGGGGAAATTTCACCAAATCAAACGGATGCTGGCGTATCTGGGAAAGCCGGTGTTGTATTTGGAACGGGTCCGCATGGGCAATTTGCTGTTGGATCCGGCTCTGGAGCGGGGTACGTACCGTTTGCTGACCGCAGAGGAATGGCTGGCATTAGCAAAACTGACGGAGGAGACAGGAAAAACTCGAAACTTCAACAAAAAGGAAAGTGATTTTTTGTTGAAAAAAGAAAAAACATCTTGCAATCCGACAAAATAATCGCTATAATGACCTTACTGACAGATTGCACAATAGGTATGCGCGGGTAGGCCCTGCGTGATCCATAGTTTTCGTGTTGAGGAGGAACAGCCATGTCCGGAAGAATCTTTCAGAACGTAGTTCTGCAATTGAAGGAAAACACGGATCGAACCGTCGGCGTGATCGACGGTGAGGGCGTTGTCATTGCCTGCAGCGAGCTGTCTATGATCGGCCAGCGCTGGAGCGAGTATGTGGCGGCGGTAAACGGCGCCGCCGGCAGCATGGTCTGCTTTGACGGCAAGACCTTCAAGGCGCTCAGCGGCTGGGGAAACCAGTTTGATTACGCCGTTTTCGCCTTTGGCGATAATGAGATCAGCAAGACTATCTGTTCTATGGCAACGGTGGCGCTGAACGCAGCCAAGAGCTATTATGAGGAAAAGCATGACAGGGGGTCCTTCGTCAAGGATATCATCTCCGACAACATCATGCTGGGCGATATTTATATGCGGGCCAAGGAACTGCGGGTGGCCACCGACGTCAGCCGGGGCATCTTCGCCATCCGGGCCCTGCAGAAGGGGGAATCCGTTCCCACGGAGACCATTCAGGCCATGTTCCCGGACCGCCAGAACGACTTTGTCCTCAGCGTCGGCGAGGGGGATGTGGTTCTGATCCGCCAGCTGCCGGACGGCGCGGGCAGCAAGGAACTGAACAAGACTGCCGCCCAGATCGAGGAGGCCCTCCGGGTCAACGGTGAAAGCACCGTGGTGGTGGGCATGGGCACCATCGCCATGCACCTGCGGGATCTGGCCAAGAGCTATAAGGAGGCTCAGATCGCCATCGAGGTAGGCAAGGTCTTTGACACCGAAAAGTACATCATCAACTATGAAAATCTGGGTATCGGCCGCCTGATCTATCAGCTGCCTACTACCCTGTGCGAGATGTTCCTCCAGGAGGTTTTCAAGAAGAACCCCATCGACGCGCTGGATAAGGAAACTCTGTTCACCATCCACAAGTTCTTTGAGAACAACCTGAACGTTTCCGAGACCGCCCGGAAGCTGTTTGTCCACCGGAATACGCTGGTGTACCGTCTGGAGAAGATCAAGAAGCTCACCGGTCTGGATCTCCGGGAGTTTGACGATGCCATCACCTTCAAGGTGGCGCTGATGGTCAAGAAATATCTGACCAGCCGGGGCATTGATTCCTGATACTTTTACATGTGAGAAACCGGGAAGCCGTCAGGCTTCCCGGTTTGAGGCTGTCGATAAAGTGATAAATTTTCCGCGACGGTAAGGAAGGGTGTGCGCGGGAAACCCAAGAAGGGTGTCCCGCGCCATTAAAATCCTAAGTTTTCAGAACTTTTATGAAGTTCTGAAAACTTGCTCAGCGGGGAGAAAAGACTTTTTCGATACGCTGAAACCGGGAAGCCGTCAGGCTTCCCGGTTTTTTGTCGGAACGGAGACTGTTCTCAAAGCAAAAAACAGCTTTCCAAGGAGCGGGGGCGGTGGGGAACCGGAAAAATTTCCCGGGAAAAACTTTGAAAGGAATCTGCAAGGAAACGTTGCAATGTCCCGAAAAGCCGTATATAATGTGGCTATGTGTAGTATTATGTCGACCTGATCCCATGAGGAAAGGCCGATTGGACAAAGAATAAGGAGACTGCTTGATGATCCGCCTGAAAGACGTGGAAATGGAATATCCCAACGGGACCCGTGCCATCCGGGGTATCAGCGCCGCCATTGAGGACGGCGAGTTTGTGTTTTTAGTGGGCCCCTCCGGGTCCGGAAAATCTACCATTATCAAAATGCTCACCGGAGAGGAGGTCCCCACAGCAGGCCGTATCATGATCAACGGCTTTTCCGTCAGCAACATTGCGGAGCGGCAAGTCCCCATGATGCGCCGGACGCTGGGGGTTATTTTCCAGGATTTCCGCCTGATCGAGAAAAAAACGGTCTATGAAAATCTGGAATTTGTCATGCGGGCTGTTGGTATGCCGAAAAAAGAGATCAAACAGCGCATTACATACGTTTTGCAGCTGGTGGGTCTGGAAAAGAAGGCGGAGAATTTCCCCAGCGAGCTTTCCGGCGGCGAGCAGCAGCGCGTGGCCATCGCCCGGGCGCTGGTGAACAACCCTGCTACCATCATTGCCGACGAGCCTACCGGCAATCTGGATCCGGAGCGCTCCATGGAGATCATGACGCTGCTGGTGAAGATCAACCAGCTTGGCACCACCGTGGTGGTGGTGACCCACGAAAAGGATCTGGTAAACAAATTCGGCAAGCGGGTCATTACCATTGACCAGGGCCGCATCATCAATGACAGCGTAGGCGGCTATGTGGGAGGGCATATCCATGAGTAAACACGATTTCGGATATTTCTTCCACGAGGGTCTATCCAATATGTTCAGCCACGGCTTCATGTCCTTCGCCGCCATCGGCATTACCGTGGCGTGCCTGCTGATCATGGGCACCTTTACGCTGGTGGCCGTCAACGCGGACGCCAACTTGAAGCAGGCGGAGCAGGACAATGAGATTTTAGCATTTGTGGATGACAGCTATACGGAGGCACAGGCCAAGGCCCTGCAAAAGAAACTGGAAGCGGTGGACAATGTGGCGTCCGTCACCTTTATCTCCCGTGAGGAGGCCATGCAGTCCTTCATCAGCGAACACCCGGATGAGGAATATTTTCAGGATCTGGACCCCAACATCCTCCGGGACCGATTCGCCATCAAGGTCAAGGAGCTGAAGCTCCAGAGCCAGACAGTGGAACTCATCAAGGCCATTCCCGGCATCGGCGGCATCAACGCCTATGCGGAGCTGACCAACGGCTTCATCACAGTCCGGAATATCGCCACGGTCATCTGCCTGACGCTGATCGCAGTGCTGTTCGTTGTGTCCATGTTCATTATTTCCAACACCATCAAGCTCACCACCTTTGACCGGCGGGATGAGATCGCCATTATGAAAATGGTGGGCGCGACCAACGGCTTTATCCGCTGGCCCTTTGTGTATGAGGGCTTCATGCTGGGCCTTACCGGTGCGATCCTTGCCTTTTTGCTGCAATGGGGCTTGTATGAAGCCATTGCGCAGGGCGTTGCCAACAATGACACCTTACAGCTCCTTTCCATCGTGCCCTTCCAGCAGCTTTGGAAGCCGGTGGGCGGTGTATTTCTGGGGGCCGGCATCCTCATTGGCGTAGGCGGCAGCCTTTCCGCCATCCGGCGGTTCCTCCAGGTGTAAAGGAGGGCGGGCATGAAGAAAAACAAGCGCTATATCCGCATCTGCGCCGCGCTGCTCTGCGCGGTGCTGTGCCTGTCGGTGAATGTGGCCCCGGCTATGGCCGCCAAGGTCACCCAGGCGGATATCAACGCCCTGAAGGGAAATGCCGCCAGCTTGGATAAAAAGCAAAAGGAGATCCAGAGCAAGCTCAACAGTCTGAAGAACGATAAGGCGGCGGCGGTGCAGAAAAAGACCCTTCTGGATGACCAGATTGCCAACACCAACGCCAAGATCAGCAATACGGAGGCTCAGATCTCCGATTACAACGCCCTTATTTCTCAGGCGGAAATCGAACTGGCGGACGCCCAGCAGCGGGAGGAGGCTCAATACGAGCTGTTCTGCAAGCGGGTCCGGGAAATGGAGGAGCGGGGCACCATCAGCTATTGGTCGGTGCTGTTCAAGGCCAACAGCTTTTCCGACCTGCTGGGCAGTCTGGACTTTATCAACGAGGTCATGGACTATGACCGGCGGGTGATTCAGGACCTTCAGACCCTGCAGGCGGAGATCGCGGAGAAGAAAGCCGGTCTGGAAGCCAATAAGGCGGCGCTGGAAGCCGCCAAAGCAGAACTGGAGACCCAGAAAAAGCAGCTCAGCGCCCAGCGGGACGAGGCCAACAAGCTGGTCAAGGAGATCGATGACAACGCCGCCGAGTATCAGGCCACGCTGAAGGAGCTGGAGGCCGAGGAGCGCCGCATCGAGCAGCAGGTCAAGCAAATGCAGAAGAAGCTGGAAGAACAGATGGCGGCGGAGGGAAAGAAATACAACACCAACCCCGGCGGCTACATCTGGCCGGTGGACAGCCGGTATATCACCTCCACCGTAGGCGGGCGTAATTCCCCCGGCGGCGTTGGCTCCACCAACCACAAGGGCACCGACATCGGCCGGGTGGGTTACACCAGCCCGGTGTACGCCGCCAAGGCGGGCACGGTCATTATCGCCCAGCGGTCCAGCTCCTACGGCAACTATGTGGTCATTTCTCACGGTGTGGGCAACACCACCCTGTACGCTCACATGAGCAGCATCAAGGTCAGCGTGGGAACCTACGTCAAGCAGGGGCAGACCATCGGCATTACCGGCTCCACCGGACACTCCACTGGGCCCCACCTCCACTTTGAGGTGGTGGAAAACAATGTGCGGATCAATCCCCTGAGCCACGGCGCGGCGCCGAAGAAGGGGTATCTGACGGGCTACACCCTCTCCGGCACCTCGGTGGGCAAATAAAAGGAGGAAGTGCGAATGTATCTGAAAGCGATTATCTCCACACTGGCTGCGTGGTTCGTGGGACTTCTGATAGACGTAAATCTCGGTTCCGGCGATTGGCAGATCCTGTGTCTGCGGGGACTGCTGCCTGTGCTGGCCATGGGGCTTTGTATCCTCAGCGAACTGAAAAAGAAGTAAGGAACGGCGAACCGTTCTGAATCGACCTCCTGTCCCATACCATGGGGCAGGAGGTTGATCGTTATGGTAGGAATGATGCTTTGGGAACCAAGCGGGCACTGGACCCGTCCTGTTACGTTAAAAGAGGTCAGCGTTCTGCATATCCGGTTTCTCTGCGCCCGGATGGTGCAGGACCGGCGTAGGAACCCCTTAACGGAGCGGCGGAGGCTCTGTACCGCCGGAAAAAAGCTGCTGCGGCAGAGGGTGGAGCAGGTGGTGCTGCCTGCCGGGGCCTCAGCGGAGGCTCTGCCGGAGGGGCTGCGCCCGGTAGAGACCCTGTCGCTTCGGCGGGCCATCGCCGCGGACTGGTGCGGAGAGCTGCTGCGGTTCCGGGGGGAAAACCCCGCCGGGGCGCGGGTACTGATCACGGCGGACGCCCTCTCCGGCGAGGTGGTGCGGACGGTGACGGAGCTGGCTCTGCGTCACCGGTATCTCATATTGAAGGTCCCCTTCGGCGGGGAGGAGCTGTGCCGCCGTCTGCGGCGGGAATACGGCGTGTCCATCGTGCTGAACCCGGAGACGGAGCGGGAGCCGGCGTCTGTCCACATGGCCTTTGACCCTACGGAAGCGCAGGGCGGCGGCTTTTTGCCGCTGTATGACGAATCGCTGCCCCTGCCCCGGCTCCTGCTGCCGCCGGAGGTGGAGGCAAGGCTGCCGGAGGGCCTTGACCGGGGCCAGCTTCTGTCGGTCCTGTGGCGGACCGGCGCTCTGCGGCCGGGGCAGGTGTCCGTGCAGCTGGGAGAAACGGAAAACAAAGGGGCTGTTCCCGAAATCAGGGCCTTTTGCCCTTGACAATCCGGAAGATACCTATTACAATATAAAACCATGGTAAATTAGGAGTGTTATACACTTCAGGATAATGAAAGGAACAGCCGAAATGGAAAAAGAATACAAAATGAGCCAAGCTCGTAAGGACGAGCTGGAGCAGGAACTGAATTATCTGAAGACCACCCGGTCCGACGAGGTGGCGGAGCAGATCAAGATCGCCCGCGGCTTCGGCGACCTCAGCGAAAACAGCGAGTATGACGAGGCCAAGAACGAGCAGGGCAAGCTCTATTCCCGCATTGCCGAGCTGGAAGTGATCCTGCAGCACGTGGTCATCGTGGATGAGTCCGCCGCGTCTGACGCCATCACCATCGGCTGCACTGTCACGGTTAAGGGCACCGACGGCAAGGAGGCCAGCTACAAGATCGTCGGCTCTCAGGAGTCCGATCCCATGCACGGTATCATCTCCGAGGAGTCTCCCTTCGGTAAGGCCTTCCTGGGCGCCAAGGAGGGCCAGGAGGTCGTGGTGGAAGCGCCCTTCGGCAACATCCGTTACACCGTTAAGAAGATCGAACGCTAAGGAGAAAGAAGCATGGCTGAACAGAAGAATCCCCAGGCCCAGCCGGAGCTGAGCCTGTCCGAGCAGACCCGTATTCGCCGGGAAAAGCTGGCCAATCTCCAGGCGGAGGGCCAGAACCCCTTTGTGATCACCCGCTTTGACTGGGATGCGACCTCCCAGCAGATCAAGGACAACTTCGACGCCATGGAGGGCAAGCCCGTCAAGGTGGCAGGCCGCCTCATGAGCAAGCGGGGCATGGGCAAGGTGTCTTTCTGCGATTTGCAGGACCGGGACGGCCGCATCCAGCTCTATGCCCGCCAGGACGAGATGGACGAGGCCGTCTACAAGAAGTTCAAGAAGTTCGACATCGGCGACATCGTGGGCGTCGAGGGCGAGGTGTTCCGCACCCAGCGGGGCGAGATGAGCGTCCGGGCGCATAACATCACCCTGCTGTCCAAGTCTCTCCTGCCCCTGCCGGAGAAGTTCCACGGCCTGCAGGATAAGGAACTGCGGTTCCGTCAGCGCTATGTGGACCTGATGGTGAACCCCGAGGTGAAGAAGAACTTCGTTATCCGTTCTCAGTTCATCAAGTTCATGCGGAACTATCTGGACAACATGGGTTACATGGAAGTGGAGACCCCCGTTCTGAACACCATCGCCGGCGGCGCCGCCGCCCGGCCCTTTGTTACCCACCACAACACCCTGGACATCGACATGTACATGCGCATCGCCACGGAGTTGCCGCTGAAGCGGCTCATCGTGGGCGGCATGGACCGTGTGTATGAGATCGGCCGCATTTTCCGCAACGAGGGCATGGACCCCAAGCACAACCCCGAATTCACCACCGTGGAGATGTATCAGGCTTACGCCGACTTCCACACCATGATGGACATTGCCGAGGGTATTCTGGCAGGCGCTGCCAAGGAGATCAACGGCAGCTATCAGGTGGAGTGGATGGGCGAGCAGATCGACCTGACTCCCGGCTGGCGCCGGCTGACCATGGTGGACGCCGTCAAGGAGTATGTGGGCGTGGACTTCGGCGCCATCACCGATGACGCCGAGGCCGTGGCCGCAGCTAAGGCCGTGGGCGTGGAGCTGGCGGATGCCGCCGAAAAGACCTGGGGCAACGCCCTGTACGCCTGCTTCGATCAGAAGGTGGAGGAGAAGCTGATCCAGCCCACCTTCATTACCATGTATCCTGTGGAGGTCAGCCCCCTGACCAAGCGCAGCCCTGCCGATCCCCGGCTGACGGAGCGCTTCGAGCTGTTTATCTGCCACAGCGAGCTGGCCAACGCCTATTCCGAGCTGAACGACCCCATCGACCAGCGCCAGCGCTTTGAGAAGCAGGTGGAGCAGCGGGAGCGGGGCGATGACGAGACCGAAATGCTGGACGAGGATTTCCTCACCGCCATGGAATACGGTATGCCTCCCACGGGCGGCATGGGTATGGGCATCGACCGCTGCGTCATGCTGCTCACCGGCGCGGACACCATCCGGGAGGTCATCCTGTTCCCGACAATGAAGTCCTTAGATGGTGTAAATAAGAAAAATGATGTAAATAATA
>OLFV01002469.1_pt1 | contig 13733 bp, 10 predicted proteins | sample 1605551 | NCBI WGS metagenome assembly OLFV01 (sample SAMEA3888922, study PRJEB22519) | human gut metagenome | biome: human gut; feature: human-associated habitat; material: faeces | place: Denmark | collected 2011
CGTCCACACCCACCCCTTCGGCAGTTCGTAGGGATAATGCGGCTTATCACAAGCAGCCTTAGATTTCTTTGGCTTCTTGATTTTTCCCTCTTTTATAAGACGTTCTTTCTCTGCACGGATGCGTTCAAGCAGCACCGATGCAGGTTCATCATTAGGGTCTTGCGGTACAAGTTTTCCATGTATCGCAAGGTCGAGTATCTTTTGGCGTAACGCTTTTGTATTCATTCTGAGTTTTGTTTAATCTTCCTCTAATTTCTTTATCTCCTCATTCTCCTCAAACTCCTCAATCCATTCCTTCACCTTGGCTTGCAGCAAGGCTTTGTCGGGCAGATAGAGCTGGTAAGCCGCTGCATAGACGTTTGCGTCTTTAGGAAGAGTGAGTTCTACCAACGCATCGTTTTTCTCCTTGCAGAGCAAGATACCGATGGTAGGTTTCTCAAAGTCCTGCTTTACATATCGGTCAAAGTAGTTGACATACATCTGCATCTGTCCGAGGTCTTGGTGAGTGAGTTTGTCGATTTTTAAGTCGATAAGAACATAACACTGTAACAAGCGGTTGTAGAGCACCAAATCTACATAGTAGTTGTCTTCATCGAAAGTGAAGCGTTTTTGTCGGGCTTCGAACAAGAAGCCTTTCCCCATTTCAAGGAGAAATTTCTGTATCTTGCTGATGATGGCATTCTCCAGTTTTGACTCACTATAACTTTCATCAGGTTTCAGTCCAACAAATTCTAAAGAAATAGGACTCTTGATGATATCCGAAGTTTTTTCTACAGTTTGACCTTCCAATGCTAATCTGAAGACTTCACTCTTATCACGGCTTAAGGCAATGCGCTCGTATAGACTGCTAGCCACTTGTCTTTTTAGCCATCGGTAGTCCCAGTTTTGTTTTTGTGCTTCAATCTCATAGAAGTTTCTTTCCGCCAAATCATCTATTCGCATCAATACTTGGTAGTGATTCCACGAAAGAGAGAACTTTTGAATTTCGGGTGCATTGCATACGGAATTGGCAGAAGCAGAAATCGTATGCATTGCATCCGATTTCTTATATGCCACATAAAACTTTCTGCAATTTGTAAGAGTGGTTACAGACCATCCTCGACCATATTGCCTGGTTAATCTATCAGACAAGTTCTTGACAACTTGTTTTCCATAGGAAGCTCTTAGACAACCTTGTTGCTCATATTCCACTACATAATGCCCTATTTCATAATAGGTACTTACTGTAGTCGCACTTATAGTCTTTGCAATATGTTTGCGACTATTCTCGATAAGTGAAGAAACCATTTTGAATAGTGTTTCCTCACTTTCTATTTTTACTATATTTCCGTTCATTTTTAGTCCTCTTTAATATTCCTCAACAACTTCTCCAACTCGCTCACTGCACTGCTGATGTTCTGGCTCTGCTCCTTGATTGTAGCCATCAGTTCGGCAAGCGTATGCTCTTCCTCTTCGCCACCTTGTTTCATCCAAGTGATGTCGAGCGAAGTCTTGTCACGAGCGGTAAGCTCCTCAACAGGATATTTGCGCCAACGACCAGAAGGATTCTTCTCGGCATCGTAAGTTTCGGTGCGAGCGTTGATGTTCTCTGGGTTGTAGCACTTCACGAAGTCATCGAGATGATGACGCTCCAGTTTGTTAGTGGCAAGCGTATGCTTGATATCAGTACGGTAGTCGTAGAACCACACCTCCTTAGTAGGTTGCCCCTTGGTGAAGAATAACACGTTGGCCTTGACACCCTGCGCATAGAAGATGCCAGTAGGCAGGCGAAGAATAGTGTGAAGATTAAACTCCGAGAGCAGGTGCTTGCGGATAGTCTCGCCAGCACCACCCTCAAACAACACGTTGTCGGGCAGCACCACGGCAGCACGACCACCAGTTTTGAGCATCAGCATCATGTGCTGAAGGAAGTTGAGCTGATTGTTCTTTGTCTCCACATAGAAGTCTGGGCGATTGATGTCCACCGACCCCGCGGGACGAGTGCCGAAAGGAGGGTTGGCAAGGATGACATCGACCAAAGTAGCTGGCTCTTTCTCCAAGGAGTCATCGCAAACGATAGGACTGCGGTCTGTGCCCACACCATGCAAGTAAAGGTTCATGGAAGCGAGTGTGACCACAAGTGGTGTGTTGTCAACACCATGCAAGGCTTGGTTGCGGAGGAAATCACGCTTTGCCTTGTCCTGCGTCTGATGCTTCATATAGTCGTAGGCAGCAAGGAGGAAACCGCCTGTGCCACAGGCAGGGTCGCATACCGTCTCTCCAATCTGCGGACGGATGCAATCCACCATAGCCTGAATGAGAGGACGTGGGGTAAAATACTGTCCTGCGCCACTCTTTTTATCCTGTCCGTTCTTCTCCAAGATGCTCTCATAAATAGCACCTTTCACGTCGCCATCCATGATAAGCCACTGTTCCTCGTCAATCATCGTAATGACCTTTTTAAGATACACTGGTTTGTCAATCTTATTCTGCGCCTTAGTGTAGATAGTACCAATGAGATTGTCTTGGCTGCTAAGAACACGCAATGTGTCCTCATACTGCTTCACGAGTTCAAGACCGTCAAGCTCAGTAAGCTCATGCCACTGATAGCCTGCGGGGATAGCTGACTCCTCGCCGAACATCTCTACGTTCTCTGCATCCATTTTGAGGAAAAGCAGATAGGTGAGTTGCGTGATATAATCGGTGAAGCCAATGCCCTGTCCTGCGAGAGTAGTGGCAAGATTCCAAACTTTCTTTGTGAGCGTCTGCTCGGTAGATATATTGTTTGCCATATTTAAGCTGTTTTTCTTAATACTACAAAATTAAACAATGAGAGAAGTGCCTCGTCAGCTTTCTGCATCGAGCCGAAAGCCCGAATCATCTGTGCTGCCTGTGTCTTGTCATCATCACGAATATCGCGCACGGTGCAAGCTCCGTTGGCTGCGATATAATCAACCACCTCGCTCATGAGCTGCTTCTGACGGTCAGAAATATCACGATGCCACTGTCCGCACCAAAGATTGAAATACTGTCGTGCCGTGGTACATACACAGTCGAGCCGCTCAATCTGCCGGAAGGCATAGCGCACAAGTTGGATGATGTTTGTAAGTGCATCACTCTCTTCTTTCTTAGCGGCACGGCGCACATGGTCGGGACAGACAATGGCATACGAGTTCCAAAGCTGCTTGGCAGAAAACTTATTGTTCTCCATCTTCAGTTTGTTCTCCAAGTCCTTCAACATAGAGTATGTTATAGGTTCACCGTTCTGATTGTACAATATGCGCAGAGCCTCTATCTCGTCCTGGTGGTCATGGCAATATTGCTCAAAGGCACTTGTCGTTTCCTTTGCCTCTTCCACGGAAAAGCCCTTTGAAATCAGCGTGTCCTCGCCAGGCATCAGCGTAGCCACGAAGCCAGCAGCAAGAATAAGGATATACTTGCGAGCATCGGCATGGTTAGCCACAGGAGCGACAAGTCCTTTGCGCTCATTGTTAGGCTCGTTGATGTTGTTGAAAGGTGGCAGTTCGTCACTTTCCAAGGCATTATATATGCGTGATGCGATAGCATCCATAGAGTCGTGGGCAAGACGCTCAAATTCCGCACGCTGTTCGCCATCCGCCTTGTTATGCAGTCGGGCAAGCGTGGAAGCAAGACGCTTGATATACATATCTGGAAGATTGCCGTGGGCGATGCGCTCCAAAAGTACCTTTAATGTAATAACCTCCGTGTCTGGACCCTCGCCCTGCTCTGGGATAGACATTGTATGTTCGGTAACGCCCACCGCATCCACCAAGAAGAAACAATCCTTGCTAACGGCATTAGGTGTGACATTGCGAAGCTGCTCATCGCCAATAGTGCGCACACCACGTCCCTTCATCTGAATGTAAAGTGGCTCAGACTCCACATCACGCATGAACATCACCACTTCAAGCGGTTTCACATCAGTGCCTGTAGCCACAAGCGTACAAGTGACTGCTATGCGGAAGTCACGGTCGTTGCGAAACTGACGAATCAGCTCATTGCTATCGCCCGACGAGTAAGTGATTTTCTGCACATATCTATCCATGTCTGCATTAGGACAGACCTCACCGAACACATCCTTGGCAATATTGACAATATTCGTAGCATGAGCCTCGTTGAGTGCAAAGATAAGTGTTTTGGGCAGATATTCAAACTGCGGTTCACGCTGTGGGTCGTTGAACATCTCCGTATAAACGGCATCACGATAAGTAGTGAGAATAAGCTTTATCTGCGAAGGATTGATGACACTACGGTTTAGCTCCGTCTTGGAGTAGTTCTTAGTCTCCTTGCTGCTCACCTCCTCCGTTTTGCCAGTGTAACGGGTCTCCACCTTGACATGCTCACCCTGCATAATGGCACCGCCATTTTCTGTAGCTTCCGTCTTTATGCGATACACACGATTGTCCACATTCACGCCATCCACGATACTTTTCTCAAGCGTATAATTCACTATGCGGTTGTTGTTGAAGAAAGCCATAGTCTCCGGGATAGGTGTAGCCGTAAGACCGATAAGGCGAGCCGTGTCAAAATATTCAAGCACCTTGCGCCAGTTGCCATAGATGCTGCGATGACACTCGTCAATGACAATCATGTCGAAATAGTCGTGAGGCAAGTTGGGATTCTCTGGCAAAGTGACTTCACCTGTGGTCTCATCCGCATCATCGTCATCACTATCTACAATTTCCTCACCTTTGAGCAGTGAGAACAACCGCTGTATGGTAGAAATAACCACATTGCTATCCTTAGGGATTGTGGACGATTTCAGGCGATTTACAGTGTATATTGTATTAAACGCCTCGCCATTCTCCGTCAGACGGAAAGTGCCGAACTCTCCCTCCGCCTGCTTACCGAGATTGTTTCTGTCAACCAAGAAAAGAATACGACGCATAGGTGTGTAAGCAAGCATGCGATAGGCTGCAAGACAAGCCGTATAAGTTTTTCCTGCGCCAGTGGCAAGCACCATTAGCGCACGATTTTGCCCTGTGCGGAAACTCTTTTCAAGTTCCGTGATAGCCTCAAACTGACAGGTGCGAAGACCTTTGCTATTCAGCACTGGCAACCCTGCAAAAGGATCATCAATGCCGAGCATATCTACAATTTCCTTAGGCGTATGTATGCGATTGATTTCTTCCCATTCAACATTTGACTTGCGATAATCTTGAAAATCTACTACCTTGGCATTCGACTTATAAAGAATAGGTAGTGGATTTTGCCATGCTTGGTAATAATCTGGCACCATCTTGGCATATGTAGCCACTTGCTCACTCACCATATTCGAAGCCACATCTATTTCTTCTCGTTTGGCTTCAAGTACACCACATGCCTTTCCGTTAATCATCAAGAAATAATCTGCTTCAAGATTACCTTTCAGCAGAGCTTCCCTAACGGCTACAGCATTCATTGTAGGCTCATACTCGTCACGATTGACAACTGTCCAGCCTGCTTCGGCAAACAGTCTATCTATTTTAACTCTTGCTTTTTCTTCTGGTGTCATAGGTTTAAGTTTTCATCTTCCGACAATACAATATTATCAGAAGTATTGGTATTTTGCTCCATCTCCTTTCTCAAATCATCCAAGACCTTTCCGTTATAAGAAAAGAACTTAGGTCCTTGATACGCTTTAGAGGGAGTTTGCTTATCCTCTGGCAAGAAAGTGCCGACAAAAGGCGATAGCTTGTATATTCGATTGTTGTACTCAACAGCATCGTCAGTAGCCACTTTAACCTTGATGTCAAGTGGGTCGAAAACAACATAGTCGCCAATTTTAATGCCAACCATACTGAATTTGAATGGCGGTCGTCTGTTTTTCCGTGGGGGATGATCTGTAGGTTTAACCTCTTTCTTCTTTGTTATTGGCTTGTTGTCCTCATATTCAACCACTTCTGCATCATCAATTGTAAGCGCAATATCATTGAAAATGTCAAGTGCTATTTGAGGCGGAACATTAAAGAATTCACGATTTTGCCTAATTCGCAAATCTGTAAGGCGGTCAATCGTCTTATGAACCAGTTTCTCCACCTCGTTGAATTTGACCGTTTTCATTGTTGCAAAAATCTCAAACGGCAAAGGTACAGCTGTATTGTCCAACTCTTTAGAGCGGACATCCACAGGGCGTGAACTCTTACCGATTTTCACCCAATCTTCACGGAAACTTGGATTAGTCAAAATATAGACATATCCTGCACTATTATCATTCTTATTCATTGGCCACTTCCGAATTTAACAATCTTGCTACATCTACGTTTAACGTGAATTCAACAAGCAAGTGCAAAATTACTTAATTTATTCGTAAAAGCATTCATGTGGTGTTTTAAAATCTAATTTCTTTCTCGGTCTCATGTTGTTTTTTTTAATACTTTGTTGTTTGTTGATGGCTTATATGCTCAAAAATTTCTGATTCGCTGAAATAGATGGCACTGTCCAGGTCGGTAAGACTCGGACGGCGTGACAACGGGGCAAGACGCCTGGGAAACATCGCCAATGTCCTTCGTGTCGTAGTATTTCACGATATGACTGCGGGGTGGCTCATCAATGAACTCCACGTTCAACATGATACGGCTACGAACGCGGCCTGTTAGGTCGCGGAAAGACTCCTTGATGCGGTAGTACCAGACATCGCGCTGATTCCTCGGGTTGTATCGGGGCTGGGACATAAAGTGAATTGCGGGTGTAAAATACTACTTTTTCACGAACTCCTGTGTACTACAAATCGAAAACAAAGGAGGCGGTTGTTGAAAATCAACTTGTTAGCAACGGTGGATATCCTAAAAATTGATGAAAAAATGTATTGGGTGTCAAACTTGGGCTAAGTAAAGACGATAGTAAGGGCTGGATTTCTCGTAATGGGAGTTTAGTCTTAATTGTTGTATTTTTTTATTATTTTCAATCGTCTGAAAATACGAGTTGTGGCTGCAGGCTGCAGCGACTTGAATGCGGTTGGAATAGCGGTAAGAAAGTGGGATAATGCAGTAATCAAGGCTTTTTGCTTGGTGCGGGCTTTGTTAAATGGATACGGACAATTAGTTAATAGTTCGTTAATTCATGCTAATCGGCTTGCATTCGGTTGGGCGAGAGGTTATCTTTGTATAGATGCCTCGTCTTGGCAAATCGAGTGTTCTTTGTCTTTGGACGAGAAACTAGGTGCTGTGAGTTGGTAAAATGTAAAAAATAACACATATAAATATTGATGGAAAAATTAAACTTTTTATTAATCTCTTCGCTTGGAAACAGAAGCATATCGGTCTCGTATCGATCTCGTATCAATCCCGTATTGATCCCGTATCGTTCTCGTATCGTTCCCGTATCGTTCTCCTATCGTCCTCCTATCATTCTCGCTTCCGGAAGCGGAAACAATACGGAAACGATACGGAAATGATACTTGGGGGGAGGGAGGATGAAGCGAGGACGATAGGAGGTGGAAGCGTGGTGGATACGTGGAGGCAAGGGAGAAAAGAAAATCCACCAGTGGGCCTCCCCGATGGGAAACCGACTGGCGGATCGTGGAAGTGGAAGTCTTGGAGTGAGACTCCAGCGGCTCTAAGTCTGTGGCGATCTTATCTCACCACGACCTTCTTGCCATCGACGACATAGATGCCGGCGGGAAGGCCCTTGAGGCTCTGGGCGTTTTTGCGCACCAATTGTCCCGTGAGGGAGAAGATGTCGCAGGCCTTGCCGCCGAAGAGGGTCTCGGCGGAGACGCCCTCAATGGCTGTGGAGGGCGTGATGGTCAGCTTTCCGTTGGTGCGAGAGCAGACGAGCATGTACATCACCAGGGCCTTGTCCTCCTCCTTGTTTTGCAAGAACTGGTCGCCCTTGGAGAGGATCTTTTCCGACGGCCATCCCCTCACTTGGCGGATGAGGGGTGTGTACTTACTGTGGCTGGAGGCCAGCGACGTAAGCGAATGGATAAATAGTATGAGGACCAGCAGCGTCCTGCCAATATGATTTTTCATTTTGTATTGTCTTGTGAAGTGGGGCCTTGGGGCGGATGAAGCTGCCTGGCCTTCGCTGTGTAAGTGTTCTGATTTCGCCACATCGGGCAGGAGTGGCGCAACCTGTGTACAAAGTTAGCATTTTTTAGTCAAAAAAGAGCCCTTGGGGAAATAAAATCCCCATTATTTAGTATAGGAATCAATTATTTTTTATACCTTTGTACGCGAATATGGACACGGCGTTGCGTTGGTCCTTTCACAGGGTAACATCAACAAGATAGCAGCCTGTCTTTTGATAAGTGAACGGTATAAATATTATCAATACAAAACATTAATAATTCTATTATGATTTATTCATCGGAAGTAAAGAACATGTGCGTTGTGGCCAAAGGCCCCAACCATGGACCTGCTCCCATTCCTGAGGAGGGAAAGTGGGTTTATGCCAAGGAAATTGCTGATATTTCGGGTTACACCCACGGTGTGGGATGGTGCGCTCCCCAGCAGGGAGCCTGCAAGCTGTCTCTCAACGTGAAGGACGGTATCATCCAGGAGGCGCTCGTGGAGACCATCGGTTGCACGGGTATGACCCACTCTGCCGCCATGGCATCCGAGATTCTTCCGGGTAAGACAATCCTTGAGGCACTGAACACCGACCTCGTCTGCGACGCCATCAACACGGCTATGCGCGAGCTCTTCCTCCAGATTGTTTATGGACGCACGCAGAGCGCTTTCTCTGAGGGCGGTCTGACCATCGGCGCCGGTCTTGAGGACCTGGGTAAGGGTCTCCGTTCACAGACGGGTACGCTCTATGGCACGGTGGCTAAGGGTACGCGCTACTTGGAGCTGACCGAGGGCTACATCACACGCCAGTTCCTCGACAAGGACAATCAGGTCTGCGGCTACGAGTATGTTCACCTCGGCAAGATGATGGAGGCCATCAAGAACGGTATGGACGCCAACGAGGCTGTGAAGAAGTTCACGGGCAGCTACGGTCGTACCACTGCCGAGCAGGGTGTTGTTAAAGCGATTGATCCACGTAAAGAATAATAAGGAGAAACATAACTATGATTAGAAAGGTAAGTTACGAAAGTCAGGAGCGTCGTGAGGCGCAGGTTCTTGCAGCTCTCAACGCCGAGGGCATCAAGAGCGTAGAGGAGGCTAATCAGATCTGCGACGAGGCAGGTGTGGATCCTTATCTGATGTGTGAGGAGACGCAGCGTATTTGCTTCGAGAACGCCAAGTGGGCCTATGTCTGCGGTGCTGCTATTGCCATCAAGCGTGGATGCAAGACTGCTGCCGACTGCGCAGAGGCTATCGGTGTGGGTCTGCAGGCATTCTGCATCCCTGGTTCTGTGGCCGACGACCGCAAGGTGGGTCTGGGTCACGGCAACTTGGCTGCCCGTCTGCTCCGCGAGGAGACGAAGTGCTTCGCCTTCTTGGCTGGTCACGAGTCGTTTGCTGCTGCCGAAGGTGCCATCAAGATTGCTGAGATGGCCAACAAGGTGCGCAAGAATCCGCTCCGCGTTATCCTCAACGGTCTGGGCAAGGACGCTGCCATGATCATCAGCCGCATCAACGGCTTCACCTATGTGAAGACGGAGTTCGACTACTACACGGGCGAGCTGAAGGTCGTGGATCGCACGGCTTACTCTGATGGTCCTCGTGCCAAGGTCAACTGCTACGGTGCTAACGACGTACGCGAGGGTGTGGCTATCAACTGGAGCGAGGATGTCGATGTGTCTATCACTGGCAACTCCACCAACCCGACCCGCTTCCAGCACCCAGTAGCTGGTACGTACAAGAAGGAGCGCACCCTCGCTGGTAAGCCCTACTTCTCAGTGGCTTCTGGTGGTGGTACGGGCCGTACGCTCCACCCGGACAACATGGCTGCTGGTCCTGCTTCCTACGGTATGACCGACACCATGGGTCGTATGCACTCTGACGCACAGTTCGCAGGTTCTTCTTCAGTGCCTGCTCACGTCGAGATGATGGGCTTCCTGGGTATGGGCAACAACCCGATGGTAGGTGCTACGGTGGCTATCGCCGTCGCCCTCGATCTCGCTTTGAACAAGAAGTAATCTCGCTTGGAGCAAGAAATAAGGCTTGCTTATTGCAAGAAATAAACTAAAAAAGAAAGGCTGGTTCCCAAAAGGAGCCAGCCTTTCTTTTTGCAAGCAATCCTTCTTGGTTTTTGTGTTTTACTCGACTCAATGGAGAATGGCTTGCTGGTGTGTATAGGAAGGCCTATTGGCAAGAAGCCCCGACGGTACAGGGTTTGTACAGTCGGGGCTTCTCGTGCTGGTAGAGCGGGTGTGGGCGGTCGTTAGTCTATGTTTGGTTCTGGCTCGTGCTGCTTCACGCCCATGCGCGCCTCAACGACATTGACCACATAGTCGCCCAGGTGCTCACACTCGTTGATGAGGTCCATATACATCGTGCCACTGGCATAGGAGTACTTATGCTCATTGACATCATTGATGTTTTGGTTCTTCAGTTGGTTGCGGTAGTTGTTGATCTCGTTCTCGATGTTGAAAGAACGGTTGACGTCCACGCTGCCGCGGTGGGCCACCAGGATCTGTGTCATCTGCTCCAGCGCATCGTCGGTCAGTTCAAACATCTGGTGGAGATGGTTGTACTGATCCTCGGTAAACTCATCTTTGCCCGAACGCTTTCTGCTGATGATGCGTGCCATGTTGTAGCAGGCGTCACCGATAGACTCCAGTTCTGAGATCTCGCGCAGCATGGCTCGCACCTTCTCCTTGGTGTCGTCGCTCAGATGGGCGTCGCTCACCTGGTCGAGATATTTGGCAATCTCTATCTCCATGTTGTCGGAAATGCCCTCGTATTTCTCGATGCGCGAATAGAGTTTGACGAAGGCCTCGCCATCTTGCTCCCCGAGCAACTCGCGCACCATTCCAAACATTCTATGGATGCGCCCAGAGAAGGAGTGGATCTCCTTGGAGGCTTCCAGTACGGCAAATTCTGGGGTTTTCATGATGCCAGCCTGGATGAAGCGCAGGCGGAAGTCCTCCTCGTCTTGCTTGGCCTTCGGCTTGATGATCAGGCAGACGATACGCTCTATCTGGGGTATGAACCAGATGAGCAGGAAGGTGTTGGTGACATTGAAGCAGGTGTGGAACGCTGCCAGCACAATCGGAAGGAGGGCTGCCTTCTGTGTCTGAGAGGCACCAGCGCCCGTTGGATCGTAGCCTACCAAGGAGCAGACCGCATCGACAAAGGGATAGAAAAGGCAGAGCACCCAGACCACGCCAAAGACGTTGAACACCAGGTGGGCCAGGGCCGCCCTTCGGGCTTGTGTGTTGGCTCCCAGCGCCGCGAGGTTGGCCGTGGCCGTCGTGCCGATGTTCTCGCCCAGCACAAGGGCAATGCCAAAGTAGATCGGAAGGACGCCCGTGGAGCACAGCAGGATGGTGATGGCCATGACAGCTGCGCTGCTCTGCACGATGCAGGTGATGAGGGTGCCAATGAGCACGAAGACCACTATGTTGAAATGGCTATGGGTGTCAAAGGAGGAGAAGAAGTGGATGGCGTCAGGATTGTGTTCCAAATCAAGTTCTTTGCCAGCTGCCGATAGCAGGACAAGGGCAAAGAACAGAAACGCAATGCCAAAGAGAAAATCGCCGATGAAGCGCCGTCGCTTCGAATAGATGAGCATGATGCCGATAAAGAAGGCCGGAAAGACGACCATGGTCAGATCGACGTTGAAGCCAAGCGACATGATCCACGCCGTGAGCGTGGTGCCGATGTTCGCACCCATAATGACGGAGATGGCTTGGGCAAGGGTCAATAGACCGGCATTGACAAAGCTCACCGTCATGACGGTGGTGGCGGAAGAGGACTGGACGGCACAGGTGACAAACATTCCCGTGAGCATTCCTGTGAAGCGGTTGGTGGTCATTGCTCCCAAGATGTGGCGCAGTTGAGAGCCGGCCATCTTCTGGAGCGCCTCACTCATAACCTTCATGCCATAGATAAGCAGGGCCAACGCGCCCAAAACTTTCATGAAGATGATCAGATAGTCGCTGGTGTGCATATTGTGTGATGTTGTTGTGATGATATCATCAATAGGAGCTGGTACACATTGACTGTTTCAATTCCGTTGCAAAATTACAAAAAAAGACTCGTTTTCCATCATGTCGTGCTTCTTTTTTGTTGGCAAAAGGTCATAAAAAGGCCAATGGTGCAATAATTCGGTGCAGATTTCGTTATCTAAAGGCAGTTATTTAAAAATTCAAAGATATGAAGCTACAAAGATTGAAGTCTGTTCTTTTCTCTGTTTTCGCCGTTGTGACGGTTTGTCTGTTGGGCAGCTGCCACCGTGTGACCCCACGTTGGACCAATAGCTATTTCCATCGGGAGGCCAACGTGAAGCGGATCTGCGACACGATGGCAGGCACTTACGATATGTGCTACTTTCGCATCTACCGCACTGACCTGCGTGGTGGGCAGGATGTCTTAAAGGATAGTGTGATACGGGCCATGCTCCCCGATTCTGCTGCGCCGCTGCAATACGTCGTAGGTGGCTATGGGAACCAGCGCATTACCATCCCCAATTTCCCCATCAGTCTCGTGGCGCCCTGTCTGAAGGATACGGCCCTGGCGCGTGCTGTTGCTTCTGCGCCGCTGCAGAACCTGTTGATCAGATATGGGTTGTCCGGAGGCCTTTCGAGCAAGGAGTCGGAGGGTTATGTGCGCCTTGCACCTGAGCCTCTGTCGCTGTCGCTCAATGTTGGTGGCAAACAATGCGTCGTGGAGTTTGACTTTGAGTGCCAAATCTTTATCGGTATCGATGGTGAAAATCCCACTACGCTGAAGGTCTCCCCGCTGCAATTTTCCCTCGACGACGTGAAGATCTTGGGAGGCAGCAATCAGGACTTTGGCGACGGTTGGTCGAACGGACCGACGTTTGATATCTATATTAACGGTGAACGAGTTGACCAGGCTGGTCAGCCCGTGCGCCGTAGATAAGGATTACATCTAAAGATAAAGTATAGAAAACCTAAGATAATGCGTATGGCTACTCATCCTCTCTGGAACGATGACTACTGGCTGCTCGTGTTGCAACTCTACCTGAAGCGTCCTACGGGCGTGAAGGCTGTGTATGCGCGTGAGGCTGTTGATCTTGCTGTGGAACTTCATCTTCCGCCACAATTCATCCATCAGCAGTTGCAAGAGATGGACCGTCGTGACCGCCTGGTGCTACAACTGGTCTGGAAAACTTACGCCCAGAAGCCGCGTCGGCTTGCAAAAGACATTACGCGGCTGCGGAAGATGAAGGGGTTCGGTTGTGAGCAGGCTTTTTACGAGGGGGTGGAGGTGCGCAACACGTTTGAGGACTTCTTTCTGCCATTGACCGAAGACCACGAATTGAAGCCTGTCATGCTGGTCCTCGTCCTCGATCTCTACTTCCGGCTTGTGCCCCATACTATGGTGGTGGACACGCCCGAGGTGGCAGAACTGGCGCGTCTGATGAAACTGAAGCCCGAGAAGGTGGTGCAGGTGCTGGAGACCTTCCAGGCTTGCGACCCTTACTTGATGCGCACCACCGAGGCTTCCCTTCCGCTTTTGGCTCCGTGTCAGCAGGTGTGGAACCGCTACGCCAATGGTCAACCCACACTATTGGAGGAGCAGGCAGAGGCGTTTCGTGCCTATTTTGAGTGAAATGTTGTGTTGCAGTACAATACAAGCGCAATATAACTCACTACGCTTCAACAATCACCATACAACAAGGCTCAGTGGAAATTTAGTGGGGATAAGCATAAATCTTTGCAAGTCGATACA
>OLFV01002471.1_pt1 | contig 13726 bp, 9 predicted proteins | sample 1605551 | NCBI WGS metagenome assembly OLFV01 (sample SAMEA3888922, study PRJEB22519) | human gut metagenome | biome: human gut; feature: human-associated habitat; material: faeces | place: Denmark | collected 2011
GAAATACCCCTCTCCCAGGTTGGAAGCCTTGAGAGAGTCGGTTTTGTAGAGTCGAGTTTCGAAATAGGGCCGCTCGGCGTCGGGGGCGAGCGCGAAAACTTTCAGACCGATCTTCATCTGCTGATCCCCCGGTTGGTAGCCTGCGCCCAGCCGGTCGTCCACTTTCGTGCAACCTGTAAAGAAGACCATGCCCGCTGCGGTGAGAACGGCGGCCAATTCGGCGGCCCGGCGTATTTTACTGGATCGAATCATAGAATCGGTTGTAGTTGTCGAAAAAGTCCTCTGCGTCGGGCGACTGGTATTCCAGGAGCGGTTTGCCGCTGTTGCGGACCAGCTCGATAATTTCGGGGGTTACCGCATCGGAAGCCAGAATGATGCCGTCGGCATACTCCATAACGTAACGGCAGAGGTTTTCGTATGAAGGGGTGTCGAGGATCGACAGTTTTTTGTCTTTGACGCCTTCGTTGGCGATTTTCTCCTTCATTCCTGCATCCAGCGGTTTGTCGAAACCGTCGCCGTAGAGCGAAACGACGATTTTGACCTCCTTGAAAATCGGGTCGTCGGCGAAGACCTTTTTCAGATAGATCGGCACGATACTCGAGAACCAGCCGTGGCAGTGGACGACCGTTGGCGTCCAACGCAGTTTCTTGACCGTTTCGAGTACGCCCCGGGCGAAGAAGATGGCCCGTTCGTCGTTGTCTTCGAAATAGTTTTCGTCGGCATCCCGGAGAATGGCTTTGCGGGCGAAATAGTCGTCGTTGTCGATGAAATAGATCTGCACTCGGGCTGACGGAATCGAAGCGACCTTGATAATCAGTTGATGATCGTTGTCGTCGATGATGAGATTCATACCCGAGAGCCGGATCACCTCATGCAGTTGATGACGCCGTTCGTTGATGCAGCCGTACCGGGGCATGAATGTGCGGATTTCATTGCCGCGCTCCTGCATCGCCTGCGAGAGCCGCCGGCACAGAAGCGCCCCTTCCGTATCCGGGACATACGGAGCCACTTCCTGACAGACGTATAGTATCCTGTTCGATGCCATTGGTTGAAATTTTTTCTTCATCTCCTGGTGCGGTGTGCTCGGAGTGCCCGCCGGTCGGAAACGATGATTTTTTAGCTTGCTCGGCGAAGAAGGCACGGGCCGGATGCAATGCGAAAAGTTGCCTTGTCGTGCTGCCGTACCTCACTTCACGAAAGTTTATCTTTCGCAAAGATAGTGAAAGATGAGAGCAATCGCGCGGGCTTGCACGCAAAAGATTGCCGAACCGCCTCCTATCTTCTGCAAAGATAGTGATTTTTCCTAAAGAATCAGCATGGCGTCGCCATAAGTTCCGAAGCGGTAGCCCTCTTCTTTGGCTATTTTGTAGGCATTCATTATCAGGTCGTAACCTCCGAATGCCGAAACCATCATCAGTTGGGTCGAGTAGGGAAGCTGGAAGTTGGTCACCATGGCGTCGGCCACCGAAAATTCGTACGGGGCGAAGATGAACTTGTTGGTCCAGCCCTCCATCGGCTTGATCATGCCGCCGGTCGAAACGGCCGTTTCGAGCGTTCGCATAACCGTCGTGCCGATCGAAACGATCTTATGTCCTTCGCGTTTGGTCTTGTTGACCGCTTCGGCCGTGGGTTCGTCCACGAAGAACTGTTCGGAGTCCATCTTGTGTTTCGAGAGGTCTTCGACATCGACCGTGCGGAAGTTGCCCAGACCGACGTGGAGCGTGATGAACGCCTTTTCGATCCCCTTGATCTCCATGCGTTTGAACAGGTGCTTGGAGAAATGCATGCCGGCTGTCGGGGCGGCTACGGCGCCCTCTTTGCTGGCGAAAATAGTCTGGTAGCGCTCGGCGTCTTCCGGCTCGACCTTTTCGCGCACCCACTTGGGCAGCGGGGTTTCGCCCAGTTTGAAGAGGGTTTCTTTGAACTCTTCGTAGGACCCGTCGAACAGGAACCGGAGCGTGCGGCCCCGTGAAGTGGTATTGTCGATCACCTCGGCTACCAGCAGGTCGTCGTCGCCGAAGTAAAGCTTGTTGCCGATGCGGATTTTGCGGGCCGGATCGACCAGTACGTCCCACAGGCGCAGCTCGCGGTTGAGTTCGCGCAGCAGGAAGATTTCGATCTCGGCGCCCGTTTTCTCCTTGTTGCCGTACAGACGGGCGGGGAAAACCTTCGTGTCGTTGAAGATGAATAGGTCTTTTTCATCGAAGTATTCGATGATTTCTTTGAAAATGCGGTGTTCGATGGTGCCCTTGGCACGATTGACCACCATCAGGCGGGATTCGTCCCGGTTTTCGGCCGGGTATTTCGCCAACAGGTCGGCGGAGAAGTCGTAACCGTATTGCGATAGTTTCATGGCTAAAAGTATTTGCGAACATTTTTTTCGGTCCGTGGGCAGCGCTGCGGGCAGTTTTGCGGGCACGGAGCAAGATAAACCGTCAACTTATTTTATACGAAAAATAAGTTATTTTGTTTCAGCTTTTTGCAGTTTTTCGAGAAAAAAGTTCAATTCGTGTGCCGCATCGAGCCGAAAACCTCCGCTACGGGTGCGGCAGAGCGAGGTGAGGTGCGCACCGCTGCCGAGCGCCTGGCCTATCTCTCCGGCCAGCGAACGGATGTAGGTTCCCTTGCTGCATCGGACCCGGATGCGGATGCGGGGCAGATCGTATTCCATGAGCTCCATTTCGTAGATGTTGATGAGGGCTTTGCGCAGTTCCACCTCCTCGCCCGCGCGGGCCAGTTCGTAGGCCCGGACGCCTTCGACCTTCTTGGCCGAATAGAGGGGCGGGGTTTGCAGTCGTTCGCCGGTGAGCGAGCGGAGCACCTCCTCGACCGCTTCGCGCGTGATATGTTCGAAGGGATAGGTCTTGTCGATGGGGTGTTCGAGGTCGAAGCTGGGGGTCGTGGCTCCCAGCATCAGGTCGGCGACGTACTCTTTCTCCTCGGCTTGCAGGGCGTCCGCCATTTTGGTCGCCTTGCCGATGCAGACCAGCAGGATGCCCGTTGCGAGCGGGTCGAGCGTCCCGGCGTGGCCGACTTTGATTTTCGGGTAACCGGCCCTGCGCAGGGCGAACTTGATTTTGCGGACTACGTCCGAGGAGGTCCACTCCAGCGGTTTGTCGATGACGGCGATGTAGCCCTCTTCGAAGTCGATTCCCTGTAGGTTCAGTTCGGATTGTTGCGTCATGTGCGGATTATTGGATCACGAAATAGCGGATGATGGCCAGCCCTCCGACCAGCGTACAGTAGATGGCGAACCAGTTGAGTTTTCCCCGTTTAACGATGTTTATCATGAATTTGCAGGCCAGACAGCCGACTACGAACGCAGCAGCGAATCCGGCGAGCAGGGGTGCGGTCCCGATGCTTTGGGCGGCCAGTTCTCCGCTCATCAGGTCGAGAACCATCTTGCCCAGGATCGGTGCCAGCACCATCAGGAAGGAGAATTGGGCCACGCTCTCCTTGCGGTTGCCCAGAATCAGTCCCGTGGCGATCGTCGTGCCCGAGCGCGACAGACCCGGCAGTGTGGCGACCGCCTGCGCCAGACCGATGATGAAGGCGTCGCGGTAGGAGATGGTCTCCTTGTGGCGGGGTTTGGCGTAGTAGGCGAAAGTCAGCAGTATGGCCGTGACCAGCAGCATCGCTCCGACCAGCAGCAGGATCCCGTGGTTGGGAAGATCCTCGACCAGCGACTGGAGGAAAGGCTCCAGCGTGAAGCCCACGATGACCACCGGGATCATCGAAAGGATGATCTTCAGCACGTAGGCCTGTTCCGCGTTGAATCGTTTGGAGAAGAGTCCCACGACCAAGCGTTTGATTTCGCTCCAGAGCACGACGATCGTGCTCAGGACCGTCGCGGCGTGCAGCGTGAGATCGAAGGTGAGTCCTCCCACTTCGGGATCGACGCCCAGCAGTTCTTTGGCCAGCTGCAGGTGGCCGCTGCTCGATACGGGCAGGAATTCGGTCAGGCCCTGGACGATGCCCAGGATGATAGCTTGAATGGTTTCCATTTTACAGTTCTCGGGGATATTTCGGTATCGGGGGATGCGCGGGTTTCAACCCGGCTTCCGGCGGTCGGAGAAGTCCGGATTCAGAATCGTTTGAGAATGGCGTAAATTTCGAAGATGAAGCCGCCGATCACCAGGATCGGGGCGAGCGTGATGCGGCGCCAGGAAAACATGGCGTAGTTGAACTCGTCGGGCGAGTCGCTGCCGCCGCCGGCCATCAGGACGAAGCCCAGAATGATGACGATCAGTCCGGCGAGCAACAGGATGTAATTTTTGAGCGAGAGCGGCATCTTCGGATCGTTTTTATCGTTGATCTCCTTGAATTTTTTCATGGTGCGGGGATTTTTAGTAGAGATAGATCTTGTTGGATTTCATATTGACGAACTTATTGACGGCGAAGAACGTGAAGCAGAGCGAGATCAGGATGCCGCCCAATACCATGCTGCCTACAATGATGGCGATTTTCAGCGTTTCGGCCAGCGACATCAGCTCCGGAACCGCCTCGTTCAGTCCGTAAACGGCCGTCAGGAAGAGTGCCGAGGCGATGATTCCCGAAAGAATGCCCTGCGTGATGCTGCTGCCTAGGAACGGCCGCATGATGAACCATTTGGTAGCCCCCACGAGCTTCATCGTGTTGATCAGGTAGCGTTTCGAGAAGATGGCCAGTCGGATCGTGTTGTTCAGCAGGATGAGCGAGATGACGAGCAGGGCTCCGCCGAAGAGCAGCAGCACCAGCCGGATCTTCGCGATCGTGGCATGCAGCCGCTCGACGGTCTGTGCCGGATAGGAAACCCGGTCCACGCCGTCGAGTTCGGCGGTCTGGGCGATGAAGGTTTCGAGTTTGTCCGGGTCCGCCGAATTGGCTGAAAGGGTCAGCTCGAACGAGTCGAGCAGCGGATTCTCTTCGAGGATCGCCTCGAACTCCTGTTCGAACATCTGCCGGAAATCGGCGTCGTTCAGTTTATCGTCTTTGGAGCTGTATTCCACATGGCTCACCAGCTCGTTGGCTTCGAACCGTTTGCGGAGCGATTCTTTTTGTCCTTCGTCCGCTCCGTTGCGAAGCTCGACGGTGACGGTGACGCTCTCCTGCAACGTGCGGGCAACCTGCATGGCGGCCGTCATCAGGTATCCCACCGATCCCAGCAGGAAGAGCACCAGGGCGATGCTGATGTTCGAAACGATGTAGGAGTTGCGTACCCTACGCTTGAGTCTTTTGTCGTCTTTCATGGCGTAAAACGAGTATAACGGTTGCAATGATGCCTGCGAGAATCGTGAGCGACGCGACGAGCGTCACGCCTTCGACGGTGTTCCATCCGGGAGCGCGGAATCGCCATTCGACCGTGTGCGTACCGGCCGGGAGCTCCATTCCCCGCAACAGGTAATCGGCTCGGAAATAGGGGGTTTCGATGCCGTCGATATAGGCTGTCCAGCCGTCCTTGTAGTAGATCTCCGAGAAGATCGCCGTGCCGGGCGCAGTGGCCGTGTATTCATACCGGAGATAATTGGGGCGGTACTCCTCCAGGCGGATTTCCCCTTCGCCGCCGATCAGGGGGCGGATATCGAACTCTCGGGTGTTGATGACGGCCGCCGTTTTGGTGTCGATGCGCCCCAGGGCGTCGATCTCCTCTTCGGGAGTGGCGGCATCGACGACCTCCTGCACGAACCAGGCCGGGCCGTTGGCTGTGGCCCGCAATTCGGCGACGGGCTGTCCCGCCGGGTCGAAGCGGATGAGGTAACGCGTGTTGAGCATGTCGAGTACGCCCTCGTCCATCGACGTAAGATAACGCTCGATCAAGTCCTGGTAGCGGGCCAGTTTGGCGCCGTGGTAGCCGCCCACCGAACGGTGGAAGTAGGAGGTCGTAGCATCGTTGAAGGGGCTGACCGTGAGGTTCAGCACCCGGAATCCGGGTTCCGGGTCGCGCAGGATCGCGCGGTCGGCTTCCGTAGGCTGTATCTGTTGGCGTCGTGCGGCGACGAAGCGGCTTTGAGGCAGGTAGCGCAGGTTGACCGGCACCAGGTCGATCAGAACGATCACGCCGAGCAGCGCTATGAGCCAGCCCCGTCTGATCCGTCCCAGGGCGAAGAGCAGCACGCTGCCCGCCGCGAGGGCGATCATCAGCAGCGAACGCCAGGCGTCGGAGCGCATGATCGCGGCCCGGTCGGCGGCCATCGCGTCGGCCGTCACCTCTCCCAACTCTTCGGGAGCGCCCTGTGCGATGGCTTCCTGCATACCTGCGGCTTGGAACATCTGGTAGTATTGGCGGCTCATGAAATCGGCGGCTTCCGTCCGGCCGAAGTCGAAGATCGCGCTTCCGGCCACGGCGAAGAGCAGGCAGAAACCGCCCGTGATGCCTCCGGCCCAGGCGAGGGCCCGCAGGAGTTTTCGACGCGGCACCTCTCCCCGCCAGAGGGGCATCAGAGCCAACGCCGCGAGCAGGGGAACCGTCCATTCGACCACCACGAGGGCCATCGATACGGTGCGGAACTTGTTGTAGCCGGGCAGGTATTTGAAGGCAAATTCGGTGAATCCCATGAAATTATGTCCCCAAGCCAACAAAAGCGTCAGCAGACTGACGGCTGCGATCCACCACTTGTTGCGTCCCGATGCCAGCAGGAGTCCCAGCAGAGCCAGGAACAGGGCGGCGGCGCCCAGGTAGGTCGGTCCGGCAGTGTAGGGCTGCTGCCCCCAGTAGGCGGGCAGTTCCTCCGCGATACCCTCCAGCCCGTACGGTTTCAAGGCCTCGGCTACCTTGCCGTCGCGTGTGAACGCCCGACCCGAATCGCCGCCCATGAAGTCGGGAATCAACAGGTTCCAGCTTTCGGCGCGTCCGTAGCTCCAGGCCGTAGCGTAATCGAGTGCCAACCCTTCCTGGGAGGTTTCCTCGCCGGCGGCGAGTTCCGAACCGCCGCGGATGGTCTGTTTCGAGTGGTGCATCGTGTACCACAGAGGAGCGAAGTTCGAGCCGACGGCCAGAATGCCTGCGGCCAGCAGTACCGCCGTGCGGCGGACGAACGAAGGCAGGTGCTTTTTTCGGAAGGCGACGATTCCTTCGCTGATCCACAGCGCGGCCATGGCCAGCAGGAAATAGTAGGTGATCTGCGGATGGTTGGCGCCGATTTCGAGCGAGGCGAAAAGGGCCGTGAGCGCCCCGCCGAGCCACATGTTACCCCGCAGCGTAAGCCATGCGCCGCCCATCATCAGGGGGGCATATACCAGTGCCCACATTTTGGTCACGTGACCCGCGCCGATGATGAGGAAAAAGTAGGTCGAAAGGCCGTACATGAGCGACGGAATGATGCCGACCCAGGGATTCACCCCGACGATCGGGAGCATCAGCCACATGGAAACCATGGCGAAGAAGACGAAGGCTGCGGGAGTATTTATAATTTTAACGATCTGTCCTGCCGTGTTTTTGACTAGCTGTGCCGGGTAGGCTACATTGATCAGGTAGGCGGGCATGCCGCCGAACATCCGCCCCGCCCACTGGGGATCTTCGCCCGTTTGGGCGCGGTTGTCCCAGATCTCCTTGGCCATGCCTTCGTATTGCTGCACGTCGTGCTGTGGCAGCACTTCGCCGCGAAACTGGGGGGCGAAATAGAGGGCGCTGACGATGAAGAAGAGCAGCAGGGCCGCGCCCGTCGGCAGCACTTTCGGGAGAATCTCTTTGAAGCGGGTCATCTGGAATGTTTTTGTCGATTGCCAAAGGTACGAAAAAACATTGAGTTTCCTCCCCGACTCAGCGAAAAATCACTACCTTTGCACGGATTGATCCCAGGCTCGGGGCGGTTGTATTCCGGCGGGGAGACAATCGCTCTGTATTCGGCTAACCTTTTTTCGACGTAAACAAAAGTTCGGTTATGGTAACACTCGATATGATCCGCAAGCCGGTCGAGGGTGATCTGGAGGCCTTCGAGCAGTTCATCCGGCAAAAATTCACGGCGGACGGCACGTTGCTCTCCGAGATGCTCGATTATGCGCTCTCGGCGCGGGGCAAGGGGATTCGTCCGATGACGGTGCTGCTGTCTGCGGCGCTCAACGCTCCGGCGGGGCAGCGCAGCGGCGGTCTGCGCGCACTGCTCGCAGCCACGTTGGTCGAGATGATCCACGTGGCCTCGCTCATCCACGACGATGTGATCGACGAATCGGACATGCGCCGGGGCCGGGCTTCGGTCAATGCCCGCTGGCAGTCGCGCAATGCGGTCGTAGTCGGAGATTACATCCTGGCCAAAAACATGGACCTCGGCCTCAAGAGCGGCCAGTTCGACCTGGTGACTCACGTTTGCGGTGCCATCGCCACGCTCTGCGAGGGAGAGATTCTGCAAAACGACAAGGCGAACCGGCAGGAGATGACGCGGGCGTCGTACCTGGATATCATCTACAAGAAAACCGCCTGCCTGATCGGGGTGAGCGCTTCGGCCGGAGCGCTGGCCGTCGGTGCGTCCCGTGAAAAACAGGCGCTCATGCGCAAGTTCGGCGAGTCGATAGGCATGGCGTTCCAGATTCAGGACGACATTCTGGACTATACCCGCACGGCCCGTACGGGCAAGCCCTCCAACAACGACTTGCGCGAACACAAGGTGACCCTGCCGCTGCTCACGGTGCTCGAGTCCGTCGGCGAGGAGCGCCGCAGGGAGTTGCTGGCCCGGCTGGCCCGTTGCCACGAGGAGGATGAGTCGGTCGAATATTTGCAGCACATCGTCGAGAACGAGGGCGGTATGGAAAAGGCGGCCCGCGTCATGCAGGAATACCTCACGCGGGCGATGTCCGTGCTCTCCGAATACGAACCTTCCGAATACCGCGACGCATTGGCCAACCTCTGTGTCTATGTCGGTGAGCGGGACCGGTAGGGAAGCGGTTGCCCGTGCAGCTTGGTTCCGGGTTCCTCGTGCGAATTTTTGACCTGTTGTCTGGATTTTCTGCGGCTCGGCTCGGATTTCCGGGCGGGAGTGCGGATTGTCCGATCGGCGGAGGTCCGTTGTAAATTTCCGGACATGGGACCCGAACAGGTGTATGGCGGTGTGTCCGAATGACACACAACGGTAGTTATTATCGGGATACGGGTTAAGTCATTTGCCATAGTAAAAGACTGTCACCCTTACCCTCAATGCCTTGCCTTGCATCCATTCCGACACCCTTTAGGATCGTGCCTGAAATTTTCATTTCAACACACTCTTTTTTATGACAGGATACACTTGCAGGTCGAGGGTGGTTTTCTGCGGGCTGTTTTGTATCTTTTTTTACTGCTTTTTATGATGCGCTGGCGGGTTGCCGACCCGTCGGATGCGACGAAGAAGCCGCCTGATAAAGGCGGCTTTCTCTTTTCGGGGCGTTTTCAGTTATTGACACGGTAGGCTTTCTGCACGCCTTTGATCCGCAGGATCGAGTGGATCAGCATATCGACCATGCCCGTACCGGGCACTTCGACGTGGATCACGCCCGAGAGCAGGCCGCCGCCCGGCGACAGGTTCATCGAGCGGATGCTCAACTTCAGGTCGCGGTTGATTACTTCGGCGATGTGGTTGATCATCCCCGTCGTGTCGCTGGCCACCACGCGGATCGACACCCGGAACGCGCCCTGCGCTTCGTCGCGCCAGCGGGCTTCGAGTACCCGGTAGGGGTAGTTTCTGCGGAGACGCTGTGCGTTGGGGCAGTCCGTACGGTGGATCGTGATGCCGGCACCTACGGTGATGAAGCCGAAGATTTCGTCGCCGTGGATCGGATTGCAGCATTTGGCCAGTTTGTAGTCGAGCTGTCCGATCTTTTCGTCGATGATGAGTGCGTCGCCGCTGCTCTGGGTCGAAACTTTTTCGGCTTTGCGTCGTTTTTCGGACTCGATGGCTGCTGCTGCGGCCCGGCGCTCTTCCTCCGCTTCGCCCGACAGATGGGCCTGAAGCAGCTCCTTGATCTGCATGAGGTCGATCTTTTCGGTGCCGATCGAGGCGTAAAGTTCCGTTCCCGTGCGGAGTTTGAAGTGCTTGCAGAGGATGCCGACCCCTTCATCGACGGTCAGGGGCAGTTTCCAGTTCTTGAGTTTGCGTTCCAATTCTTCCCGTCCCAGACGGGCGTTCTTGGTGTGCTCCTCGCGCAGCGAGGCCTTGATCCGGGTGCGGGCCTTCGACGTGGTGACGAACCCCAGCCAGTCGGCTTTGGGCTTCTGATTCTTCTGCGTCAGCACTTCGACGATGTCTCCGTTGTGGAGTACGTCGCGGATCGCCGCCGGACGGTTATTGACCTTGCCGCCCGAGCAGGTGAGCCCCAGCGAGGTGTGGATGTCGAAGGCGAAATCCAGCACCGTGGCTCCTTCGGGCAGCTTGCGCAGGTCGCCGCCGGGGGTGAAGACGAAAATTTCGCCCGAGGAGGGCTTGGCGTCGAAGTTCTGGGCCAGCGGACGGGTCTTGTCTTCCATTAGCTCCCGGAGTTGTTTCATCCACATTTCGCTCCCGTCCGATCCCGCGTTTACGCCTTTGTAGCGCCAGTGGGCCGCGATGCCCCGCTCCGCCACGGCGTCCATCCGCTCGGTGCGGATCTGGATTTCGATCCGCTCGCCCTCGGGCCCGATGACCGTGGTATGCAAGCTCTGGTAGCCGTTGGCCTTGGGCATGGAAATATAGTCTTTGAAGCGGCCCGGCACGGGCTTCCACTGCGCATGGACAAGGCCGAGCACCGCGTAACAGTCGCGTACGTCCTTGACGATGACGCGGAAAGCCAGAATGTCGTGCATATCGTCGAGCGTCAGATTCTGCTCGGTCATCTTCTTGTAGATGCTGTAGATATGCTTGATGCGGCCCCAGACCGTGCCTTCGATCTGGTTGGAGCTGAGGATGCCTTCCAGCTTGGCGATGATCTTGGCGATGAGCTGGCGCTCGACCACCTGATTGCTTTCCAGCCAGTCCGAAATCTGGGCGTAGACGTCCGGGTGTATGTATTTGAAGCTCAGGCCTTCAAGTTCCAGCTTGAGCCGGTGCAGACCAAGGCGGTTGGCGAGGGGCACGTAAATGTCCATCGTCTCCTGCGCGATGCGCTGCCGCTTGTGGGCCTTCTGGAAATCGAGCGTCCGCATGTTGTGCACGCGGTCAGCCAGTTTGACGATGGGCACGCGGATGTCGTGCGACATCGCAAGGATCATTTTACGGATGTTCTCCGCCTGCTGCTCTTCCTTGCTGTCGAACGTCATCATACTGATCTTGGTCACGCCGTCCACGATGTCGGCGACCTGTTCGCCGAACTCGGCGTCAACCTCTTCGAGCGTGACTTTCGTGTCCTCGACCGTATCGTGCAGCAGCCCGGCGGCCACCGAATGGGCGTCGAAACCGAGCTCGGCAAGGACTTCGGCCACGGCCAGCGGATGCGAGAGATAGGGTTCGCCGGAAAGCCGCACCTGCCCGGCATGGGCCGCTGCGGCGTAAGCATAGGCTTTGCGTACGAGCGCCTGTTCCGCTTCCGTGGAATTGGCAGCCAGCCGGCTCAGGATGTTCTGCATCGGCAGGGGAAGATGGGAGGCAGGAGCTTCAACTGTACTCATGGACTCGTCCTGTGGGCTGATGGTGCATGATCACCGCCGCGCAAGGTTTTGTGCGACGGTATAGAAACTCTAAGGCCGAACATGGTACCTCTGCAAGTCTTTGGGAACCCACCAGCGATCAAAATTGTACATGATGCCGTTCAGCGCGGGCTTGATGCCCTGGAACCGCGCCTGCACGATGGGCAGTGCGTAGGGGACGTAGAGGAAACAATAGGGCTGTTCGGCATCGAGGATCTCCTGCACGCGGTCATAGAGCTCCTTGCGGCGATCCTGATCGGTCATGCTCCGGGCCTCCACGAGCAGCTCGTCGACCTCGGCGTTGCGGTAGCCCGTGAAGTTCAGCCCGCCGGGCTTGGCCCGTGAAGAGTGCCATACGTCATAGATGTCGGGATCGAGGGTGATCGTCCAGGCAAGGATGATGGCGTCGAAGTGCCCTTTATTGACAAATTCCTTAATGAAGGCGGCCCATTCCACCGTGCGGATATGCACCATTATACCCAGCGCCTTGAGCTGGCTTTGGATGATGATCGCCGCCTTGATGCGCGAATCGTTGCCCTGATTGACGAGGATGGTAAACAGGAACGGCTTGCCATCCCGCTCAAGGAGGCCGTCCTTATTCTTTTTCCAGCCGGCCTCGTCCAGCAGCCTGCGGGCTTCGTCCACATCCTGCCGGACCGGCGTCAGCTTGTCGTTATAGGCCCATGTCCCCGGCTTGTACGGCCCGACCGTGGGCACGCCCTGCCCGAGCAGCACGCCGTCAATAAGCGACTGGCGATCGATGGCCATCGAAATGGCCCGGCGTACGCGCACATCCTTGAAGAAAGGATGCTCCAGGTTGAACCCGAGGAAGGTATAGCTGAACGACAGGTAACGGTATTTGCGCCAGTCCCGTTCCCACTGCGGCCCTTGCGTCTGGCGCAGGTACTGCTGGGGAGAGAGGGACATCATGTCCAGTTTTCCGGCTTTCAGTTCCAGAAACATGGTCGAGGGATCGGGGATAATCCGGTACACCACCTCATCCAGATTGGGACGGCCCTCGAAATACGTATCCGAGGCCGTAAGGGTGAGCATGGAACCGGCGTCCCACTTGGCAAGCCGGTACGGACCCGCGCCGATGGGCTTGCGGGCCACGGGGGTGGTCATGATATCCTGCCCCTCAAGCACGTGCTTGGGCAGAATGGCCCCCATCCATGTCATCAGGGAGCGGGCGAAAGGCTTGGCATAACGCACCTCGAACGACAGCCGCCCGGTCTTCTTAAAGGATTCAATGGCCAGGAAGTCCCCGGAATAGGCCGTGGGCGTCTTGGGATCGATCATGAGCTTATAGGTGAACTCCACATCGTCCGCCGTCAGGGGCACGCCGTCCTCCCAGCGGATATCGTCGCGCAGGACGAAGCGGAGAAGCCTGCCGCCCTCAAGCACCTCATAGGACGCGGCGGCCCACGGGACCACGTTCAGATCCTTGTCGTACTTGAGCGGAGCCACATACAGGAGCCCGGTGATCTCGCCCGAGGCGGAATCGGACGCCATATAGGGGATGAGGTTGGACGGCTCGCCGATGGTGCCCATCAGGATACGCCCTCCTGTGACCGGGGTGCCGTCCGGGAAGGCCGCCGTTTCCGCCGCAAAGGGCATAACAGGGCGAAACGCCGCAAAAAACAGCGCCCAACAGGTGAAAAGCAGAATCAGCAAGCTCTTTTTCATACGCATTCCAGGTCATTTGTAAATATTTTCTCGAAAATGGCCATAACATACTTGCGTACCCTTGAAAACAGACGATTCTTGGCATACAACGATAATATAAGACTCGTCGCTTATGCCTCTGTGCATCCCTTCCGCATTCTACGGAGCGCATCGTTCTGCCCGGGCATCCATCCCACTTTATCAGTTATGCCGCAAGCATCCGTACCCATAGACTAACTGTCGACAAGGGATCTGCCGTTTCGACGAGGCTTATGCACAACAAACAAGGATACGCTGTTTAAAAGTGCCATGACAGAAGCAAGGACATCCGAAAAAATGAACGTACGTGAGGAAAATGCCGCCAGAGCCCTGATCCAGGGCTTCCTGAAAGATTCCGTCCCTGAATACATCAAGGATACGGGACAGGAAATACTGAACAGCGGCGGCGTCCACAAGCTGACCATCCGCAAGGAAGGCGACACTTGGGACGTGGAAGGCATCGTCCAGGGCGAAGACTTC
>OLFV01002478.1_pt1 | contig 13694 bp, 19 predicted proteins | sample 1605551 | NCBI WGS metagenome assembly OLFV01 (sample SAMEA3888922, study PRJEB22519) | human gut metagenome | biome: human gut; feature: human-associated habitat; material: faeces | place: Denmark | collected 2011
ACCGAAAGGCGGTATTTGTTGCGCATTCCCTTGATTTTGGACGCAAAAAAAGATTGCAGCCGCCATGCGCTGCAATCTCCCGATTTCTCATATTGTGAGGTTAATCCTCTGCTTTTTCGACTTCCGTTATCTCCCTTGCTGTTGCGGTTACAATCCGTATGCCTGTATCGCTCATACCGTCAAGAAGCGCGTCAAGCTGCCGCCGCTGCGTGGATTTTTCAGCGTCCCTATTCGGGAAAAAGAATTGGTCTACCGATATGTTATAGCGTGTCACAAGCTCATAAAAGATTTGCAGGCTTGGTTGTTGTCCCTTATTTTCAATATTGGTAAGGTAACGCGGAGAAATATTCATTGCGTCGCTTACATCTTTGCGACTTTCCTTTCTCGCTGTCCGCGCCGCTTTTATCGCTTTCCCGAAAGCTGCGAAGTCATAAAGTGGTACAGGTCTTTTAGCCATAATTATTCACCCTGCTATATTGTATAGTTCCTAACTCTTTCAAGATACGTCTATGCAATTCCCACTACTGGCTTAAATAATTCATATTTATTTTATTGCTTCTATTCGGCTAACCGTATATAATAATGACAAAGGATTTTTTACGGGAGGATAGCAAAATGCTTGAATATATCTCTGCCCCAGAAGCGGCAAAAAAGTGGGGCATTTCCGAACGACGGGTTCAAAAGCTGTGCGAAGAAAACCGAATACCGGGTGTTGCAAAATTCAGCCGTATGTGGTTGATACCAAAGGACGCTGAAAAGCCTGTTGATGGGCGGAGAAAGTCGCTCGTAGACAAGGAAGAATAATGAGCTTCATCGGAAATTCAAAAAACTATGCTACACTACAGACTTGGAGGTGGAACAATGCAGAAGATTTTAATTGTCGAGGACGATATTGACATTCAGGATATATTGAAAAATCATCTGATTGATGCGGGATATGAAGTTGCTGTTGCTTCTGACGGCGTGGCGGGGATTGCGATGTTTGATGATACAATCGACCTTGTGCTGTTAGATATCATGCTCCCTAAAATCGACGGCTATGGTGTATGTGAGGTCATTCGCAAAAGGTCACAAGTTCCTATTATTATGCTTACTGCGCTTTTAGATGAAGAAAACCAGTTGAAAGGTTTTGAACAGCAGATTGATGATTACATTCCAAAGCCCTTTTCGCCCAAAATCCTGCTATGCAAGATTGCGGCTATTCTTCACCGCAGAATGACTGACAATCAAAATCAATCCTTGCTTACCTATAAAGAGTTGAGTATGGATATTGATGGATTCCATGTATATCAAGGCGGGAACGAGGTTGTTTTGACCAGCAAAGAATTTGCGCTTCTTAGGCTTATGCTTGAAAATCAGGGAAAGGTTTTTACTCGGCAAATGCTACTTGACCGATTGTGGGCGGAGGATTTGGAGGTCGAGGATCGGATCGTTGACAGTCATATAAAGAACATTCGCAAAAAGTTAAATGCTGACTATATAAAAACAATCAGAGGGGTGGGATACAGAATTGACAAAGTACATTAAGCAACGGTTATCCGTTAAGATTTTTATAATTACATTTCTTCTACTGGGTACAGCTTGCGGTGGAACATATTTTTTCATTTCAAAACTGTTACCTACGACATACTCCAATTTGATAAATGCGACTACGGAGAAAGCCGCTATGCACCTTGTTGAGCAAATGACAGCCTTTGACAATATATCTGATTGCGAAAATGATATATCTAATTTTTCAAAAGAAACAAATGCCGCTTTTTGGATTGAGGATAGTAACGGTCGTATGATATATCCCGACGAGGCATCAATGGAGACTTCTACTGCTTCGGCAGATTACACAGTTATATTCGATGAAGATGAATCGTTCATGGATATGCAACCATCTGGGAAAACTACGACAAATTTTTACCCGTTCACATTGAAAAACGGTACTGCTTATACATTGGCAGTTCAAACGGATTTGTTCGTTGTACAGCAGGCAACAAAGGTATTGCTATCTATACTTCCGTATGTCATCCTAATGGTCTTTCTGCTTTCTCTCCTTTGTGCATGGCTCTATACACGGTACATCACTCGACCTATTGTGCGACTGAGCAAGATTTCAAAGCGAATGGCAGAACTGGATTTTTCCGGTCAATGTAGTACAGGACGAGAAGATGAATTAGGTTGCTTGGCACAAAATCTAAATTCATTATCTGCTTCGCTATCTACTGCATTGAACGACCTTCAAGCTGCCAACCAACAGCTCAAAACAGATATTGAAAAGGAACAGGAGTTAGAAAGACAGCGGGTAGACTTTTTCTCGGCAGCATCCCATGAACTGAAAACACCACTAACCATTTTGAAAGGACATTTGGCGGGGATGCTGAACGGAGTCAGCGGCTATGAAAATCACATAGAGTACATGGAGCGTTCGCTTGCCGTTGTTGATAGGATGGAGAAGTTGGTAAAAGAGCTGTTGTATGTTTCCAAAGCAGAGGAAACTCAAGAAACTGAATATAAAACCATTGATTTTGCGGAAATACTTCGGGTGCAGGTTGCCGCAGTAGCAGATTTATTGGAAGAAAAGAAACAGCACCTTGAAGCAAATATTCCTACCCGCCTTTATTGTGAAGTGGAACAAGCACAGATGGAACGGGCAATTCAAAATATATTGGTAAACGCAATTCGCTATTCTCCAAGTGGTGAATTGATTCGTATATCTTTGTCCGAAACGCATGGTACGATTCGTGGTGAAATTGAAAACACGGGTGTCCATGTGCCTGACGATGCTATTCCACATTTGTTTGAAGCCTTCTATCGGGCAGATACATCTCGTAACCGCAATACAGGCGGAACCGGATTAGGGCTTTATATTGTTCGCAAAGTCATGGAAATGCACCGAGCAAAGTACGGCATTTCCAATACAAACAATGGTGTACTGTTTTGGTTTGAATTGCCTTGCAGACAGCCGATAGACAACTCCATCTAAAATCCATAATCCATGCAAACTATATCCAAGTTGCTTTGTTATATTATAGCTGTCCTCAAGAGGGCAGCTATAATTCTTATAAAGCGAGGTCTTATCTATGAAGAACAAAAAAATTTTGGCCATAGGCTTGTGCGGAGCAATCTGTTTAAGCATTGCAGGGGTTACTTATGCGAGCGCATTGGCTTCGGACACACCAAAGGTTTCAACATCCGAAACGGGAAATACATCCGGCGCAGATATTCTCTATCAGGATACAGACGGTGGACAAATCAGCGTTGACGGTAAAAATTGGGTTGCCGAGGCAGATTATGAGAAGAACAATGCGGCACCGGATGTGCAGTGGTGGACAGCCGATGAATACGAGGCGTGGATGAACGAACAGAAAAAAGAAATGGAATCTTTGATTGGAACCGGAGATGGTTGGTATGATGGGCAAGGCGTATTCCACGAATTTACGCAGGAAAGCGTAGATGCTATGATGGACAGCTATAAAGAAACTCTGGAAAGTATCAAAAAGGGAGTATTGTATTCCAAAGACGACGGTGACGGCGATACCTACTCCATGATTCCACCTACTGAAGATGTAGTTTCCTCTTATAGTGTTGATGTAACAAAAGATAACGGAAAAACAGTACACATTGGGGATTATTCCACAGCTGAGGAATTAGACAAAGCCATTTCTGATGCAGTTAAAAATGGTCAACTCACACAAGAAGAAGCAGATTCCGTTCAGCAATAATAACTAAACCATTCTGCCGGACGACGGCAAAAGAAAAAAAGCCGTCGCAGAGCAGACATATTTTCACGCGCTTATGAAGCGGCGGCTTTGATTTTCAGAGCCGCCGTTTCTTTGCGTTTACACAAACCTATGACGACTTGCAGGGACACGGTAGCCGATTGGAGGTTGATTTACCGTGTCCTTCTTTTTATTTCGCAGTATCCATGATCTGCACCAGTTAAAAAAAGCGTAGCTCCCCCTCCGGGACAGTCTGGTTATGAATGTGAAATTAGACAACACATAAATGAATATGTAATTTCATGCGTCCGTGTGGCTTCATGCCGCCCGGGCGCTTTTGCGTTCTTATGGGGCGGCTTCGGGTCATGTTGGCCCGAAGCCATTCCCCGGTGCCGCTCCCCGCCGCCTTCGTTTCGGTCACTCGTCAACCAACAACCGAAACGGAGGTCAATATGGCTATTATCAATTTGCGGGACTATTACCCATTCTATACATCGGATTGCTTCATGGAAGTATCGGAAGAAGTTGCAGAAATGTTCAAAGAGTTTGATCGTAAAGAGGCTGCCTACCGGCTGCGTACATACCGCCACAAAGCCTACTATTCCCTTGATCGGGATGACGGGCTGGAGCATGAAGCTCTCTTTGTCGCCTTATCTCCCAATGAACTGTATGAGCGGAAAGTGACCATGCAGGAGCTTCATGCAGCGATTGCCAGTCTGCCGAACAAACAGGCAAAACGGATTTACGCTCATTTCATTCTCGGCATGACCAAACAGGATATTGCCCGGGCAGAGGGCGTCCATGAAAAAGTGGTTCGTGTCGCAATCGAGCGAGGTCTGCGGCGCTTAGAAAAAATTTTGAAAAATTCTTTGTAAGGTGTACCGATTTAGGCCGGAAAATGAAATGGCTTATGAGAGGTAAAACACTTCGGGTCACAATGACCCGAGGTTCAGACAAGCCTCATGCAGATTGAAAATTGAATAAAAAGACACCCGGATACGAAGGGGAACGCGCTGTGTGACAGACCCGCCATGACCTCGGATTTCAGAGAATACAGTCTTTGTAAAACTGAGCGAGCGAACAGGTCCATGCCATAGGTGGGGCAAGGCTGGCTCCACCGGAACAGGCGCAGAACCCGGATACTTGCGTTTAGTCACAGTCCGAGCGTTGAAGCGGCCTTGCAAGCCGTGAGCCGTCGCAGGCAATGAGAACGCCTTGCCATCAGAATGGGGAGAGTTGAAATACTATGGGGCATGAAGCCTATGTCCGTCCGATGTGTCTGAAATGAAGTGAAAACCTATGGGGAGCCCCCGGCAATGCTGTCTGATGATAGGCCAACCGATCCGGCGTGGCTCCCCATCTTTTCAAAAGAGGAGCACTTTATGGGAAATGCGTTTGGAATGATCCCCGGCTTGGAACCGGACGAATGGAGCAATGACGCCTGCCGTGGTTATGTCATTATGGCAATGGAGAACTGCGGATTTTCAAAGAAGGATATACGGCGTGTTGTGGGGCAGCTTTATGAAGTATTTGACCTCAACAGCGTGGAGGACGCCAAAGAAAAGTACCATTCCAGTCCTTACTGACCTCGGGCCACATCGACCCGAAGTGGAGAAAGCTCAAAGGGCGGCACCTGCTGGGTGCCGTCTTTTGACATTTCCCCACGGGACAAGTGGGAAAGGCAGGCATATACACGCACTTTCGCAAAGGAGGTTTTCAATGACGCAAGCTGTCACTTATGAACGAGAAACAAAGTCTGTCGCATTTCAAGGGAAGATCATTGTGCTGGAAAGCCTCACGCCGGTACTTCCCCCGAAGGAGAAAGCACAGCGCAAAAAAGAAATTGAGCGTTGTCTTTATGAGGTGTTCAGCAAATATGGGGACAGATTTCCCTAATCATTCGCAACATTGTTGTCCGGGGCTGCTGATGGTATAATATAGTTGTAAGGTTGGTAGCTCCATTCCAACAAGGAAAGGAGCCCAATATGGAATTTATCAGAGAAGATTGTATTTACGCAAGACAGTCAGTAGACCGCAAGGACAGTATCAGCATTGAAAGTCAGATTGACTTTTGCAAGTATGAATTGAAAGGTGGGAGCTGCCGGGTATTCAAGGACAAAGGCTATTCCGGTAAAAATACGGATAGGCCGGAGTTTCAAAAGCTGTTGGGCGAGATCCGCAAGGGAAAGGTCAGGCGGGTCATCGTGTATAAACTGGACCGTATAAGCCGCTCTATTCTGGACTTTGCAACGATGATGGAGCTGTTTCAAGAGTATGATGTGGAGTTTGTATCATCCACAGAAAAGTTTGATACTTCGACCCCGATGGGCCGGGCCATGCTGAATATCTGCATTGTATTCGCCCAGCTTGAACGTGAGACAATTCAGAAGCGTGTCACAGACGCCTACTATTCCCGGTGCCTGAAAGGCTTTCACATGAGCGGACAGGCACCATACGGTTATCAGTTAGAGCCTACTGTGGTAGAGGGTATCCGCACAAAGAAAATGGTTGCCGACCCCGTAGCCGCCGACCATGTTCGGCTGATGTTTGAAATGTACGCTGAACCGGAAACCTCCTTCGGAGATATTACCCGATACTTCGAGGAACATGACATAAAAATTTATGGCAAATCCATGTTCCGTACATTTCTTTCCCAGCTTTTAAGAAACCCCGTTTACGCACAGGCCGATTTGGAGCTGTACGAATTTTTCAAGAGTCAGGGTGCAGCGATTGTCAATGACGCTTCTGACTTTGCCGGAACAAACGGCTGCTATCTCTATCAGGGGCGGGATGTGAAGGAGGACAAGGACAGGTGCTTAAAAGACCAGATACTTGTTATCGCTCCCCATGAAGCACTCATTTCCTCTGACACATGGCTGAAATGCCGGAAAAAACTTATGGCAAATACCACCTTCCAGCAGGGACGGAAACCGAAGAACACTTGGCTGGCCGGAAAAATCAAATGCGGTCATTGTGGGTATGCGCTGAAAGCCACCCATGTGCCAAACAGCACCGGGTATTTCCGCTGTACCAAACGGACGGAAAACAAAGGCTGTCCGGGCTGCGGGAAAATCCGCAAAGAAGAATTTGAGCAATTCATTTTCTCGGCCATGCAGGAGAAATTCAAAGACTTTCAGATACTCCACGGCAGGGAGGAAAAAGTCAATCCGAAACTGACAGCCTATCAAGTGGAACTGGCACAGGTGGAGGCAGAAATTGAAAAGCTGCTGGACACGCTGACCGGAGCCAATGCGACCTTGCTTGCCTACGCTAACAAAAAAATTGAAGAACTGGACACCCGACGCCAGACCATTTCAAAGGCAATCGCCGAATTGAGTGTTGAAACCATATCGCCCCAGCAGATAAAGAAGTTATCCTATTATCTCGACAACTGGGACAGCATAGATTTTGACGACAAAAGAAAAGCCGCCGATGGTTTGATCTCTACGATCAAGGCCACCAGCGACCGTGTTCAGATAGAGTGGAAAATCTGACATTTCCGCTCTATCGCCCCTCATTTCTATTTTATCTTGTTTGTACCCCTTGTACACCGATGTTTGCCAAACACAATAAAAAAGGGCCAGCGCCCCGAAACGGATCAACCACTCCAGCCAAAGAAAAAAATTCAAATGCTGCCACCTTTTTCGTGCTCAAAGCGTCTATATAGATGACCGGAAAGCAAGGGGCTTGATAGGAGGCCATCCAGTGTGGTAAAAAGATTAGATAAAGATGACTTCACCCGTCTGGTGCTGCAGAATCAGACGGCCATGTTCCGAACCGCCCGGGCAATCGTGTCAACCGACGAAGACGCAGAGGATGCGGTACAGAGTGCCATTTGTACTGCCTTTACGAAGCTGGATGCCCTGCGGGACCCTGCAAAATTCAAATCGTGGATCCTGCGGATCGTAGTTAACAACTGCTATGACCTATGCCGGAAGTACCGGCCAATCACTGATCTGTCTGAAGTACAGGACTTTCTGCCTGCAGACGATCCGGATCCGACTGAGCGGCTGTCCCTATGGGAAGCGGTGCTATCATTAAACCCGGAAATGCGCTCCGTGGTAACACTGTTCTATTATGACGGATTTTCCATTCGGGAGATCAGCCGCACTTTAGGGATCAGCGATGTAGCAGTAAAAACCAGATTGTCCCGCAGCAGAAAGCAGCTGCGCCTTTTGCTGGCCGATGAACAAGGAGGGGTCTATGGATCAATTTGACGAGTTGCTCCACCAGCGTGCCGCTGAGGAATCATTTCCACTCCCGGAGGATTATGCCGGTCGGGTGTTCCAAACCTGCGCGGCTCTGGACGAAAATTCCCGGCGGCGTCAGCGACGCCACTGGGAAACATGGGCCGCGGCAGCGCTTGCGCTGTTCATCACAATTCCAAACGTATCCCCCTCAGCTGCGGCTGCGATGGCGGAGATCCCTGGGCTGGGGGCGTTGGTGAAAGTGGTCACCTTCCGGAGTTATACCTACAATGATGGACATAGTTCTATGGATATCTCCGTACCGGAGTTATCCGGCAGCGATGCAGCTGATACGGTAAATCAGGAAGTCCGCGCATACACCGACGAGCTGCTGACGCAGTTTTACAAAGACTGTGAACGCATCGGAAATGGCTATCAGGATCTGCGTGTATCCAGCGTGGTGCTTACCAACACGGACACATGGTTTACCCTTCGCATAGACGCCACACAAACGGAAGCCAGCAGCTATGCCTTCAGCCGCTTCTATCACATTGACAAAGCAACGGGACAAATGATCTCTCTGAGGGATCTCTTCCGCGATGGGACCGATTATGTGTCAGTGCTGTCCAATGAGGTGCTGCGGCAAGTGGAAGCGCAGATGTCCGCAAATCAAGCCCTCGCATACTTCCCGGAGGATTTTGCTGGGATCGGCGCGGAGCAGAATTTCTATCTCGACGCAAACGGAAATCTCGTGTTGGTCTTCGACGAATTCGCGATTGCGGCAGGCTCTATGGGGATGCCGGAATTCACGATTGAAAAAAACATCTATCAAGACCTCTTAAAAGAAGCATATCAGAAAGGATTCGTATGATGAAAAAGAAATTATTTGTATTGCTGACGGTTGTATGTATTTTGGCGCTGGCTACCGCTTGTGGCAGCCAGACATCCGGCACAGACACAGATTCCAATGCCGGTACCCAAAGCGGAGCGCAGCAGGAGGAAAGTACCCTGACCGGCAAGCTGGACGAGAAAAAGGACTTTATGTTTGTTGTGACGGATGACCAAGGCGCTTCCTACCAGTTTTCCATCGACTCCTCCGCAAAGCCGGAAGGGTATGATGATGTTGCTGTGGGTGACTCCGTCACTGTGACCTACACCGGCGCATTATCGGAGGTTGATCCCTTTGAGGGCACAATCGTTTCTGTGGAGAAAGTTAAATAACAATCATCCCTTGAAGGTAACAAAAAGTAGAAATCGGAGCCAGAACGGCTCCGATTTTTGCTTTTTACCACCATTCGCTTGGCAGATTTTCCGTTGTTCACCATCCGACACTACCTTCCAATTCCGTTCGGGGTCATTTCGATGAACCGCTACTATTATCTCGTAGGAGCCTATGCACCATTAGCTTTGATGGTTACGATTATCAATCCAATATTTGGATAGCAAAAGAATAAAATGACTAAAATCTACTCTATGAAAAATAAGCACTCAGAGAGACAGCCTCAAAAGGCCATTTCCTCTGGGTGCTCATTTCAGCGCTATTTTTCCAGCTCTTTGCTATTGGTCATACATAAAAGGCTTGTTTTGACCCCGGCATCATCTCATTAAGATAATCCGTCAAAAGAACCCGTCACTGAGCAAGAAAGTCAGAGACGGGTTCACTAACACATAGGCCTGAAAAAGGGCATGGAAAAGTGCAGAGATTTCTCCGCAAAAAGCGAATGAAAAGCTGTATCAAATTGGCCCGTATTGGGGCAATCCTTTCTGCATATAGGATATGATATCCAAAAACTCTCTTTTCAGGGTGTTCGAGTAATTTCTCATCGGCGGGGCTTTCTTGAAATTTCTCTCAAGGCGAAGCCTTCGGTTTTTTTCGAGTTGACAAGTGTTTTTTTGTTTTTTGTAACTCCCAATTCCCTTTTGTGTTCCCGAAGTACAGGTTAGGGTTGGCTAATGTAGATTTATTTATTAGGGGACATAAAATGAGACTCCATCCTTATCGGGTGGAGTCTCTCATTAATTTACAGGATTTACTCTGTGGGCTTGATGCATATTATCGGGCTTTCTTGTGAAGTGTGTATGCCACAACAGCACATATGATAATTCCAATGCCAAACGGAATGGCAGAAAGAAATGCAACATTAGCGGGTGCACTATAACCTGCGTGCTCAACGCCACAAAGCATATCACGATAATTATAGGCAACCACGAAACACATAATGTCAGATAGCAGGATTGCAATAGCAATAAACAAATAACTCAGCTTTTTCATACGCTTTACCATCCATTTCATTTTTTGCGTAGTATTAGTATTAGGCCTACAACCATCGAAAACACACATAGGATGGGAAGTGCGCCAGATCCACTTAGAGTAATCGTCGAAGCAGTATTTAGTTGCTCTGTTGCGCTTGGACTCATGACCATCAAAACTCCGAAAAGGATTAGACATACAGCACCAATCAAACAAAGGCCAATACCTACCTTCATCTCTATGGCTTTCGAAACTTTGGCATCTTCTACCTTCGGCGGTGCTTCCATTGTACCCTGATTGATTGTTTTTTCCTTCACAAGGTCATCAAGAGTAATGTTGAAGCACTCGCTTATGGGGAAATATGACACCTCATGGGGACAGGATATGGCGAGCCCCTTTATCATGGAGAATGACGAACTTATGGACGGCTGGCGTCCAAACCCGGATAGAAGAAGATCCGCGATCGGCTAAGGGCTGCGCGTTGCAGCCAATATAAGAAATCCCCGACTCCGATAGACAGGTGTTCGTAAAACAGGTTTAGACCGAAATTACGAAATGAGCATCTGTCAGGCGGGATTGGCAACGGAATAACGGGTGTCTGGTGAGAGCCGGATACCCGTTATTTTTTGCCGCCACGAAAAGCAATAGATTTATTCACAGCTTTCAGGTATAATTGCCTTAAATCAATCTTATCCCATCCATTCCGAGATTTTTTCAAAAAATCTCAAAAAAGTTTGGAAGCATTGGAACAATTCAGCCGTTCTCATGCCATATATAGTAGAGGGCTGAATATGGACGGCTTGACTGAACAGGAGATTGCAGACAAGGTTGGCTACAAGACCGCCAGCGCAGTCCATAAGCGGATCGCCAAAATCGCGGGAGCTTATGAGGACTATGTGACAGCGGAATATGGAAAATATTTGGACAGATAATTTAATGATACTGGACAAACAGAGATTGGGGTGAAACGAATGAAAAATGAGTATGAAGATTACGAAAGATATATGAAAAACAGACCTCATGTTGTGATTCTCGGTGCGGGTGCAAGCTGTGCAGCAATCCCTAATGGGGACAAGCATGGCAAGAAGATTTCTGCAATGAGTGGGTTTATTGAAAAACTGGGGTTATCAAGCGTGATTTCCAAGGTGGACATCCGTACATCCTCTGATAATCTTGAAGATATTTATATGGAACTCGATGAACGCAGTAAAGCTGACCCTCTATGCCAAGAGGTCAAAGAAGAATTGGAGAAGATAATTTGGGAGTACATGAGTGACTATCAACTCCCAGACACTCCTACCATATATGATTTTTTGGTTATGAGTCTAACCTCAAAAGATCTGATTGCGACATTTAACTGGGATCCATTCTTGGTACAAGCAATAGGGCGAGCCATGAAATATACAAGTAATATTCCACAGGTTGCTTTTTTGCATGGTAATGTCGCCGTAGGTTTTTGCGTAGAAAACAATATTATGGGGAATGTCGGTATGATATGTCCGAAATGCGGGATTCCACTTGCTCCGACAAAACTACTGTTCCCAATTAAAAAGAAAGATTATAACAGCGACATCGCAATCAGCAAAGCATGGAAAACACTTAACAACGCTTTAGAAAAGGCATATATGGTTACTGTTTTCGGATATAGTGCACCTAAAAGTGATGCAGAAGCAGTTGCGATGATGAAAAAAGCGTGGGGCTCGGTCAACGAAAGAAATTTAGAAGAAATTGAGTTGATTGATATTAGAGATGAAGAAGCTGTCATAGAATCATGGGGTGAGTTCATCCACACACATCACTACTCGTATAATACCAGCTTTTTTGATTCGACTTTAGCGAGATGCCCAAGAAGAACTTGTGAAGCAACTTTTGATAGGTTGATGAATTGTATTTGGCTTGATGGCAGTAAAGGTTTCAAAGATAACATGAGTTTTGCAGACATAAGCAAGTTTATCTCTCCGCTTGTTGTTGAAGAAGAAAGCGCCAAAGGCAAGGGAATTATTCTTTCTAACCCATATCAATAAACAGCTTACATTAGGCAGTCACGAGAAATCGTGGCTGCTTTTTTATGCAGGAAAGGAGAATTTTATGAGCAAAGAACCGTTTGAAACCATGCCCGATGTGATGGACGCAAAGCAGATTGCGGAGGCGTTGCAGATTTCCAAAGCGGGCGCATACAACCTTTTGAACAGCCCGGATTTTCCAACTTTGCGGATCGGCGGGCGCAAATTGGTGATGAAAAATGAGCTTGTGGAATGGCTGAAAAGCCACACAAATCGAAAAGCATGAAAACACGGTCAAGAGCCGGAAAAGTGGCAAATCCGCCAATAGCAATAGCAGGAACATACTCCGCATCGTTTGGAGCATTTCTGTCGGAAAATCGCTTCACTTTTCCAATTCAAGAGCCGGAAAAAAATTGTGAAAAACAGGAGGTTTTATGAGAACAGGACTTACTAAGAGAGAAAAGACAACTGCCATCTATTTTGACGAGTATGGCAGCATGATCGAGGTGCAGACCCACAACACCGATCTGAAAAAGCGGCTGACGGCATTTGCGAAAGAATATCCGCAATGCTGCCGCCAGAGTGACGATGATAAGCAAGGTGGTCTGACCTTTGAAATTGAAAAAGGCAGACTGAGTTTCCGTTTGACTGCGCCGTACAGCGAAGAACGAAAACAGGCAGCAAGTGAGTGGGCGAAGAAGAATGGAGTTAGGGGACGAAAATGCTATCATCCGTTTTTTAGCGCAAAAAGTTTCCAAGCACCATGAATATTTACAATTTGATATTGATTGAAGTCATTCAAACTGCTATAATAATTATGAATTAGTTTGCCCTACTCGAAAGAGAATATGGAATGAGAGGAGAGGTGCAACGATGAATCCTGTATTGAAATATCGTGGTGGAAAGTCCCGTGAAATTCCACGCTTTTTACAATATATCCCCGATGACTTCAATCGCTACATTGAGCCTTTTTTTGGTGGCGGTGCAGTATATTTTTATCTTGAGCCCGAAAATGCAATTATAAATGATGTCAACACTCGTTTAATGACATTCTATCGTCAGTTGCGTGACAATTATCCTGAGATGAGGACGCAGCTTGATGCTTTGCAACAGTTATATGAAGAAAATCAAGCAAGGTACAAAAAACTTAAAGCTCAGGCTCCAGACGAGCGTGTACCAAATGATAATGAAGCACTATATTATCGCATCAGAGAACTTTTCAATCATCCCGATGGTAGTTATCTTGATGGTGTGTTGTATTTCTTTATAAATAAGACCGCATACTCGGGCATGATTAGGTATAACAACAGCGGCGAGTATAATGTTCCGTTTGGTCGCTATCCCAATCTAAACACTCGATTGGTCACGCAACAGCATAGTGATTTATTACAAGGTGCTGAATTATTTAGTCTGGATTACAGCCAGATATTTGAAATGGCACAGGAAGATGATTTTATATTCTTAGACCCGCCATACGATTGTGTGTTTAATGATTACGGCAACATTGACATGATGAACGGTTTTGACGAAGCTGAACACCGTAGAT
>OLFV01002480.1_pt1 | contig 13685 bp, 15 predicted proteins | sample 1605551 | NCBI WGS metagenome assembly OLFV01 (sample SAMEA3888922, study PRJEB22519) | human gut metagenome | biome: human gut; feature: human-associated habitat; material: faeces | place: Denmark | collected 2011
GCTACAGATAAAAAATACTAGGATTTTTTTAATTATCATGATTTCTATTTTTTGATTGTTCTATAATAATATTTTCCACTTGTCTCACCAAGCAGGAACTATTTGGCGACACGCATATTCAAATTATATATGCTTTTCCACCAAAGGTGCGTCTCTGCGTTTCTACTCTCCATCCTTCTTCTGTCGCACCATTCAAATAGACCGATTACTATGGTACATCCTACGATGATGGTAACAATTGTTATGCTAAAAGCCATCCATCGGCAGACATGCCCAGTCTGTTTCTTGCGTTCCATTTTATTGCTGATTTTAATGATTCTACTACATTTTGATAAGATTTAATTTGTTTGAACTGGCAAAGTTACGCTTGGAATGTCACAATCAAGAATTTTCGCAGCATTTATAACAACTTTTATGGAATAATCAACTTTAGGGTATTTCTCATTCGGTGTGGTAGGTATAAAAAGGTTCTTCACGTTAAAGCTATACGCTTTACACGACAAGCGTCTATGCATTTAACGGAAGAACCAAAAATACTGTAGACTTGTCCGTGCATCAACAATGTTTCAGCATACTAACTTTCATTAAACTCTCAACTATTCATTCGTGTCCGTGATACCATTCGTTTGACATTGCGGGCACTTTTTATTTTTATGATGGCTATGAAAAAGGAAATGGCAATATAGGTTATTGCATTTGTTACATCTCATATATTACGCGGTACAGGACAAGATGATGCAGGTGTTGATTCTATTACAATACTTCTATAAGTGTTAAAAATTTTTCGTAGGCAGTAGTGAATTCTTTTGACTCAGGAGAGATTTTCCGTGGATAGACAACCTCCCCTGAGCCATTGTTTTTTATTATTCAATATTCTTTTTATTTGAAAATGTAACTAAGATTTTAGTTATGAATTCCTTTATAAAGCAGAAAAAAACTGATTGTATTAGAATGTTTGCAGGCATTGTGAACAGTATTAATTTTGGAACTTGGTGGTCATCTAAAAAGAAAGGGTAATCATTGTTAATCGATGATAATGGTAAAGATAAAACTTCTTTTAAAAAAATGTGTACATAATCAGCAAGTATGGGTGATTCACTATCACTCATAGACAAAAAAATTAAAATAACAAAAGTGACAATATCTATAACGAAAATTGATACACCTATAAATAAACAATCTTTAGTATAAAAAAGAGTTCTTTTTTTAAAATTTCCCATATGTATTACCTTTATTTGTTACTTTTTTTACGGCACTCAATAGGTTTTTGACCTGTTTTTTTTGATGAATTTCTTTAACTCCTTTTCTATATTTTTTTTACATCTATATATTTTTCTTTTGTCATCTTTTATATAATCATCACATATGAAAAAAGTCTGATGATAATTTGTACCTTTTATAGTTAATACTAATCTTGGAGGCAATTTGATTATATCACAGAGAGTTGCATTCTGTAAGAGTTCATACAGTTCTTGGATTGAAATATCATCATTAATAATGTATTCATTATCATCAAAATAATTTTTTACTAATATTTGCTTACAAACTTTTTTGTTTATAAGGTTAGGATGTATGCTATTTTTACAACAATCACATAGGCAAAACAACCCACAAAAACAAAATATTTTTAGTATTTTATTCATGAAGATAGTGTATTTTAATTTATAAAACTCATCCAGCAAGATAGTAGAGCCTTTTACTTGTGGAAATTCGCTTAGGTGTAGAACATCTCCGCACCGTAGAAATACTTCAAAAAAGCAAAATGTGTATATTCTTTGACTTTTCCTGTTGATTTTACTGGAGGTTTATATCCTTGTCTTGATGATACATACATATGTTCTTATTTTGGGGTTATAATAAAAGAACGAAGATAGATAAAGTTTATTGCTTAGGATTACATCATTTTACAAATGAAAACACTATATGCTTGTGTCGGAAAGGTATATATGAGCTGATGGTAGATACTTTTGCATAAAAAAGCGTTCACGTTTTGGGCTTTTCTGTCACAAAGGGTTCACCGTTTTACGTCATTTGTGACGTTTTGGTGAATACCTGTGAAGGGAGGGTTCACGCCCTGAATCCCCTCTGTTTATCGGGCTTCCGGCGCAGATGTGAAGGGTGAACCCTCGTTTCTTGCTTTCGCACGCATATGCGAAAAGAAATAAAATAAAGAAAGAAAACAGCAGTATGGGTAATGCCATAAAACATATAAAAAGAATATATATATATTATAATAGACGTTCACGGTGTCACTCAGTGGTCTCGCCCGATAGGTTATTCAGACCAGCCAATGACTAACAGAGATTTCCCGGTAAGTCATTGAGCCGTCTCAGTGACTTACCGGGAAATGGTAACTATTATGCTGAACTCAACATTCGCAAATAAGCGCCACACACCCTGAAAAACTGCCAATACGTGTTTGGTGCGAAAAGAAAATTTGACAAAAAATCGGGAAAATGCGCATAATTCATGAATAAACATGAAGAAAAACACAAAAGCGATGTAAAAGAAAACGAAAAAAGTGGAGAAATGAGGGGATTTGCTACCCCAAAACAGGGGATGCGGGGCAAAAAACAGGGGATGCGGGGCAAAAAACAGGGGATTTGGGCACTCCCAAAAAGGGCGCATCCCCTGTGGATGCACTTCGCTAAACCCGACCAAATCCACAACACAAAAAGTGGATAAAAACAAAAATTACTACCCTTTTTGAACAGTTATTATTACCAAAATAGCCGCCGTGCCGATTCATTTCAACATTTATATATAAACAACGCGAGAAAAATGGTATAAAGTATTAATAATAAGGGGGATGCGAGAAAAATGGATTAGAAAAAGTGCTTCTAATCCCCAATTTTGTTTTTTGGCCGGCATAACGGCAGTATTGGCAGATGTCGAAAAACTTTCTTGAAAATGCGGATTTCTCTTAATTTCTTTTGTGTTACGATATTTTTTGTGTATCTTTGCAAGATAAACTGATAAAAGAATAAATGAGAAAACGATTCATCCACATATTATGGGCTTTGTTGGGTGCAGGCATCCTGTTCTGTATCCTGGGCTTTGTAGCCGTTTGGAATGGTTTGATAGGCTATATGCCCGAGATAGAGGACTTGCAGAACCCCATCAACCGCTTTGCCACACAGGTGTATTCATCTGACGGCAAGGTGTTGGGAACCTGGAACCTGAACAAGGAGAACAGAATCGTGATACCTTACGACAAGATGTCGCCCCACCTCGTAGAGGCACTCGTTGCCACAGAGGACGAGCGCTTCTATGAGCACTCAGGCATCGACTTCCGTGCCCTGGGCCGAGCCATCGTGAAGCGAGGAATCATGGGACAAGCCAATGCCGGAGGAGGCTCTACTATCACCCAGCAGTTGGCGAAGCAGTTGTATAGCGAGACGGCCAGCAGCACCGTGCAGCGCTTCTTCCAGAAACCCATAGAGTGGGTGATAGCCGTCAAGCTTGAGCGCTATTACACCAAGCAGGAGATTATCGCCCTCTATCTCAACTACTTCGACTTCCTGCACAATGCGGTGGGCATCAAGACCGCTGCCAACACTTACTTCAACAAAGAGCCCAAAGACCTGACGGTGTGCGAGGCAGCCACCCTCATCGGACTCTGCAAGAACCCCTCGCTCTTCAACCCCGTACGCTATCCCGACCGCTGCCGGGAACGAAGAAACGTGGTGTTGCAGCAGATGGTGAAGGCAGGCTATATGGACCGCTCGGAGTACGCCAAGTATTCAGCCGAACCCCTTACCCTCGACTTCCACCGTACCGACCATAAGGACGGCACAGCCACCTATCTGCGCGAGTTCCTCCGCCAGTATATGACCGCCAAGCGCCCCGTGCGCTCCGACTATCCTTCGTGGAACAGAGTGCAGTTTGTCATCGACTCGATAGCCTGGGACACAGATCCCCTCTATGGCTGGTGCAACAAGAATTTCAAGAAGGATGGCTCACCCTATAACGTCTATGCCGACGGTCTGAGAGTGTTCACCACGATAGACAGCCGTATGCAGAAATATGCCGAGGAGGCAGTCTACAAGCATGTGGCAGGCTATCTGCAGCCCGCCTTCGACCGTGAGAACAAGCCCAAGCCCAGTGCTCCCTTCTCCGACAAGCTGACGCCCAATCAGATACGCTCCATCCTGAACCGATCCATCACCCAGAGCGAGCGCTACCGCACCATGAAGGCGGCAGGCTATTCGCCCGAGGAGATACACGACGCCTTCAGAAAGAAGGTGGAGATGACCGTCTTTACCTATCATGGCGACATCGACACCCTGATGAGTCCGCTCGACTCCATACGCTACTACAAGGGTTTCCTGCGTTCGGGCTTCATGAGCATGGATCCCAAGACGGGAGCCGTGAAAGCCTATGTGGGCGGTCTCGACTATACACACTTCATGTACGACATGGTGAGCCTGGGACGCCGACAGGTGGGTTCCACCATCAAGCCCTTCCTCTACAGTCTGGCGATGGAGAACGGATTCACCCCCTGCGACATGGCGCCCAACCGTCAGCAGACCTATATCGTGGCAGGCAGACGCTGGACACCCCGCAACGCCAACCATTCGCGCTATGGACAGATGGTTACGCTGAAGTGGGGTCTGGCACAGAGTAACAACTGGATCAGCGCTTATCTGATGAGCAAGCTGAACCCACAGCAGTTTGTGCAGCTGCTGCGCGATTACGGCATCAACAATCCCGACATCCATGCCTCGATGAGTCTCTGTCTGGGTCCTTGCGAGGTGAGTGTGTCGGAGATGGTGAGCGCCTATACCGCCTTTGCCAACCACGGCATCAGGACCTCGCCGCTCTTTGTGAGCCGCATCGAGGACAACGAAGGCAACACGATAGCCACCTTCCAGCCCCGGATGAGCGAGGTGATCAGCGCCGACAACGCCATGAAGATGCTTACCATGCTGATGGGCGTGGTAGACCAGGGTACGGCGGGACGACTGAGATACCGCTACAACATGGAGGGACAGATAGGAGCGAAGACGGGAACCACCAACAACAACAGTGACGGATGGTTCATTGGCTTCACACCGCAGTTGGTGACAGGCTGCTGGGTGGGAGGCGAGGACCGCGACATCCACTTCGACTCCATGAGTATGGGACAGGGAGCCACGATGGCGCTCCCCATCTGGGCCATCTTCATGAAGAAGGTTTATGCCGACCCAACGCTGGGCTTCAGTCCGATGGAGAAGTTTGACATTCCTGCTGACTACAATCCCTGTGCGAGTCAGACGGAAGATGAATTCGGTGAAGAAGGCATCGATGAAGTTTTTGAATAAGCAAGCATCCTGCAATGATGGCAATATAGATGAGGTCTAATTGCAGGATGCTTATTTTTATCCCCTCTATGCAGGCTCCCGGCAGCATGACTATCAGCTGCAGGGCATGCTGGGTGGCAGAGGTGGTGAGGCTCAGCAGGTATGCCAGTCCGCCCTGTAGCAGGGAGAATCCTGGCAGGAGGAAGAACGAGAGCAGCAGCGACAGACTGACATAGATGATGACCGTGGCAGCGGGAATGGCGACAAACGAGCTGAGTACGGAATAGCAGGCGATGTTGCCGAAATAATAGCACACCAGCGGTGTGGTTCCCACCTGGGCAGCCACCGATACCGACACCATTGCCCATGCCCAGCCCAAGGGCTTGCGGTGGGTGACCGAGGCAGGCAGAAGGCTGTAGATGGGCTTGTAGAGCAACAGGATGGACAGCACGGCGGCAAAGGACAGCTGAAAGCTGATGTCGAAGAGGTGGAGAGGCTGGATGATGAGCATCACGATGGCAGCGAGAGTCAGGTTGCTCACAGCCGTCGAGTTGCGTCTGGTGAGCAGGGCGAAACAGTAGATGCTGATCATTGAGGCAGCCCTGACGGCACTGGCAGGCAGGGCGATGAGGAACACGTATGCCCAGATGGCAGTCACGCTGATGGGTACGGCGATAAGCCGCCATCGTTTTCTGCCTCCTGCCAGGAGGATGAAGAGCTGAAAGATGATGCCGATATGTAGTCCGCTGATGGCCAGGATGTGGCTGGCACCCGAGGCCTTGAAGGTTTGTCGGGTGTCCTTGCTGAGGCTGCCTTTCTTGCCCAGTGTCATGGCGGTGATGATGGCTTGCTGCTGCGATGCAAGATGCTGGCTGCCAATGCGTTCTGTGAGTTCGCTTCGCAGACTGAGAGCCTTCAGGCGGGTGCGGTCGAGTGCCGACAGATGGCTGTAGGAACGTGTCGCTGCGGGGTGCCGGTTCTGCTCTTCCTGCAGAGAAGTGAGCAGGGCACCAGCTATCAGGAAGGCGGCGAGGATGAGGAGCGACTTGTGCAGCTCGTTCTTCACCAAGATGGAGAAGGCAGAGGCTGCGAGCATGATGAGCAGCCAGTAGGAGGGAGGAAGGGTGACGACGTGGAAGTGCGCAATGACAATGCCCGACACAAGCATCAAGCAGAGAGCCTGAGTGGGGCACGAATTGAAGAACTTTCGCCTTCTGAGGACTGTCTTTGCGCCAGAAATCTTCATTTAATCTTTAATTTCTGCAAATATAGGAATTTTTTTTCGTCTAAATGTAGTTTTTTTTGTAATTTTGCAAAGTTTTATAGAATACAATAAAAATCATTATAATGAACGTTTCATACAAATGGCTTAAAGAATACGTCGATTTCGACCTTACTCCCCAGGAGACAGCGGACGCGCTGACTTCTTGCGGTCTCGAAGTCGATGCTTTGGAAGAAGTACAGTCCATCAAGGGTGGACTGAAGGGTCTTTACGTAGGTAAAGTGTTGACATGCGAGATGCATCCCAATAGCGATCACCTCCATGTCACTACTGTAGATTTGGGCAAGGGCGAGCCCCAGCAGATTGTATGCGGTGCCCCCAACGTGGCAGCAGGACAGAAAGTCATCGTAGCCGACCTGGGCTGCGTGCTCTACGACGGCGACAAGAGTTTCACCATCAAGCGCAGCAAGCTTCGCGGCGTGGAGAGTCTCGGCATGATCTGTGCCGAGGACGAGATAGGAGTAGGAACCTCTCACGACGGCATCATCGTGCTGCCAGAGGATGCTCCCGTAGGTCAGCCAGCAGCAGAGTATTATCACTTGGAGAGCGACTGGCTCATCGAGATAGACATCACAGCCAACCGAGCTGATGCCCTGGGTCACTGGGGAGTGGCACGCGACCTCTATGCGTGGCTGAAGCAGAACGGATATCAGACCAGTATGCATCGTCCTTCGTGCGATGAGTTCGTTGTCGACAACGAGGACCTGCCTATCGAGGTGGAGATTCAGAACACCGAAGCCTGCAAGCGCTATGCCTGTGTGAGCATCACCGACTGCGAGGTGAAGGAAAGTCCTAAGTGGCTGCAGGACAAGCTGAACATCATCGGCTTGCGTCCTATCAACAACATCGTGGACATCACCAACTATATCATGATGGCTTACGGACAGCCACTGCACTGCTTTGATGCCGACATGGTGACAGGACATAAGATCGTGGTACGCACCCAGCCAGAGGGAACCAAGTTTGTGACCCTCGACGGTGAGGAGCATACCCTGGGCGAGCACGACCTGAGTATCTGCAACGCCGAGGAGCCTATGTGTATCGCCGGTATCTTTGGCGGTAAGGGTTCGGGAACCTACGACACCACCAAGAGTGTGGTGTTGGAGAGTGCCTACTTCCATCCAACATGGATTCGCAAGAGTGCCCGCCGTCACGGACTGAGCACCGACGCCAGCTATCGTTTTGAGCGCGGTGTAGACCCCAACGGACAGATTTATGCCCTCAAGCAGGCTGCCATCCTCTGCAAGCAGTTGGCAGGCGGAAAGATCAGTATGCAGATCAAGGACGTATATCCAGAGCCTATGCAGGATTTCCCTGTGCGCCTGAACTATGAGTATGCACACCGTCTCATCGGTAAGGAGATCGGTGCAGAGACCATCAAGAATATCGCCACCTCATTGGAGATGAAGATTGTGAAGGAAGATGCCGAGGGCCTCGACCTCCTCGTTCCAGCCTTCCGTGTTGACGTGCAGCGTCCTTGCGATGTGGTGGAGGACATCCTGCGTATCTACGGATACAACAACGTGGAGATTCCTACCCAGTTGAAGAGCTCGCTCACCGTACAGGGCGAGGAAGACAAGCACTACCACACCCAGAACATCGTGGCAGAGCAGTTGGTAGGCGAGGGCTTCATGGAGATACTGAACAACTCGCTCACCAAGGCAAGCTATTATACCGACTTCGAGCTCAACGCATATCCCGACGAGCACACCGTGAAGGTGATGAACCCTCTGAGTGCCGACCTGGGAGTGATGCGCCAGACCATGCTCTTCGGTGGACTGGAGAGTGTGTCGCGCAACATCAACCACAAGAGCCAAAACCTGAAGTTCTTCGAGGTGGGCAACACCTACTTATATAATAAGGAGAAATGGGATGCCGAGAATCCTATCAAGGCCTACAGCCAGGAAGGTCACATCTCGCTCTTCATCACCGGTAAGCGCGTAGAAGGCAACTGGGCTCATGCCGACGAGCAGAGCAACATCTACGAGCTGAAGGCTGTGGTGGAGAACATCCTGCGCCGTGTGGGTATGCCACAGAACAATGTGGTGCTGAAGCACAGCGACAACAATATCTTCTCAAAGGGTGTGCAGTATGAGACCCGTGCCGGAAAGGTATTGGTAGAGATGGGTATCCTGAGCCTGAAGCTGAAGAAGGCTTTCGATATCGAGCAGGACGTGTTCTATGCCGATGTGCACTGGGACAACCTGATGAAGGCCATCAAGAAGGTGAGCCTCACCTATACCGATATCAGCAAGTATCCTTCTGTAAGCCGCGACCTGGCACTCCTGGTCGACAAGAGTGTGGAGTTTGAGCAGATAGAGATGATCGCCCGTCAGACAGAGAAGAAGCTCCTCAAGAGTGTGGTTCTCTTCGACGTGTATGAGGGCAAGAACCTGCCAGAGGGCAAGAAGAGCTACGCAGTGAACTTCATCCTGCAGGACGAGGAGAAGACTCTCAACGACAAGCAGATCGATGCCATCATGAAGAAACTCATTGCCAATCTCACAGGCAAGTTGAATGCTGAATTGAGATAATTTTGGAGTTAACTCCTTCACATCATATAATAAGTATAACACAAAACATATTAAATTTTATTCCAATGGGAAGAGCATTTGAATATCGTAAGGCTACAAAGCTGAAAAGATGGGGCCACATGGCCAAGACATTTACTAAGTTAGGTAAGCAGATTGCAATTGCAGTAAAGGCTGGCGGTCCAGAGCCAGAGAACAACCCTACCTTGCGTGCTATCATCGCCAACTGTAAGCGTGAGAACATGCCTAAGGATAACATCGAACGTGCCATCAAGAACGCTTGTGGCAAGGATACAAGCGATTACAAGGAGGTGACTTACGAGGGATATGGTCCTCACGGTGTTGCCATCTTCGTTGACACATTGACAGACAACACCACACGTACCGTAGGTGACGTGCGCTCAGTGTTCAATAAGTTCAATGGCAACATGGGTACCACAGGTTCTCTTTCTTTCCTCTTCGACCACAAGGCTGTGTTCACCTTCAAGAAGAAGGAAGGCATGGATATGGACGAGATGATTCTCGACCTGATCGACTATGGTGTAGAGGATGAGTTCGACGAGGATGAGGAGAACAACGAGGTCACTATCTACGGTGCTCCTACAAGCTTCGGCGACATCCAGAAGCACTTGGAGGCTGAGGGCTTCGAGGTGACCGGTGCTGAGTTCACCTATATCCCTAACGACCTGAAGGACGTTACTCCTGAGGAGCGTGAGACTATCGACAAGATGGTGGAGAAGCTGGAGGAGTTTGACGATGTTCAGACCGTCTATACCAACATGAAGCCAGAGGTTTCTGAGGAGGCAGAATAATATTACGCCCTGATAGGCGCTGCTTTTATCGGCACGCCCTGAAAGGGCAGAAGCTCATAGCCCAGGGCATCGCCCTGGGTTTTGTGTTTATTTCACTATGCGCCCTGTAAGGGCAAAAGCTTTAAAATAAGGAGAAAACATTATGATTAATTCTAACAACGAAAATCAGGATAAGTTGCAGAAGGTGACCTATCAGACACACGGCACCTGTTCAAAGTACATCTGCATCAGTGTGGATGAGGACGGAACAGTAAGGGATGCTGAGTTTATCGGCGGTTGTGACGGCAACACCAAGGGCGTATGCGCTCTGATAAGAAACATGAAGGCCAAGGACGTGATAGCCCGACTGAAAGGCATCACCTGCGGCAACAAGCCAACCAGTTGTCCAGACCAGTTGGCTACTGCCCTTCAGCAAATGGGATATTAATTTAGCTTGGCGATATGTTCAAGCTTTAGTACTTGAACGTATCGTCCAACAAAATTTTCTGGGGATTGGAAGCCGAACGGTAGATGAAACGGAAGGAGAAGTGGGCTTCCTTATAGCTCTTGAGTGCCGGGTTGTTGTCGAGTGCCTGTTTCTGCAGATTGTGCAGTTTGTTACGGTTCAGGGCTATCGCCTCGGCATTGTCAGCCTTGTTGCGCAAGCTGAGATAATAAATATAAGTGCGTGAGTCTTTGTCAAACACAGCGCTGTCGGTACGGCTGTCGTTGATGTAAGGGGTGGGACATACCTTCTCTGTGTATTCGCGGGCTTCGCGTACAGCCCTGTCTTCCATGCTCTCAGTGCATGATGCCATGAGGGCAAGAGTCATGATACCGAATAAAATCTTTTTCATCTTTTTTTTCTTCGTTTTTGAATTTTGTCACAAAGTTACTGCAAAATTCGTAATCCTGCAACATTTGACCCTGATTTTTCTGTCAGAAGCTCTAACTTCTCTAACTTCTGAACTTGCTAAAGTTGAGTAAATGCGAAAAAAAAGCGCGAAAAAATTGGTTTTCTCCTAAAAATAAGGTAATTTTGCATCCTAAAGTATAAATATTTTATGGAGAATATCAACAAAATACGAAATTTCTGTATTATTGCACATATAGACCATGGTAAAAGTACCCTGGCAGACCGATTGTTGGAGAAGACACAGACCATCAAGATCACTGAGGGTCAGATGCTCGACGACATGGATTTGGAGCGAGAGAGAGGTATCACCATCAAGAGCCATGCCATCCAGATGGAGTATAAGGCAAATGACGGACAAACCTATATCCTCAACCTCATTGATACTCCGGGACACGTGGATTTCTCTTACGAAGTTTCACGTTCCATCGCTGCCTGCGAGGGAGCGCTCCTGGTAGTTGACGCCACACAGGGTGTGCAGGCGCAGACCATCTCCAACCTTTATATGGCCATAGAGCACGACTTGGAAATCATTCCTGTCATCAACAAGATAGACATGCCTTCGGCCATGCCCGAGGAGGTGGAGGACGAGATCGTAGAACTCATCGGATGCAAACGCGAGGAGATTCTGCGTGCCTCAGGAAAGACTGGTGAGGGCGTAGAGGATGTGCTCGAGGCTGTGGTGAACCGTGTGCCTCATCCCGAGGGTGACAACAAGGCACCTTTGCAGGCATTGATCTTCGACTCTGTGTTCAACTCCTTCCGTGGCATCATCGCCTACTTCAAGATAGAGAACGGAACCATCCGCAAGGGTGACAAGGTGAAGTTCTTCAACACCGGAATGGAATATGATGCCGACGAGATCGGCGTGCTGAAGATGGACATGATAGCCCGCAACGAACTGGGAACAGGCGAGGTGGGATATATCATCTCGGGTATCAAGAACGCCACTGAGGTAAAGGTGGGTGATACCATTACCCATGTTGCGCGTCCCTGCGAGAAAGCCATTGCCGGTTTCCAGGAGGTGAAGCCTATGGTCTTTGCCGGTGTCTATCCCATAGACCCCAGCGACTACGAGAACCTGCGTGCCTCGTTGGAGAAGCTGCAGCTCAATGATGCCAGTCTCACCTTTATGCCGGAGAGCTCTGTGGCTTTAGGCTTCGGTTTCCGTTGTGGCTTCTTGGGTCTGCTCCACATGGAGATCATACAGGAACGACTCGACCGCGAGTTCAACATGGACGTCATCACCACCGTGCCCAACGTATCCTATATGGTATACGACAAGCAGGGCGGCGAGAAAGAGGTGCACAATCCTTCGGGACTGCCCGACCCAACGATGATCGACCATATCGAGGAACCCTATATCCGCGCCACCATCATCACATCGTGCGACTATATTGGTCCTATCATGAAACTTTGTCTCGACAAGCGAGGCGAGCTCATCAAGCAGGAGTATGTGAGCGGCAACCGTGTGGAGCTGCACTTCATGCTGCCTCTTGGCGAAATTGTTATCGACTTCTATGATAAGCTGAAGAGCATCTCCAAGGGATATGCTTCCTTCGATTATCACATAGACAGCTTCCGTCCTTCCGACCTGGTGAAGCTCGACATTCTGCTCAACGGTGAGCCTGTGGATGCCCTGAGTACCCTGACCCACCGTGAGAATGCAGTTGCCTTTGGTCGCAGAATGTGTGAGAAGTTGAAAGACCTTATACCCCGTCAGCAGTTTGACATCGCTATCCAGGCTGCCATCGGAGCCAAGATTGTGGCACGCGAAACCATCAAGCAGGTGCGTAAGGACGTTACAGCCAAGTGTTATGGTGGTGACGTAAGCCGTAAGCGCAAGCTGTTGGAGAAGCAGAAGAAGGGTAAGAAGCGTATGAAGCAGATCGGTAATGTGGAGGTGCCACAGAAGGCATTCCTTGCCGTATTGAAACTCGACTAATCATTTCAAGTAAGATAAAAGCTATCAAGTAACATAAATCAAGGAGGCAGAATAATGAATGATTTAAGGACGATTACTCCCAAGCGTGATATTGCCAGGGAGTTGGCGCGTAAGTACAGTACGATGACTCACGACGAGCTCGACATCCTGGAGGGCATCCTGGAGCCAGTGAAATACGGCAAGGGCGAGATGATCCTTACGGAAGGTGAGGTGTGTCGTGGTATCTCTTATATCGAGAAGGGTCTTGTGCGCCAGTTCTATAATAAGAATGGCAAGGAGGTGACCGAGCATCTGGGCGTCGACCATACCATCTTTATGTGTATCGAGAGTCTTTTCAAGGAGGAGCCTTCTCGTCTTCAGGTGGAGGCTCTTGAGGCTACCCTGGTTTATATCTTGCCTAAGTCGAAACTGGAGGCTGCCGCCATCCGCAATGTCAACATTCAGATGTTGTATCGTAAGATTCTGGAGGAGAGTCTCATCCAGTCGCAGGTTCATGCCGACCTGATGCGTTTCGAGACTGCGCCCAACAAATACAAGCGTCTGTGCGAACTGAGTCCTCAGGTGGTGTTGCGTGCTCCATTGACTTACATTGCCAGCTATCTGCAAATGACTCCCGAGACATTGTCCCGCATCCGTTCGGGTGTGTTGCTATAAAGATGTTATAACCAAAAAGTCCTGCTTCACAATGATGAAGCAGGACTTTTTGGTTATTGAAATTTCGCATATTTGCCCCACACGCCCTGAACCAACGGTCATCGACCGAAGGTAAAGTTTTCTATAAGCAGCACGCCCTGAACCAACGGTCATCGACCGAAGGTAAAGGTCAGAAGCTCACAGAAGCAGCACGCCCTGAACCAATGGTCATCGGCCGAAGGTAAAGCTTTCTATAAGCAGCACGCCCTGAAAGGGCAGAAGCTCTTAGCCCAGGGCAACGCCCTGGG
>OLFV01002495.1_pt1 | contig 13586 bp, 12 predicted proteins | sample 1605551 | NCBI WGS metagenome assembly OLFV01 (sample SAMEA3888922, study PRJEB22519) | human gut metagenome | biome: human gut; feature: human-associated habitat; material: faeces | place: Denmark | collected 2011
GGCGAAGCCGATGAAATCCTTTTCCGTATCCCCTCCCTTCAGGGTGAGGCAATCCGCACGCCCCCTGTCCGTCGGCTGCTTCAGTCAGTCGGCGGATGGAGCGACTGTGGATTGAAACATTCCCTTTCCAGGCGATGTGGCCAGTGAAATGCTCTACGGAGCCGTGAAACCTGTGAGTCGGAAAACACGGGGTTCTGGCGGGCGGATATTTTCAAACGCAGGACGCCCCGGTGAAATTCAGCTTGACTCTATTATGGAACAATATTGATAACGCTGTACATGACGTGTATGTTTACCACAGCATGCCGCAACGGCAGCCCATGTACCACACGCGCCAAAGGCAATATCGCTTGTGCTTCCGTAACGCTGCGTTTCTCCTTGCTTCGCGTGGCATTGTTACCGTTCCTCGTCTCCGGGATACCGGCTTTTAGTCGGCGGGGGCATCATTTCTGCTTCTGATGCCCGCAACTTCGTTCTGCCCGGGCAACGGCACGGCTTCTGCGGAGCAGCCGTCCTGATCGGCATTGCCATGCGGCATGAAGTGCGCGGCGTTTTCCGCGCAAAGCTGGAGCGGGTATCGGCAAGGCCAATCAAGCGTCATCAGGAGGTCGCGGAAGAAAGGTCACGCGGAGCGGAGTCTTTGGAACGATTGTTGCCATCCCGCTGCCGGAGCAAAACCGCACGCCTTGAGCAACGCCCTCAACACGGTTCTGCAACAGAGCCTGCTCTGGAGAAGTGCTCGAGCCGTCTGCGGGAAGAGGATGCCGGTCAGATATCGCTTCATTTGCGATGCTCAGAGCATTTTCGATTTGAAAATGCTCCCGGAGTCGAGCGAAGCGAGAGTCCGCCGCTATTCCCCCTTCCTCCGGTGTCGCCGCAATTCACTTGCGGCGCACAGCTCCGGCTTCAGGCGTGAAACCTGCGGGCCAGAACATGGAGTCCTGGCTAGTAGATACTTTCAATAGCAGAATTCTGCAGGGGAAGGGAGGGCATTTCATCATTTTCCCGCCGGGACGGGGCGGGATTAACATTTCCTTAATCCCGTCTGGGGGAGGGAAAGAGCGCGGCATGCCGGACTCCTGGAGCTTTTCGCTTTGAAACTGTTTCCGAAGCCGCTTCCGGAGTCGAGCGGAGCGAGACTCCGCCGCGATGGCGGAAGCGTGAAACCTGCGGGCCGGAATACAGGGTTCTTGCCGGCAGATACTTTCAGCAGCGGAATGCTCTGGTGGGCACCCCGCCGTCTTGCATGGACGGGGCATAAGGCGGCCGCGCCAACGAGGTGAGACATATGGGCAAACATGCCATCCGGGCGCTGATAGTGGAAGACAATCAGGATATCATGGCCAACCTGTTCACCTTCCTGGAAGGGAAGGGCTATGAGCTGGACTGTGCATATGACGGCAGACAGGGCCTGCGCCTGGCGCTCAGCGGCGGCTTTGATGTGGTTGTGCTGGACGTCATGCTGCCGGGAATGGACGGTGTGACGCTGTGCCGCAAACTGAGGGAGGAACACGGAAGTTCCGTCCCCGTGCTGATGCTTACCGCCAAGGATACGGAACAGGACAAGATTTCAGGACTGGATGGCGGCGCGGATGATTATATGGTCAAACCTTTTTCCCTGCGCGAACTGGATGCCCGGCTGCGCGCCCTGGTGCGGCGTACGGGGGGAGGAGGGATGATGTCGGACGGTGTGCTGCAATGGGAGGGCGTGGAGCTGAATCCGGCCACACGCGGAGTGACCCGTGACGGTCGGGCGCTCAAGCTGAGTCCGACGGAATTTACCATCCTGCATGCCCTGCTGCGCGCTGCTCCTGCCGTGGTCAGCCGTGGAGAACTGGAACGGGAGCTGTGGGGAGAGGACGCGCCGGAGAGCAATGCTCTGCGCATTCATATCCATTCACTGCGGCGGGAACTGGACAAACCTTTCGGCATACCGCTGATCCGCACGGTTCCTCATGTCGGCTATGCACTGATCCGGAAGGAAGAACAGAATGTCCAGAGTTGACCTGCCGTCGCACAGACGGACGGATTTTTCCGCATCGCTGCAGGATGAAGCTGACGAAAACGGCGGCTCCATACGGCGAAGGGTTTTTGCCGCCTTTTTTCTGCTGACTTTGATTTGCGGGGGAATATTCGGCGGTGCGCTGTATGCCGTGTACGATACTGTCAGTTCCCGCCTGGTGCAGTGGCATATGGAACCCGTGCTGCGCATGCTCATTGCCTCTGATCAGGATGCACGGCGGTTTTCCGGGGGAGATGAGGCGGAACATGACGCGCATTTCGGCGGCAAGCTGGCCGCAGCCATGGGCGTTCGGCTCTACAAGGACGCGGAGGTTCCTCTTCCCTATCGCCCGTATACGCCGGAGCGATATCAGTTGACCCGCATCGCCAGCGATCATTATGCGCTTTCCTTTGCCACTGATGACGGCGATCTTTACGTTATTGAGGGCAGGATTGAAGATTTCGCTCAGGTGGGGGCCATTCTGGGGCGGGTGTTCGGCGTGTTCTTTCTGTTCTGCGTGGTGCTGTCGCTGGCTTCCGGCGCGGTGCTGAGCCGTCAGCTGACGTCGCCTCTGCTCGCGCTGGCTCGCCGTGTGCGTGAGGGAGAGCCTGTTTCCGCTTCTCCCCTGTGTCACAGGAAAGACGAACTGGGATTTCTTGCCAGGGCCTTTGCCCGCCGCGAGGCGGAATTGAGCGACTATCTGGCCCGTGAACAGGCATTTACAGGAGATGTCAGCCATGAGCTGCGCACACCGCTTACCGTACTGCGCAGCGGAGTGGAAATACTGGAGGATTTCACGCGGGATGCGGAAGGCATGTCTCCCGCCCGAAAGGGAGCGATTCTGTCCACCCTGGAGCGCATGCAGCGTACCGGGAGGGATATGGCGGAGACGCTCGGAACCATGCTGCTGCTGGCACGCCGTCCTGCGCATCTGGAATTGCGTGATCTTGACATGGACGAACTTATGGCCGCACAGATGGATTTCTGGCGTCCGGTGGCGGAGCGGAAAGGGCTGGAACTGGTTTTTGTCAGAACGGCCGGGGAGGACGCTGTTTCCGCTGTGGGAAACGCCGAACTCGCCGCCATGATTGTGAAGAACCTGCTGGAAAACGCCGTTCGCTATACGGAGAGCGGATATGTCCGGGTGGAGCTGGAGGAAAGCGGCCTGTGCGTGCGCAACAGCGCCCCGCCGCTGGATGAGGAAGCCCGTCGGCGTATTTTTGAGCGCGGGGAACGCGGAACTTCCGGCGCATCCTCCGGCAGCGGGCTTGGCCTTTCTCTGGCGCTTCGCGCCTGCAAGCACATGGGCTGGCGCATCACATGCGAATCCGACGCGGAAGGGAATGCGTTCCGGGTCGGGTTTGGAAGACGCGTTTAGAGCATTTCGCTCATGAAATGCTCTGCCTCTGTCGAGCAGGGCGAGACTGAAGCCGCGGCATCGGACAGCCGCAATTCACTTGCGGCGTCAAGCTCCGATGGAGGCGTGAAACCTGCGGGCCGGAACATAGGGTCCTGACCGGGAGATATTTTCAATGGCAAAACACTCTAGGGCTGCTGGCCTTGAACATGTTCCCGGAGTTGAGAGGAATGGGGCTCCGGGAGCGTGTTCAAGGCAAAATGCGCTAGTTCTCCAGGAAGGTCTGATAGGCCAGTTTGGTCGCGTACAGATCCGCCGTGGATGACAGCTCGAAGGGACTGTGCATGCCCAGCAGGGCGGGACCCATATCGATGACGCTCATGCCGTAGGCCGCGAGAAACAGGGCGACTGTTCCGCCTCCGCCCGCGTCCACCTTGCCGAGTTCCGCCATCTGCCAGGGGATTTCCCGTTTGTCCAGAATGCCGCGCAGCCAGCCGATATATTCGGGGTTGGCGTCGTTCGCGCCGTATTTGCCGCGTGAGCCGGTGAATTTGCAGAAACAGGGGCCGTGCCCGATGAGTGCTGAATTGAGCTTTTCGTGCAGTTCCTGCCAGTCCGGGTCCACAGCCGCATGCACATCGCCGGAAAGCGCCCTGGCGGCGAGCATGACAGTACTAAACGAGGTCTGTGGCTCCCATGCGGCGATCATGTCCTGCACGCAGTATTCAAAGAAGCGGGAACTTGCCCCGGTTGCGCCGTCCGAGCCGATTTCCTCCTTGTCCCAGAAAATCAGACAGGTGGCGTATTCCGGCTTTTCCACCGCCAGGAATGCCTCCAGCGCGGTAAATACACAGATGCGGTCATCCTGGCCGTAGCCCCCGATCAGCGCTTCATCCAGGCCGACGAAAGAGGCGGGGCCGGAAGGAACCGCCTGAAGTTCGGCGGAAAGCAAATCATCCTCACGAATGCCGTACGCCTTGTGCAGCAGTTCCAGCATGTGCGCCTTGACCGGTTCACTTTCCTTTTCCGGTTCTTTTTCGCCTTTTTTGACTTTGGCCGGGGCAAGCGGTTCATGCCCGAGGATCAGATTCAGTTTTTCCGCTTCAAAGGCGTCCCCCACGGTTTTTCCGGAAAGCCCCTTGGCCAGATGGGGCAGAAGATCCGCGATGGTGAACACGGCCTCGCCCGGCTTTTCCCCCAGAACGACAGGAACGCTCTTGCCGTTGTCGCGTACGATGACGCCATGCAGCGCGAGCGGCCGGGCCAGCCACTGGTATTTGTGAATGCCGCCGTAATAGTGGGTCTTTGCCTGTCCTACACCGACCTGTTCGGTCAGAGGGCGCTGCTTGAGATCCAGCCGGGGGCTGTCGGTATGGGCGCTGATCAGCCGCATACCTTCAGAGAGGGGTTTTCTCCCCCTCCGTACGGCAAACAGCGCCTTGCCGTACAGCGTCCGGTATCCCCCGCATTCTTCCATGCCGGGACGGAATCCGGCGGTGCGGAGGCGCTCTTCTGCATGGCTGACTGTTTCACGCTCGGTTTTGCAGCGCGAGATGAAATCCACATAGCTCTCGGCCAGGGAGCGCATGGCCTTGCGTTCTTTCGCGGAAGCGTAAACTTCCCATGCCGAACGGTTTTTATGGGCAAGTTCTTTCATCAAAAATTCCCTTATGGTTTGAAAGTTCCCCTCAGGGGGAAAAGTTCTGTTGACAAAACGGCGAAGCCGCTGAAATCCTTATTCCGTACCCTCTCCCCTCAGGAGTGGGCAATCCGCACGGCCGCTGTCCGTTGGCCGCGGAGTCAGTCGGCGGATGGGGCGACTGTGGATTGAAACATCGGAGTATCCTTTGTACAGTGAGGGGTCAACTCTTCACGCCATCCAGTGCGCTGTTCAGTACGCGGACAAGCGTCGGAAATTCGTGATCCTCCAGCGTGCGGGGATCAAGCAGCAGCGCGCCGTTTTCCACTCGGGTCACCAGTGGAGGTTCGGTGCGCAGCAGGCGGGCGCGGGTGTCCTCCACCGTTCGTGCCAGAGGGAGAACACGCACCAGCGTGGTGGGCAGATCACATTCGGGAAAGGCCCCTCCCCCAACCCGCGACACTCCGGTCAGAAGGGAAAGTTCGGCCAGTCCGGCGGGCAGGGCGCGCCGCAGGGCACGTCGCAGCTTTTCCGCCCGTCGTTTCAGTTCGGCGGCGCTCATGGTCATGCGGCGCAGTGTGGGTACGGAAGCAATGGCCTTGTGCGGATCAAGGTACAGGCGCAGCGTCGCTTCCAGCGCGGCCAGCGTCATTTTGTCGCAGCGCAGGGCGCGCAGAAGCTGATTATGGCGCATGGCCTCGATAAACTCCTCTCTGCCCGCGATAATGCCTGCCTGAGGCCCGCCCAGCACCTTGTCGCCGGAAAAGGTCACCACGTCCGCGCCTGCTTCAATGACCTGCCGGGCCGTGGGTTCGCCTGGAAGCCCCCAGGGGGAAAAGTCCAGCAGACTCCCGCTCCCCAGGTCTTCCAGCAGGGGAAGACCGTGTTCATGGGCAAGACGGGCCATGTCTTCCAGCGCGACGTCGGCATGAAAGCCGATAACGCGGTAATTGGACGTATGCACGCGCATCAGGGCACGGGTGTCCACGCTGATGGCCCCGGCATAGTCGGAGAGATGCGTCCTGTTGGTAGTGCCCACCTCACGCAGAGCTGCGCCGCTGCGGGCCATGACGTCGGGAATGCGGAAACTGCCTCCGATTTCCACCAACTGCCCGCGCGATACGATGACTTCGCCGCCTCTGCACAGGGTATCCAGCACAAGCAGCACCGCCGCCGCGTTGTTGTTCACCACCAGAGCCGCCTCCGCCCCGGTGAGGGAACAGATCAGCTTGTCCACCAGGCTGTGACGGCTGCCCCGGGAGCCGGCTGCCAGATTGTATTCAAGATTGCAGTATCCCCCGGCAGCCGTCATTGCGGCTTCAATAGCCTGTCGCGCCATGATCGAACGGCCCAGATTGGTGTGGATGACGACACCGGTGGCGTTGAGCACCCGGCGCAGCGCGGGGCGCAGTCCTTCGCGCAGGAATGCCTCCAGGCGGGGCATGAGGCGTGCCGCATCCAGCTCGGCAGGGTCGGAGAGTGCGCCGGTTCGGATCTCGTTCCGGCAGCTATCCAGAAAAAGATTAATCAGTTCGCGGCTCCGCGCGTGCGGTGCATCCAGTTCCAGCAGTACGCCGTCCATGGCGCTCAGACAGGCGTCCACCGAGGGAAGCGCCCGGAACAATTCTCGCATTGAAGCCTCTCTCGCCGCGCCGGATCAGGTTTGTGCGCCGGGCACAATGCCCCGCGCGTACAGCGCATGCGGAAAAAGAGTAAAGAATTCGGCAAGCAAATACAAGGAGCCGCAGACCAGAACAGGACCGTGCCGTGTGGAATCCCGCGCCAGTTCGACGGCTTCGCGCAGGGAGGAGAGCGGCCAGGATTCGCTCCCGGCAATGCGCGCCAGTGTCTCCGGCTGCGCCGCGCGCGGGTTGTCGGCAATGGCCGGGATATACACGGGAACGCCGGGGGCAATCTCCTCAAGCGTCGAGGCAAGGACAGGAACAAGCTCATCCGGTTCCTTGTCCTCCAGACAGGAAAAGATGACGGCGGATGGCGCGAGGCCCTTTTCACATATGCCTCCCGGCAGCAGCGCGGAGCGCAGGGCCTTCATGCCGTGGACATTGTGCGCTCCGTCCAGCAGAAAGGGTGGGTAGCCCCCCCTGGCGTCCACATAGTGCAGGCGTCCGGGGATAAAGGCCTCCGCCAGTCCTTTGCGGATACGCTTCTCGTCTGTTTTCCAGCCTTCCCTGCGGCAGATGAGCAGCCAGGCGGCAAGCGCCGCCTTCGCGTTGACCCGCTGATACGGCCCGTACAGACCGAGGGGGGCGGTGTCCGCCAGAGAGACCAGTTCTGCAAGATCCGGGGGAAGCCGATGACCTTTCCGGGTTCCCGTGGTCTCAAACAGCGGCAGTTCAAGCTCCCCGGCCCGAAGTTCCAGCGCCCGCCACGCGTCGTCTTCCTGAGGTGCGCTTACCGCGCCGAACATTCCCTCGTGCATGGCGTCCGCCTTGTCCGCCGCGATGCTTGCCACATCCGGTCCGAGAACTCGCATATGATCGAGCCCGATGGGGACAAAGCAGGTCATGTCCAGCGGCAGGGCTGAGGTGGCGTCGAAGCGGCCGCCGAGTCCCGCTTCAAAAACAAGCAGGTCGGGGTCGGCATCGGAAAATGCCAGTGCCGCCATGACGGTCAGAAGTTCGAAGTAGGTGAGTCCCGGTTCGGCTTCCAGCGCGCGGTTGGCAAGGTTGGGCCATGCGCTTTCCGGCAGGGAGCGGCGCATCATGCGGATGCGTTCGGTCGGGCTGAGGAAGTGGGGCGAGGTATACAGCCCCGCCCGAAAACCGTGCGCCAGAGCAAGAGAATGCAGAAAGGTGGCGGTGGAGCCTTTGCCGTTGGTGCCGACAATCTGGACCGAAGGGCACGGGAAGCGCGTCAGGCCGAGCTTTTCCAGCGCTCCACGCATGCGCTCAAGACCCATTTCCATATGGAAAAGCCCCAGCCCGTTCAAATGAGCCAGGACTTCCGCAAAATTTTTCAGCCCCTTTTCAGGAAAGCGGCAGGAACAGCTTATACTCATGCGTCCGCCTTTTTGAGCCGGACCGCTTCGCGCAGCCAGGCGTACCAGTTTTCCAGGCCATGCCCGTCCCGGCAGGATATCTGGAATATGGCCAGATCCGGATTCAGCGTGCATGCCCCCCGTGCTGCGCTTTCCACGTCAAAGTCGACATAGGGCAGCAGATCGGTCTTGTTCAGGATCAGGGCTTTGGCCAGCCGGAAAAGCTGCGGGTATTTCTCGGGCTTGTCATCTCCTTCCGTAACGCTGAGGAGGGCGATCTTGGCGTCTTCACCGCAGTCGAACTCCACCGGGCAGACCAGATTGCCTACGTTTTCAATAAACAGAATGTCAAGCTGCTCCAGCTCCAGATTTTCCAGCGCGGCAAGGATCATGTTGCTGTCAAGATGACAGCCTCCGTCCGTGTTGATCTGCACTGCCACGGCCCCGGTGGCGGCCACGCGTCTCGCGTCGTTGTCTGTCTGTGGGTCGCCTTCAATGACGGCCATGCGGAATTCCGTCCCCAGATCGCGCAGAGTGCGTTCCAGCAAAGAGGTTTTGCCCGAGCCGGGGGAGCTGATCAGGTTGAGCGTGAGTACGCCGCAACGCTTGAATTCGTCGCGCAGACGGGCGGCCATGCGGTCATTGGCTTCAAGCACATTGCGTACAACGGGAATTTCCATAAGCGGCTCCTTCATTCAGCTTCCAGATGATCAAGAAATATTCCGTCTCCGGCGCGGCATTCAAAACCTGCAAATTTCCCGCAGGAAGGGCAGGGACGGAACATCTCCTCCCGCGACGCGGCTTCCCTCTCTTTGCCGCAGCCGCGGCAGCGCAGGCGCAGAGGTTCTTCCTTCAGTTCCAGCGCCGCGCCCTCGTGCGGAGTGCCTGCGATAAAGGCATCGAAGGCCATGCGCATGGCGTCGGGAACAATTTGATTCAGTACGCCGTAACGAACCCGCACCAGAGTCAGACGGCGTCCGCCGTGGCGGACAAGCTCTTCCGTTGCTATGCGCATGATGTCCGACATCAGTGAAATTTCATGCATGTTCTCTCAGTAAGGCAAAATGACGTGAGCGTCCACCAGACTCTTTTTTTCACATGACCGGCCCTCCGCAGGCTGATCTCATCAGGAGGCTCTTTGCTTTTGGCGCGAGTTCAGGTAATAAGAAACAGTCTGCGGCTGCCGTTCCGAATGTCCGGAGCGGCAAACTGCCGGAAGTCCCGGCAGCCGTGGATAAAGGTGGGCGTCATGGCAAAGGCTCAATTCCTTGGTGTATACTCTCTGCGCTCGGCAAAAAATGCTTCAGGCAAACGCTACTGCTTTGTCTGGAAGGACGTTGCGGCCAGAACCTGCCTGTTTCAGCCTCTGACGCCGGATCTGAAGCCGGAGGGCAGCCCCATGCTGCTTCGTCCGGAGCAGTTCCGCCGGGATTTCACGCCCGAGCCGGGCATTGCCGCCGTTCCCGACATTGAGCCGCAGGTGGGGGATTATCTGGATGCCGCGTTCAAGGTCCCGCCGGTCGAGTCCGTACGGGTTTCCGGTGCAGTCGGGAAAAACGCCGGAGGTGAGTCCTCCGAGCCGTATCCGGGCCGGTCGCATGATGGACCGCCCGCTTTCCGTGCGCAGACCGGCCGTTCAGGCCCGAAGCTCGCGCCTGAGGAAGTGGACAAGGCTGTCCGTGCGGAATTTGCCATGAGCCTGATGCGTTTCCGGCGGGGCAACAAGGAAGGGGCGCTGCAGGATTTTGAACGTCTCCTTGCTGTGGAGGAGGGCATCGTGCCCGCCCACAAGCACATGTTTACCGATTTTGGCATTGATTTGCGCAAAAGCAGACTGTACACGCTGGCATCGCGCTGTTTTCGGCGTGCGGCGAATCTTTCGCCTCATGACAGCCACGCGCTGTTCAATCTGGCCCGTATCCATTACGAGATGGGCAACTTCGGCAAGGCCGCCCAGTATCTTGACGCCGCTCTGGACAGTGAGCCCGACCTCAAGTGCGCAATGCGGCTGAAGATGCGGATACACGGTGACAGGCCGGGTGATCCGCAGGGGAAAAAACAATCATGAGCAAGAAATTCTATATAGGATCAGCGGTGTCCATGCTGGGAATGGCCGTGCTGGTTCCGTTGATTCTTCAGGAACCGATACCCGCCATTTCCAGCGAGTCCCAGGGCGTTCCGGAGGTATCGGGCCGTCTGGACAGTACGCCGCGCCCGGAAGTCTTTCCCGATGTTTCCCGTGATGTCCCGCAGGAGACGCCGCCCGCTGAGGCGTCGTCGGCGGAATCGGATGCAACCCCTCCCCTCCCCCCGGCGGAGGCCATGACCATGTCGGTAGGGTCGAAGCATCCTGCCTCCCGGCAGGGGGATGGCGTCCATGAAGAGAAAACTGTTTCTGACGCGGAACGCCCGGCACAGCCTTCCGGCTCCGGAAAGGCGCCCGCCGGAAAGTCTTCGGGGGGAGACGGAAACGCTGCCGCACAGAATGAGTCCGCTCCCGCAGGGGCTTCTTCCGTGACGCCCGCCGCGGATGCGCAGGAAACGGGCAGGGTGAAGCGCGGGGCGGATGCTCCCGGACGACAGTCACCGAAAGTCAGGCCGGGAACCCTGGTCACCAGAAGTACGCTTCCCGCCCAGTCCGGAAAGCAGGTGATTACAAATGCCGTGCTGACCATGGACGGTGATGTCGTAACCCTGCGTCTGGAAGCGAATGGTCCGATCAGCGGCAGAAGCTTCATGCTGCCTTCGCCGGACAGGGTTGTACTGGATATTGCCGGAGACTGGAAGCTTGCCGTTCCCCGCGTGCCCAGCAACCGCATGCTGCGCGAGCTGCGCCTGGGCGCGCGCGGGGACGGTATCCGGCTGGTTTTCGACATGAGAGTGAAGCCGAACAAGGCGACGCTGAAACAGGCCGGTTCCAGAGTGCTGGAACTGCGCATCAGGTAATCCCGTGCTGGTGGACGGAAAGCATTATCGAACCATCTGGAGGGATGGAGAGGACGGGGTGCTTGTCATTGATCAGACTGTTCTCCCCCACGAATTCCGCATAACCCGGCTGTGTACGCCGGCAGAAGTCTGTCATGCCATATCTTCCATGATTGTCCGCGGCGCGGGGCTTATCGGCGCGACGGCAGGGTACGGCATGTGGCTCGCCGCCGTGAGCGCGCTGGAAAATCGCCCGTTTGTTCCCTGGATGAAAGAGTGTGCAGCCGCGCTGACAGCCACGCGCCCCACGGCGGGCAATCTTGCCTGGGCTGTGGAGCGTCAGTTGAAACGACTCGCCGACCTGGGGCCTGAGCCATGCAGAGACGATGCCGTGGCGCTTTTGCGGAGCGAAGCCGAGCGCATCGCCGACGAGGATGCGGAATTCTGCCGTTCCATCGGTCGGCACGGCGCGGAACTTGTCGCCTCCATCGCGCGCAGCAAGGGCGGGAAAACCGTTCATGTGCTGACGCATTGCAACGCCGGGTGGCTCGCCTTTGTGGATTACGGTTCCGCCCTGTCGCCTGTCTATGCCGCTTTTGACGCGGGAATCGACGTGCATGTGTGGGTTGATGAAACCCGCCCCCGCAATCAGGGGGCAAGCCTGACCGCCTGGGAACTGGGCAGACATGGCGTACGGCACGATATCATTGCCGATAACGCGGGGGGGCATCTTATGCAGCATGGCATGGTCGATCTGGTGATAACCGGGGCGGATCGCGTCACACGCCGAGGCGACGCCGCAAATAAAATAGGGACATACCTCAAGGCCCTGGCGGCGGCGGACAACAGCGTTCCATTCTATGTGGCCCTGCCCTCGTCGACGTTTGATTTTTCCTTGGGCGACGGCGTGAGCGATATCCCCATTGAAGAACGCGACGGCGGGGAAGTGCGCCGTATCCGGGGACTCGGCGAGACGGGAAAGACAGAGAGCGTGCTGCTTTGTCCGGAGTCGTCCCCCGCGAGAAACTGGGCCTTTGACGTGACGCCGGCCCGTCTTGTCACCGGTCTGATCACGGAACGGGGCATATGTGCCGCTTCGGAAGAAGGCATTTTGGGGCTCTATCCCGAACATTCCGGGAGATGTCCGGCATGACGGCCTCATGTGTGACTTCCGATGCCTGTCCCGATGGGGAGGGGTATGTCAAGTACATCTGTCGGCACGAGCCTGCCCCCGCGCCTGAGCAGGCTGGACTGGCGGAGCTTGACGCCCTGCGCACGGAACTTTTTGATGCCGGACTGATAGGGCAGCGTCCGGATGGAACAGGATTCGGCAATGTGTCCCTGCGCTCCGAAAAGGGGTTCGTGGTAAGCGCTACGGCCACCGGCGGGGTGCGTGAACTCGGCGCGGAAGGATACAGCCTGGTGGAAGACTGGTCTGTTGCCGGAAATCGCCTGACCTGCAGGGGGCCTCTTCCGGCCAGTTCAGAGGCATTGACTCATGCAGCAGTGTATGAGGCGGATGCTGATGCCCGGTGTGTTGTGCATGCGCACAGCCGCCCCCTGTTCGACGGACTGCTTGAGGCAGGGGCATTGCATACGCCGCGGAATGCGGCGTACGGCACACCGGAAATGGCGGTGGCCGTCGCTGACATTGCGCGGCGGTATCCGCAGGAAGGGATTCTCGTCATGCTGGGGCACGACGAGGGGATTCTGGCCTATGGTCCTTCCATTCGGGCTGTTGCCTCACTTATTTCCTTTGCCGTCCGCAATTTTTTCTTATCAAGTCCCGGCTGCGGGAAAATGTGCCCGCATGGAGCATGTCATGTTTCATAAAATCGGCATCATTGGCGGTAGTGGTCTGGATAATCCCCAGATGTTTTCGCATGCCCGCGACGTGCACTTTTCCACACCATGGGGAGAGCCTTCCTGCCCGTTGCGCGAAGGTGAGGTGGAAGGGGTTCCGGTCGTTCTGCTGGCTCGGCATGGGCGAGAACACACCATACCTCCCTCACAGGTCAATTATCGCGCAAACATTCATGCTCTCAGAGATGCCGGATGTTCCTGCATTCTGGCCAGCACGGCGGTTGGCTCGCTGAGAGAGGACATCAAGCGGGGTGATCTGGTCGTGCCGGATCAGTTCATTGATTTCACCAAACAGCGCAGGATGACCTTTCATGAGAGTTTCACGGCCGGGAATCCCGTACATTGTGCCATGCCGGATCCTTTTGATGCCGCGCTGCGCGCCGCATTGAATGAGGGGCTGGCTGAACTCGGGTATCGCCGCCATGAGCGCGGAACTGTTGTCACCATAGAAGGGCCGCGCTTTTCCACCAGGGCGGAGTCACGCATGTTCCGCGCCTGGGGAGCGGATATCATCAACATGAGTATCGCTACGGAGGCCGCGCTTGCCAATGAAGCCGGCGTACCCTACGCAGTTGTCGCCATGAGTACGGACTATGACTCATGGAAAGACGACGAAGCCCCCGTGACCTGGGATGCCATTGCCGCCGTGGCAGCGGAAAATGCAAGCAAGGTGCTGAAGCTCTTTCGGCATGTCATTCCCAGACTTGCCTTTGCCTGACATGCGCCTGCTGTCGGTGCGAAAAAATGATATTGCAACATACTGTTAAGAAAGGAGAAATTGGGGCATACCGAAAAATATTTT
>OLFV01002503.1_pt1 | contig 13546 bp, 9 predicted proteins | sample 1605551 | NCBI WGS metagenome assembly OLFV01 (sample SAMEA3888922, study PRJEB22519) | human gut metagenome | biome: human gut; feature: human-associated habitat; material: faeces | place: Denmark | collected 2011
GCGAATTGTTTAAAATATTGTGTACACTTTTCGATAAATTACTTAACTTTGCTAACGAAAGCATTAAAACCTTACATGTATTTATGAAAACCAGAATCTCTAATACATTATTTATATTATTAGCGATGCTTGTTACGCTCAGCGGTTGCACCAATCACTATAAATATAAGATAGGTGTATCGCAGTGCGTAGGCGGTGCGTGGCGCGATAAAGCCAACGTAGAGATGCTCTCAGCGCAACACCTCTACGACAATGATGTGAAGGTGATAATAAAGAACGCCGACAACAACAACGAACGCCAATGCTTGCAGATAGACAGTCTTGTGGACGAAGGTGTCGACTTGCTTGTGGTTTCGCCTAATGACTACCATGCTCTGAATGGCAGTCTGCAACGCGCTCGCGAAAAGAACATCCCTATTGTTTTCTTCGACCGCACTACCGCACTGAAAGACTATACCGCTTATATCGGCGGCGACAACGTTGAGGCTGGGCGCAAGATGGCGGAATATGCTGTTTTGCTATGCCGTGACAGTGTTAAGACTGACGGACGACGCCCTATTGTGCTGGAGATGACCGGACCGCTCGCAATATCGCCTGCCGCACAGCGCCACGCCGGATTTAGCGAAGTCATCAGCAAAAATCCGTCAATCGACTATCGTCATGTGCCAAGTCAATGGTCGTATGACGACTGCAAGCGCATTATGCGTGAATGGCTGGAGAACGGCAAGGCGGTAGATGTAGTGTTCTGTCATAGCGACCTTGCTGCTGTGGGAGCTTACGAGGCTGCAAAAGAGTTGCACAAAGAGCGTGAGATACGCTTTCTTGGCATCGACGGACTGCCGGGCGAGGGTCTTGACGCTGTGCAGAACGGACAACTCGCTGCCTCGTACATCTATTCTACGCATGGCGAGGAAGTGATAGCTCTCGCTCTGCGCATACTTGAGGGTAAGCCGTTCAAGCGTACGAACAACCTGAAAAGCATTGTCGTCACGCCGCAGAACGTGGCAGACATAGCGCTGAGCAGCCACTCGCTGCAGAAGCAGAACACCTATCTCTCCACCATACAGACAAAGCTTGAGACCTATCTCGGCTTCTACCACATACAGCGCGCGCTGCTCATAGTGTCGCTGCTCGTCATCCTGCTGCTGGCTGTAGCCGTGTTCACTACATGGCGTGCCGTGCGCGCCACGCGCCGTGCCAACCGTCGAATGCGCGAACTGAATGATGAGCAGACTCGATTCTTCACCAATGCGTCACATCAGTTGCGTACTCCGCTCACGCTTATAGCCGGACCGGTCAAACAACTCGCAGAAGGCAAGGGCGACCGGCAGCAGTTGGTGGGCATCGTGCAGCGCAACGTAGAACAGTTGCAGCGCCTTGTGAGCGACGTGCTGCTGTTCCGCCGCGAGAACAGCGCCACCGTTGACGACACAACTGCAACTACCGACGAGCAACTCCTGGCAAGTCGCAAGGCTGTGCAGGAGAGTCGTCACGACACACTCATAAACGACAATGCCGAAGAACTCGCCACGGTGCTCATCGTCGACGACAACGCCGACATGCGAGCCTATCTGCGCACGTTGCTGCTCGACCGCTATTATGTGATAGAAGCTGCCGACGGACAGAGCGGACTGAAGCTCGCGGTGGAGAGCGTGCCCGACATCGTAGTGTCGGACGTGATGATGCCCGTAATGGACGGACTCGCCTTCTGCACCCGTCTTAAGCAACACGAGGCAACAAGTCACATTCCCGTATTGCTGCTTACAGCACGCAGCAGCGAGCAGCAGTACATCGAAGGATTGCAGACCGGTGCCGACATATACATGACAAAGCCGTTCAGCGCCGACTTGTTGCTTGCCAACATCGCGTCGCTGCTTGCCAACCGGCAGAAGCTGCGCCAACTGTTCAACACTCAAAACCTCAACACTCAAAACCTCAAAACCTCAATACTCAACACCTCAACACCACACCATCTCAACACCTCACCACTCAAAACTCCCCTTCGCCCGACCGTCGCTTTCTCGATACATTCCTCAAGGCAATGGAGAAGCACATGTCGAATACCAATCTCAAGATAGAAGATCTGGGCGACGAGGTAGGACTCTCGCGTGTGCAGCTCTATCGCAAGGTGAAGGCGCTTACGGGCATGACTCCCGTCGAGATTTTGCGCGAGACACGACTCAAGCGCGCCATGCAGCTGCTCAAAACAACAGATAAAACAGTATCAGAAATAGCTAACGAAGTGGGATTTGCCACCCCGGGCTACTTCTCCTCATGCTTCAAAAAGCAGTATGACAAGTATCCGACAGATGTCAGAGAGGAGATGAAGGTTTAGCTTTTCGTTACAAAATATGAAAAAAAACTCAACGTTTTTGACTATTTAGTCAACGATTGTTGCATGTAACATGAGTGATATTTTGTGAACGATTCATGAAATATCACTCATCTTTTGTTTTATAACTTTGCAACCGTAAAACTTAAACCCACAACAAAAAACGTAAAACTTATGAAAAAAGCAAAAGTAGCTTTAGTAGGTATGCTCATGCTCGCTGGGTCAGGCGCATATGCTCAGACCAACGGCATCGGTGGAACAGTGACCGACAACGCCGGTGAGCCCATCATCGGTGCATCGGTTAAGGTTAAGGGCTCCACGAACATGGGTACAGTGACGGATATCGACGGCAACTTCAAACTTGACGTGAAGCCAGGCGAAACTCTTATCATCTCTTATATAGGTTGCAAAGACCAGGAGGTGAAGGCAGGCGAAAACCTCAAGATTGTGCTTCAGGACAACTCAGAGGTTCTCGGCGAAGTGGTAGTAACGGGTTATCAGGTGCAGCGCAAGGCCGACTTGACCGGTTCTGTATCTGTAGTAAGCACCAAAGACCTCAAGTCGACAGCCGACACAGATCCTATGCGTTCGCTTCAAGGCAAGGTGCCGGGCATGACTATCACCACCGACGGTTCGCATTCGTGGTATCGGTTCGTTCAATTCTTCTCAAGATCCTCTCTTTGTTATCGACGGTGTGCCTACCACCACAACCCTCAACTCGCTCAACATGAACGATATTGAGAGTATGCAGGTGCTCAAGGATGCTGCTTCTGCATCTATCTATGGTTCGCGTGCTGCCAACGGCGTTATCATCATCACCACAAAGCATGGCAAGAAGGGTAGCAAGCTGAATGTAGACTTCTCAGCAAACCTTACTGCTCAGTTCTACAACTCGCAGTCGATGATGAAGCTCTGCAACACCTCAGAGTATGCAACGGCAATGGCTCAGGCTGCACTCAACGATGGTCTCGACCCCGTGGCTTATGCCCACAACTATGGTCTTGACTTCAATGCCTCTACCGGCCGCACCATCAAGGCATACGATCCTGCCTCAAAAAGCTATAAGACATATACCGTAAACGGTGCATACGACGGCTATATCAATGCAAAGAAAACAATGCGACTGTCGGACACCGACTGGCTTGACGAGATTTCGCGCACCGGTTTCATGCAGAGCTACGACCTCTCTTTGTCGGGTGCCACCGACAAGTTCACAGGTCTTTTCTCTGCAGGCTACAAGAAGAACGACGGTATCTTGAAGTATTCTAACTTCGAGAACTTCTCAGCCCGATTCAACTCTACATACAATGTGAACAAGATTGTAAGTGTAGGCGAGAACGCTACGGTTACTTACTCGAAGCAGGTAAATAGTGCACCGATGGAGAATGCGTTGAAGATGTCGCCTACGGTGCCCGTATATGAAGAAGACGGCACTACATTCGCTGGTCCGGTGGGTGGTATGAGCGACCGTCAGAACCCTCTGCGCGAGATGTACATGAACCGCGACAACGCACTGAAGATATGGCGTGTGTTCGGCAATGCCTATGTAGATGTGAAACCGCTGAAGGGCCTTGTGCTCCGTTCTAATTTCGGTCTCGACTACTACCATTCGTTCGTTCGCTCGATGAACTACACGTTCAAGTCTGACATCGTGAACAACGACATACCAAGCACCACACTCACTGCCCACGACGATGTGCGCTGGACATGGAGTAACACAGCCAACTACAACTTCAAGATTGCACGCGACCACGACTTCACGGTGCTTGCCGGTATGGAACTGCACAAGCAGACCGTAGAGGATATGGGTGCGTATGCCCAGAGCTTCGTGATAGAGGACAAGGACTATATGTGGCCTGATGCCGCTATGGGTATTGAGCGCGCTACGGGTATCGGCTCTGGCTACTCGCTGGCTTCGTTCTTTGGTAAGGTCGACTACAACTGGCAGGACCTTATCCTTGCTTCGTTCACCATACGTCGCGATGGTAGCTCGCGTTTCGGCAAGAACAATCGCTATGGCAACTTCCCTGCAGCTACTTTGGGCTATCGCCTTTCGAAGAACCTCAAAGCAAACTGGATTGACGATATTAAGATTCGTGCCTCATGGGGTAAGACTGGTAACCAGGAGATTTCCAACACAGCTCGCTACGGCTTGTATGTAGCCGACTACGGATTAGACCGTGTTACATCTACCGCTTACGATCTCTATCGTCAGGGTACAGGCGTCTTCCCGTCAGGTTTCCGCGCAACTCAGACTGCGAACGACAACTTGAAGTGGGAGACAACAATACAGTATAACGTTGGTGCCGACTTCTCTTTGCTCAGCCAGGAACTCTACGGATCGGTTGACGCATATATTAAGGATGTAAAGGACATGCTTATCTCGCCGGCATTCCTCGGAGCAGTGGGCGAGGGCGGTTCCACATGGTCGAACGGTCCGTCGCTTCGCAACGTGGGTATGGAGGCAAGCGTGGGCTACCGCCACATCACTAAGTATGGTCTGCGCTACGACGTGACTGCCAACATCGACTTCTTCCGCAACAAAGTGACGTATCTGCCTTCTACCACAACCGGCTCGTATGCACACACAGTGAAGGAGAACCTCGTGCAGTCGAAGAAGCCTTACGGCTCTATCGTGGGCTACGTTGTAGATGGACTCTTCCAGAACAGCGAGGAGGCAAAAGCCTCTGGTCAGCCTAACGCTCGTGTGGGCGGATTGAAGTATGCCGACCTCGACCACAGCGGCACTATCGACGCAAAGGACCAGACATGGATATTCGATCCGGTGCCCGACTTCAACTGGGGTCTTAACGTGCAGCTCGGATACAAGAACTTCGACCTCTCTATGTTCTTCCAGGGAGTATGCGGCGTAGATGTTTACAACAACCAGAAATTCCAGACCGACTTCTGGAGCCTCACCGACGCCGGAAGCAACAAGGGCAACCGTATGCTTGGCGCTTGGACCGAGGACAACACTTCGTCTAAGATACCGGCGCTCACAACCAACAACACCGGTGACGAGGGACGAGCTTCTACTTATTTCGTAGAACACGGCAACTGGATGAAGCTCCGCACGCTGCAGCTTGGCTACAACTTCAGCGACTCGCTCCTGAAGAAGCTCCACATGACATCGGCTCGTGTATATGTTTCTGGTCAGAACCTCTTCACATGGAAGAGCAGCAGCTTCACTATCTCCGACCCCGAGAACCCCAACTGGGCATATCCTCACTCTTCATCAGTGTCGTTCGGACTGCAGCTCAGTTTCTAAGGAGCTATTGATATTACAAAGAAGTCAAAACAATTTAAAGAATCAGAACAATGAAAAATTTATATAAATATATATTTGCAGCGATGCTCACGCTCGGCACTGTAACATCGTGCAGCGATTTCCTCGACGACTCTCCGAAGGGCGTAGTCGATCAGGACAAGGCTTTCAAACTCCCCGACGACATGGTCAATTCGGCATACGCCATGCTCGGCGACTGCTGGTACTCTTATCCGTTCAACCTCTGGCCTTACGGCGATTTGTCGTCAGACGACTGCTTGAAGGGCGGATCGGGCACTACCGACACTGGCTATCATCCGATGGAGATTTGGTCGACCATGACTTCTACACCGGGCGAGTTCGACGAACTTTGGTATCGCCTCTACTGTGCTGTTAGCCGCTGCAACCGCGCGCTGCTCTCGCTTGAGCAGTATGGCGACAGCAAACTTGGCGAGGAGGTGACGAAGCAGCGTGTGGCAGAGGTGAAGTTCCTGCGCGCCCACTTCTACTTCAAGCTCATCACCATGTTCCGCCAGGTGCCTTGGATTGACGAGAACGTAATGAAGAACAATCTTCAGGAGAAGACCCGCAACGACGAGTTTACATACCAGGAGTTGTTCGGCAAGATAATAAACGACTTCAAGGAGGCATACGACGTGCTGCCCGAGATGCAGAAAGACCAGAACCGCGTCAACCGCGTTGCTGCTGCGGCATATCTCGCCAAGTGCTATCTGACGCTTGCCTACGGCGACGGCTACGAGGCAACCAACGGCTACGACCACGTCAACAAGGAGTATATGCAGAAGGTGATCGAATACACAAACGTGGTGAAGAACTCGCCTTACTTCGGCTATCTTGAAGACTACGGCGACATCTTCCTGCCCGAACATAAGAACAGCAAGGAGAGTGTGTTCGCTGTGCAGACTTCCGACTACAAGGACGACAATACCACCTTCGGACGTGCCAACTGGAGCAACGTGCTCAACGGTGTTTGGGGAATGTGGTCGTGCGGATGGGACTTCCACAAGCCGTCGCAGGACCTCGTCAACGCCTTCAAGACAAAGAACGGACTGCCAGAGTTTGACGATTATAACCAGCATATCGACTATCCCGTCAACGGCAAGCCGACCACCCAGAAATGGGATCCGCGTCTCTTCCACACCGTGGGTATGCCTACTTTCCCGTACAAGTACGAGAAGGAGTATACGCTCACAAAGGCTAACAGTCGCACACCGAACACTTACGGCTACTACTGCTCTATGAAGGAGGTGCCGCAGCGCTCTAAGGGCGAGACCTACAACGGCTCATGGCAGGCGTTTGATATGAACGACTATGTGTTCCGCTACTCCGACGTGATGCTCATGCGTGCAGAGGCTCTCATCGAGACCGACCAGCTTGCTGAGGCTCGCACCATAATCAACGACATTCGCCAGCGTGCGAAGAACTCTGTAGACAAGCACATCGCTTACGCCAAGGATCAGTGCGAGATAGCGCTCTATCCCGAGTCTTACTTCCAGGACAAGGAGACGGCACGCAAGTGTCTGCGCTGGGAGCGCCGTCTGGAGCTTGCAATGGAGAACGGACGCTACTTCGACCTGCGTCGCTGGGGATTGGCTTCAAAGACTCTCAACGCCTACTTCGCAACCGAGAAGAACGACGTGTACGACGGACAGACATACGCTACGTATCTTAAGGATGCCCACTACACGGCTGGCAAGAACGAGTTCTACCCGATTCCTTACAACCAGCTCTACTATGTGCCTGGCTTGTATAAGCAGAACAAGAACTACTAAAGGATGTCACCGATATTCGGAGTAAATATAAAACCTTTAATACGAAAAAGCGGAGGATATCACACCTCCGCTTTCTTGTACTGTGTAAAGCGCAATAGTACGAATGTTGCATCTGTAGCAAATATGTTGTGCAATGCGATTATTACAACTTTATGTAACATAATTTTCGCTCTGCTCGGCACGTTTAGCGTAATTTTGCTGCAGAAATTAATTCTCAACTCAACTAATAACTAAAAGTTTCATACGCAATGAACAATTCCAATCAAAGCAAACTGACACTCATCCCGGTGATGATTGCCTTCTTCACTATGGGCTTCGTCGATCTGGTCGGTGCGGTTTCAAACAACATGCAGGAAGACTTCGGACTCTCCGACTCCGCTGCAAACTTCTTCCCCTCGCTCGTGTTCTTCTGGTTCCTTATCTTCTCTGTGCCTACGGGCATGCTCATGAATAAGATAGGTAGAAAGAAGACCGTGCTGCTCTCAGTAGTAATCACAACATTGGCTGTGTTCCTGCCACTCTTCGACAGCTTTATGCCTACAAAGGAGAGCCAGCTCTGGCTGATGTACATCTCTTTCTCGCTGCTCGGCATAGGCAACGCCATCATGCAGACCGGCATCAATCCGCTCGTGACGATGCTCGTTAAGGGTCACTTGGCTTCGACGCTCACCTTCGGTCAGTTCGTTAAGGCTATCGCTTCGTTCATCGCTCCGCTCATCGCTGCTTGGGGCGCTACCACTACAGCTCCTATCCTCGGACTCAGCTGGCGCATCCTCTTCCTGCTCTTCTTCGTTATAGGTATGGTGGCTACGCTGTGGCTCGGCATGACACACATCGAGGAGGAACCTATCGAAGGCAAGGCTTCTGGCTTCGCCGACTGTCTGAAGATGCTCGGTTCGCCTATCATCCTGCTCTCGTTCGTCGGCATCATGTGCCACGTGGGTATCGACGTAGGTACTAACGCCGTTGCACCGAAAGTGTTGTTCGAGCGTCTTGGCGGCGCCGGCGACTCGCTCAGCCAGTTCGAGTACGCTACGTCAATCTACTTCGCGTTCCGTACGCTCGGCTGTTTCACCGGCTCAATCCTTATGCGCAAGCTCAATATCCGCACCTTCTTCACAATCATCGTGCTGATGATGGCGCTCTCTATGGTCGGCTTGGTGTTCGGCACAGAGAAGTGGGAGCTTTGGGCAGCTATCGCTCTTGTAGGCTACGGCAACTCTAACGTGTTCTCTATCGTCTTCTCGCAGGCTATGCTCTCTGCTCCGGAGAAGAAGAACGAGGTTTCGGGCCTTATGATCATGGGTCTGTTCGGCGGCACCGTTTTCCCGCTCCTCATGGGCTTCGCCAGCGACGCCGCAAAGGCTGCCGGCGCTCAGTATCCGCAGGTTTGGGCTGCTGCTGTGATGGCTATCGGCGTGCTCTATCTGCTCAGCTATATACCTAAAGTAAAGCAGAACTAATTTAAAAGTAAAAAAGTAAAAGAGTAAAAAAGTAAAAAGCCCCTCCCAACCCTCCCCGTCGGGGAGGGCTTAGTTAGCCTAAAAATGCTTAGTAAGGCTTAAAAAGGCTTAGTTTGCCTTGGCTTAGGAAGGCTTAAGAAGGCTTAGAAAGGCTTAAACGCTGCCTTAAGAAGGCTCGGCTTATTCAAAAAAAATAATAACTGAAAACAATAAAACTATGGAAAAGAAATATGTAGTAGGACTCGGTGAGGCACTCTGGGACGTGCTTCCTGAAGGTAAGAAACTTGGTGGTGCACCGGCTAACTTCGCGTTCCACGCCGGTCAGTTCGGCTTGAACTCTATCGCTGTGAGCGCTCTCGGCGAGGACAAGCTCGCTGACGAGACCATGCAGCAGCTCGAGGAGAAGGGCTTGCAGTATTGCATGCCGCGCGTGCCTTATCCAACTGGCACCGTGCAGGTGAAGCTCGACGATGAGGGCATACCTACATACGACATAAAGGAGAATGTGGCGTGGGATAACATCCCGTTCACCGACGAGGTGAAGGCTATCGCTGAGAACACTGAGGCTGTGTGCTGGGGCTCGCTCGCCCAGCGCAACGTGGTGAGCCGCGAGACTATCTACAAGTTCCTCGACACTACACCTGCCGACTGCATGAAGATATTCGACATCAACCTGCGCCAGGACTTCTACACAAAGGATGTTATCTGCGAGAGCATGAAGCGCTGCAACGTTCTTAAGATCAACGACGAGGAGCTTGTGCTCATCGGCAGAATGTTCGGCTATCCGGGCTTGGACATCGAGAACAAGTGCTGGCTCATCCTTGGCAAGTACGACCTCGATATGCTCGTGCTCACCTGCGGCGTAAACGGCTCGTACGTGTTCACACCAGGCGAGATGTCGTTCCAGCCCACACCGAAGGTTGAGGTGGCTGACACCGTTGGCGCAGGCGACTCGTTCACGGGCACCTTCTGTGCTTCTATACTCGCCGGAATGCCGGTGACTGAGGCTCACGAGCGCGCAGTGAGAGTGAGTGCATACGTCTGCACGCAGAACGGCGCAATGCCCGTACTGCCTGAGGAGGTGAAGTAAAGCTCCTCTCAAAATTTGTTGTTAGAGTTAGAAGCCGGAGGCATCGTTGCCTTCGGCTTTTTTCGGTTATATCATACAAACGTTTTTCTGTTTCAGATTAAAGCAGTAACTTTGTAGCTAAATAGGAGGTATGGGCATCTTGCCCATACCACGCACCCACAAACACACCCACACGCACCCACAAACGCTTTTAAAAGTAAAAAAGTAAAGAAGTAAAAACATATATGAAATCACTAAGCCGCATCCTTAAAGGCAACCCTACAATGGCGGAGAGCACGGTCTATTCTGTGCTCGTCATCTGCTGTATCTCCCACTTTCTGAACGACATGATACAGTCGATCATTCCGTCTATCTATCCTATCCTTAAGGACAAGTTCGACTTCTCGTTCGCGCAGATAGGTATCATAACGCTCGTCTTTCAGATGACATCCTCTATTCTGCAGCCCTTCACCGGACTGTCTGCCGACCGCCATCCGCGCCCCTATGCGCTCTCCGTCGGCATGTGCTTCACGCTCGCCGGACTGCTCATGCTTGCGTTCGCCGAGAACTATCTGCTCATACTGCTGGCTGTGAGCGTCGTGGGCTTTGGCTCGTCCATGTTCCACCCTACGGCGTCGCGCGTAGCACAACTGGCGTCGGGTGGCAAGAAGAGTCTTGCACAGTCTATCTTCCAGGTGGGCGGCAACGGCGGTTCAGCGCTCGGTCCGTTGCTCGCAGCGCTCATCATCCTGCCCTTCGGACAGCACGCCATATCGTGGTTCGCCATAGCCGCCCTGCTCGCAGCACTCATCATGGTGCGCCTCGGAGCGTGGTATAAAGCCCGCCTGCAGTATGCCGTGAAGCATCCGCGCAAGGCGGAAGTGCTGAACACGCACATCTCCCGACGCGCAAAGTACGGCGCATTGCTCATACTCATCCTGCTCGTCTTCTCGAAATACTTCTACACATCCTGCATCACGAGCTACTTCACGTTCTACCTCATCGACAAGTTCGGCGTCTCGGTGCAGGCTTCGCAGATATGCCTCTTCGTGTTCCTCGCCGCCTTCGCCATCGGCACGCTCGCCGGCGGCGTGTTCGGCGACCGTTTCGGACGCAAGTACGTGATATGGTTCTCCATCCTTGGCGCGGCTCCGTTCGCCCTCGCCATGCCATACGTCAGTCTGACGTGGACCATCGTGTTCACCTTCCTCTCCGGACTCATCATCGCCTCGGCGTTCTCCTCGATAGTGGTCTACGCTACCGACCTCATGCCCGACAAAGTAGGACTCATCGCCGGCATCTTCTTCGGCCTTATGTTCGGTCTGGGCGGCATCGGCTCGGCGTTCTTCGGATGGCTCGCCGACAAGACCAGCGTCGAATTCATCTTCAAGGTAAGCGCATTCCTGCCGCTGCTCGGCATAATCGCCGGACTGCTGCCCGATACGCAGAAGCGGTCATAGTGGGGAGGCGTTTTTGCAACCTCATTGCATTATGTTTTTTATAATTTTGCATTCAAATTATAAAAAATCAGTATGAAAAAGACAATACCAGTTATAGGTATGGCGTGCGTTGTCTGCGCCGCCAACGTAGAGAATACGCTCCGTAAGTTGCGGGGCGTCAACTCGGCTACGGTAACACTGTCTACACGCACGGTGCTCGTCGACTACGACTCTGACGTGATTACGCTCGACGACATGAAGCGCGAGGTGAGCAACGCCGGCTACGACCTCGTGGTGGAGAACGACCGCAACGCCGAGGAGATTAACCGTCGTGAGTATACGTTGCTGCGCCGCCGTACGCTGCTTTCGTGGCTGTTCGCCGCGCTCACGATGTACTTCGGCATGAGCAGCGACGGAGCGTTCAACAACCAAATCTGCCTCATACTCGCTCTCTTAAACATGTTCTACTGCGGCAGGCGCTTCTATGTGTCGGCGGCAAAACAGATAACGCATCGCACGGCGAACATGGACTCGCTCGTGGCGCTGAGCACACTCATAGCGTTCCTCTTCAGTACGTTCAACACGTTCTTCGGCGAGGCTGTTTGGGGCGCACGCAGCATAGAGTGGCACACCTACTTCGACGCTTCGGTGATGATAATCACGTTCGTGCTCACCGGTCGGTGTCTTGAGGAGAAAGCGAAAGACAGCACGGCGAGCAGCATACGCCAACTCATGGGCATGCAGCCCAAGACAGCGCGCATCGTGACGCACGAGAAGATGGAAGGCACCGACGATTACCGCATGGAGGAGGTGCCTATCTCGACGATTCAGATAGGCGACACGATAGAGGTGCGCGCCGGAGAGAAGATTCCGGTGGACGGCGTGGTGTGTGCGGCAGAGAGTTTTATGACTGCCGATGCGGCGTACGTAGACGAGGCTATGATAAGCGGCGAACCTACACCGGCTATGAAGAAAGCAGGCGACACCGTGCTCGCAGGAACCATACCGAGTCAGGGCAAGCTGCGTATGCGTGCGCGACAGATTGGCGAGAACACCGCCCTTGCGCACATCATACGCATGGTGCAGGAGGCACAGGGCAGCAAGGCACCCGTGCAGCGCATCGTAGACCGAGCCGCACGGGTGTTCGTGCCGACGGTGGCTGCCATCGCGCTGCTCACGTTCTGCGTGTGGTGGGCTGTAGGAGGCAACGCCGCACTGCCGCACGCTATTCTCTCAGCTGTGGCTGTGCTCGTCATAGCCTGCCCCTGCGCAATGGGATTGGCTACACCGACGGCGCTCATGGTGGGCATCGGTAAGGCTGCGCAGAAGCAGATTCTGATAAAGGACGCGTCGGCGCTGGAGAACCTGCATAAGATTCAGGCACTCGTCGTCGACAAGACGGGCACGCTCACCATTCCAAACCCGAACATTGATTTCACACGCCCGACTGACATACCGCTCGAAGAGCGCGAAACACTGAAACCTAACGCCAAGGAGGCGATAGCGCAGCTGCAGCGTGCAGGTATTGAGGTGTACATGATGAGTGGCGACAAGGAGGAGGCAGCGCACTATTGGGCTGCTGAGGCTGGCATACGCAACTATCGCAGCAAGGTGTTGCCGGGCGACAAGCAGGCACTCGTGCAGCAACTTCAGGGCGAAGGTAAGCGCGTGGCTATGGTTGGCGACGGCATCAACGACACGCAGGCACTCGCCCTCGCCGACGTTGGCATAGCCATCGGTCGCGGCACCGATGTGGCGATGGACGTGGCGCAGATAACGCTGATGGGCGACGACCTCATGGCACTGCTCGAAGCCGTAAGACTCAGTAGACGTACCGTGCGCATGATATGGCAGAACCTCTTTTGGGCATTCGTCTACAACATCGTTTGCATACCCCTCGCCGCCGGCGCCCTACACATCTTCGGCGTCGACTTTCAGATAACGCCGATGTGGGCAAGCGCCCTGATGGCGTTCTCAAGCGTAAGCGTAGTGCTCAATTCGCTGCGCCTGCGCTACGCGTAACGGATTGTTTACCGGACAGCAATAATTTATAATTTGTCATTACGCAACAGTTTTCCCAACACTACAACAACCCCTTAATAAACTGAGCACAGCTTTTGCAGATTCTCTTCGAAGTGTTCTTTGTCGATGGCGCTGTTCTTTAGTGTAGAGCGATAGTTGTATA
>OLFV01002506.1_pt1 | contig 13518 bp, 9 predicted proteins | sample 1605551 | NCBI WGS metagenome assembly OLFV01 (sample SAMEA3888922, study PRJEB22519) | human gut metagenome | biome: human gut; feature: human-associated habitat; material: faeces | place: Denmark | collected 2011
GGGCGGCGGACGGAATCTGATCGGACGGCGGACGCAGAACGATGACTTATTGCGAAAAAAATCAGGCTATTATTATGCCTCATTTCCGAAACCTACGTTTCGGAAACAGCGGTTTCGAATTTAAAGACGGGCATAAAGCATTAACAATCAAAGTGTTTAGTACAATATTATCATTGACAGAAGCGCAAACCCCCGCATATCTATTTACGAAACGCAGGTTTCGGAAACAATCGTTTCGGAAACCTGCGTTGTTTTTTCCACCGTTTAATGCAAGAAGAATTTTTCCAACACACGATACCAATAATCCCACGAATAGCCTACCGAAGGATGGTTCACCGCCATCGCCTTCACACGCCTACAGTTGCTCAAGAGATAAGCGCCCGTCGCCGTCCTGCACCCGTCCACTACTATCGGCTCGCCGTCCTGCCATCGCTCGCCCGGCATCTTATCCCAAAGGCGCTTGCCCCAAACGACGACATAATGCTTGCCGACGAAGGGCTGAAAGAATATGTTGTTTGCCATAAGTTAGAACCATGAACTGATTCCAATCATAAACTATAGAACCCAAGCTGGTAGATGGCTGGTAGATATCTGCAAAACAGAAGCTATCTACCAGCCTCTAACTCACTACCCAACAACGCGTTATACGCCTGCTGGGAGATATGGTGGATTTTTTAGCGTTTACGGCAATAAAAATACTTGCATTGATGGTATCTTTTATTATGCTTACAGACTTTGTAAGTAATAATCTCTACAAACCTTCTCGCAAGAACTTGCGGAGATGAATGTGTGTTATGCCATCATCGTCATTCTTTGTCTCCTAATTGTTGCCATATTTATTCACTATAAAAGATATTTTCCGCAAAAATAGTAAATTTATCTTTTATAAAAGACAAAACAACTAAAAATTCCGCTTTTATCTTTTATATTGAATAAAATGTTGTTCGACACATTTATTATACGTAAATTTTGATTACAACAAAGCGATTTCCGCTTCGATGTTCTCTGAGGTAAAGCAGATGGCTTTCAGCTCCACCTTCTCAAACACTTGTTTAGGCTTCACTTGAAAAAACCTACTCATAGTAATTCGTTTTTAGGTTATACTATAAATGCCGTTTGCACGGCATTACCTGTCAAAAGACAAAGTTAGGGTAAAGTGACGAACCATACAAGTCCATAATAGTTCATAGGTATAAGAACCATACCATTTGTCTATTTTTCTGATATTGTTTTTCCGGCAAGTACCAGGGCACGCTGGCGCAGATAGCTATGCAGAGTGAAGCCGTCAGCCTTGACGCAGTTGAGGAGGGCGCGCTTCTGCATCACCACCTCTTTGAGCGCTGGGAACACATCGTTGTAGCGTTTCTTCACGTCCTTGTTCTCGGTCTTCACCGACGTCTTCTTCACAAGCTCCTCCACATCGGTAATCTTTCGAGCGAAGTAGTCGGCGCCCTTCTTCAATCGTTCCTGCAGCAGGGCGTTGGTCTGATAGTCGGCAGAAGCGATTACGATCTGACTGTACTGCAACTTGAAGCGCTCGGCTACATCCATAAGCTCGGTCTTTATAGTGCCCGTGCGTGCCTTGTATTCGGCGATGAGCTTCGGGAAGGAACGGCGGAAATGGCCGTCGAGCAAGTCGAGCACACGGTTGAAGGCATCCATCAGCGGGCGGAAGTCGAACAGTTCGCTCACCACCGACAGATAGTAGTCGCGCTGCAACTGTTCTATCAGTCCCTCGCTCGGCGTGTGCTCAATGGCGTGCGTGGCGTATTCGTCTACAGCCTCATCGCGAATGATGGCAGTCTGCGGCAGTGGCGCACTGAGCACCATACCCTCCAGAGTGCGGCAGCGAGAGAGCGCCACGTATGTCTGTCCGTGGGTGAAGGCACGCTGCACGTCGATTATGGCGTGGTCGAACGTCAAGCCCTGACTCTTGTGAACGGTGATAGCCCAAGCCGTCTTCACGGGGAACTGCGTGAAGGTTCCCTCCACCTCCTCGCTTATCTCGTTGGTCTTCTCGTTGAGCACGTAGCGCGTGTTGTCCCACTGTTCGGGCTGCACACGTATATTCTCGCCGGTGTCCTTCGCCGTAACGGTGAAGCCCTCGGCGTCTATCTCGGCAATGGTGCCAATCATGCCGTTGTAGTAAGCCTTGTCTGCCGACGAGTCGTTCTTCACGAACATCACCTGCGCACCAGTCTTCAGCGTGAGCGTCTCGTCGGTCGGGAAGAGCATCTCTGGATACTTGCCTTCGATGGTGGCAGTGTAGGTATAGGGCTTGCCGGGGAGCAGTTCAAGCTCGTGGTCGTTGATGCGCTGCGCCTGCCAGTTGTGCGTCGTAAGACGTATGTAGCCGTCTTCCTTGCGCGGCTTGAAGTCTGGTATATAGCGGGAGTTGAGCGCAGAAAGCACCGCAGCGTCAGCACGATTCTCGCGCACCTTATTCAGTATGTCGAGGAAACGCTTGTCGCTCTGGCGATACACCTTCGTCAGTTCGACGATGGCGTAGCGTGTGCGTTGCAGGGCGAGCGACGAGAAGAAGTAAGGCGTGGCGTAATAGCGCGAGAGCATCTGCCACTCGTCGTCTTTTGCTACCGGAGCAAGCTGACCCAAATCGCCAATCATAACCATCTGAACACCGCCAAACGGCAGGTTGTTCTTGCGGAAACGGCGCAACACGCTATCTACAGCGTCGAGCAAATCGGCACGCACCATGGAAATCTCGTCGATGACGAGCGTGTCGATAGAGCGTATTACGTTAATCTTCTGCTTTGAGAAGCGGAACTGCTGTTCCTTAAGATTATAGTTGGGTATGAACGGCGCAAACGACAACTGGAAGAACGAGTGGATGGTCACACCTTCGGCATTGATGGCAGCGATACCCGTAGGCGCAACAACCACGATGCGCTTCGACGACTCCTCCTTCAGTCGGCGCAGAAAGGTGGTCTTTCCCGTGCCTGCCTTACCGGTGAGGAAGAGGTTGGTGTTCGTTGTCTCTATTATGTCCCAAGCGAGTTGCGTTTGCTCTGTCATTTCCTATGCTGATTAATGGTTGTTTAATGTGTATTCTGTGTGAACAATGAATTACAAAAGTAGTAATTATTTTTTGATTTTTACGCTTTTACAATTTAAAATATGTTTTGTGGCTGCGTGGTACGGGCAAGATGCCCATACCTCCTACTTTTTAGCGTTTTACTTTTTTACCTTTCTACTTTTTTCAGTACCTTTGCAAAGGTAAAAGTAAAAGAGTAAAAATTAAAGGATATGATAAAAGCCCTGTTTTTCGACGTAGACGGAACACTCGTCAGCTTTAATACGCACAAGGTGCCGGAGTCAACAATTGAAGCGCTTCGCGAGGCTCACAAGCGCGGCGTGAAGCTCTTCATCGCTACGGGTCGCCCACGCCAGTTGCTCAACAACATCACGGAGGTAGAGGACATCATGGACGGTTTTATCCTTGCCACTGGCGCTCAATGCGTTTATGGCGACAAGGTAGTGCGCCAGGACCTCATCCCTACTCACGAGGCAGAGGCGATAGTCGACTTCTGCAACCGTCTCGGCGTGCCGGCGGTGGTTGTGGGCACAAAGGATCTGCAGATCATCAACCGCAACGACAGCGTGAACCATGTATTCTATGACATGCTGAAGGTGACGTACAACAAGTTCGACGTGCCGGTTGAGGAGGTTATAAAGCAGGGCATACTGCAGATTACGCCGTTCCTCACCGAGGACCAGGAGCACACTATCCTACCCCACGTGCCAGGCACAACGTCTGCACGCTGGTATCCTGCGTTTTGCGACCTTACGTCTGCCACTGCCGACAAGGCGAACGGCATCCGCGCCATTGCCGAGCACTTAGGCATCAACATCAGCGAGACGATGGCGTTCGGCGACGGCGGCAACGACCTTACGATGTTGCGTGCAGCGGGCGTTGGTGTCGCTATGGGCAATGCGCTCGACGAGGTGAAGGCGCACGCCGACTATATCACGAGCAGCGTAGATGAGGATGGTATAACGAATGCACTGAAACACTTTGAAATCATTTAGGATATGTGGTGAGATGGTGAGGTGGTGAGGTGGTGTTATGTTGTTATGTTGAGATATGTTTCATTTGTCAACATAACACCATCTCAACACATCAACATCATATTTTACAACAGTGGTGAGAACAAGCGCACGAACGACTCTGCCAAGCGGTGCATGAATGGGCGTTTCCGCTCGCCGTACACACTTTGATAGTCAATGCTTTGTTGCTCATCGGTAAGGAAGATGTTCTTCATGCGCAACGCCACACTTCGATCGTAAATAAAGACGTTGGCTTCGAAATTGTTTTCGAAGCTACGGAAGTCGATATTTGTAGAACCGCAGGTACAGAGCGTGTCATCAGAAACGAGCAGTTTGCTATGGTTGAAGCCACCCTCGTAGAGCAATATCTTTACGCCTGCCTCAATCACCTCCTTAACAAACGATATTGACGACAATTCCAGCAAACGCGAGTCGCTATGGCGCGGAATCATCAGTCGCACATCTACGCCAGCAAGTGCTGCCGTGCGCATGGCGAAGAGCACCTGCTCAGTAGGCAGGAAATAAGGCGACTCCATGTATACATAGTTCTTCGCCTCAAGCAGTATGCGCACATATCCCTGCATGATGTCCGGCCATTTGGCAATCGGGCTGCTCGTCACGACCTGCATCAGGCAGTTGTTCTCTATGCGCCACGGCATCGGCGGATAGTATTTAGAGTTGGTGACGAGTGTGCGGTCGACGAAATACCAGTCGACGAGAAACGTACGCTGCAGGGCGTACACCGCTCCACCACGTATTCGGACGTGGGTGTCGCGCCACGGCAGTTGTCCGCCATACAGGCCTTTCACATAGCGCAGAGCGATGTTCATACCACCCACGAATGCCTCAACGCCGTCCACGATGCACACCTTGCGGTGGTTGCGATAGTTCACCTTGCTCGTAAACGCAGGGAACTTAACAGGCATGAAGGCGTTGACATCAACCCCAGCACGGCGCATACGCTCAAATAGTGAGCGCGGCACACGCCAACAGCCCACATCATCGTAGATGAGGCGCACCTCTACGCCCTCTTTAGACTTGCTGATGAGGGCATCCGCCACCAATTGGCCGAGTGCATCGTCGGCGAAGATGTATGTCTCAAGATGTATATGCTTGCGTGCCGAAGCTATCGACTTCAGCAATGCGGGGAAGAACTCGTAGCCGTCGGTGTAGAACTCCACATCGTTGTCCTTGAACGGAAGGGCAAGACTTTGGTTGGTGAAGAGTTGTATGAGCGAACGATAGTCGTCGGGTAACGTCAATTGCCGTTGCTCCACAAACTCCAGCATCGACCGCTTCGACAACTGGTCAAGCGATCGCTGCGATATAAACGTCATCTTACGAGTGTTACGACCGAAGAATACGTAAAGTATTATTCCAACAATGGGCATAAAGAGTAGCACCATCACCCAGGCTATTGTCTTTGCTGGCTGACGGTTGTCCATCAATACAGCCAGCATGATGCTGACAATAATGAAGACGTAAGCTAATATGAATACCCAATGGATGTAGAACATATTATTTGTTGTTATGTTGAGATGTTGAAATGTTGTTATGTTGAGATATGCTTCATTTGTCACCACCTCACCATCTCACCACTTCACCCCCTATCATGCTATAATATTATTTCCCAACAACCGGGCGAGCTGCGAACGCAGTTCGTGTGCCGTCTTGTATTCCTCCATCAGCTGCTGCAGGCGTTCGGGGTCGTTCACTGCGAGCGATATGTCGCGCTTCAGGTCGCGCAGGCGCTGCTCCAGATAGTCCATACGGAAGTCGTTGAGCAGATGCTCGGTCTGTTGGCGCAGTGCTTCGATGCGGTTCTCCTCTTCGACGCGCAGCTCGTCAGCATTCTTCTCCTCGTCGGCACGTGCCGCCTTCTGCTCGTCGAGCAACTGATACTTGTCCATACAAAGGTCGGTGGCAATGCGCGATATTTCAATGTCAGAATGGTGCAGGAAGAACTGCTCGGCACAGAACTGCTCATCACCAGCATGGTTCACCGCCTCGTCGAGGATGCGGGAGTTGAGCGGATTTGCAAACTTCAGTCCGTCGACACCAAGGTTATAGGCTATGTATTGCGCCACGTTAAGGTTCACCGTCGTGCCGTCCTCCGTCTCTACATTATTATATATGACGGTATCGCCGTTACGCACTATCAACTCTACGAGCATCTGTTCCACCTTCGATGCCTGCTGCAGAGGAGAAGGAGAGTTTTGTATTTTGAGTTGTGAGTTTTGAGTCGTTGGTTTCGTCGTTTGCGAATTGTCCGATGAGGAAGCGGTTGCCTCGCGGTTGCTGCGTATGAAGTTGTTAAGCGTGTTGATGAGCGTAGCCTCGTTGATGCCCATACGCACCGAACAGTCGTGCAGATAGGTGTCGCGCAGGATAGGGTTCGTAACGAACGATATGCTGCGCACCACGGAGTTGATTGCCTCCGAACGCTTCAGCGGGTCGCGTTCGCCACGCAGCAGCAGGTCGGTCTTGAACTCAATAAAGTCGGTCTGATGCTCTTCGATGTACTTACGGAATTCGTCTGCCGAGTGCTTGCGAGCAAACGAGTCGGGGTCGTCGCCGTCGGGCAGCAGCAACACCTTCAGGTTCATGCCTTCAGATAGCAGCATGTCAGTACCGCGCAGTGCGGCGTGTATGCCAGCCGCGTCGCCGTCGTAAAGCAGGGTGATATTCGACGTGAAGCGGTGCAGTATGTGTATCTGGTGCACCGAAAGTGCCGTACCGGAGTTGGCCACCACGTTCTCTATGCCGCACTGGTGCATGGAGATAACATCGGTGTAGCCCTCCACCATGTACACACGGTCTTCCTTGGCTATCGCCTTCTTAGCCTGATAGATGCCATACAGCTCGCGGTCCTTATGGTAAATATCCGAGTCGGGCGAGTTGACATACTTCTGGTTCACACCCTTTGTGCGCGAGTCGAGCAGTCGTCCGCCGAAGCCCACCACCTTTCCGCTGATGCCTATCCACGGGAAGATGACGCGTCCGGCATAGCGGTCGATTAGTTCGCCACGATCGTTCTTGTAGCAAATGCCGGTCTTCAGCAGAAAGTCTTCTTTGTAGCCCTTGCGCAGTGCTTCCTGCGCTAAGGCACGGCGGTCTGTATCGTCGTAACCCAACTGGAACTTGCTGACGATGTCATCGCGAAACCCACGGCTGCGGAAGTACTGCATACCGATGGCTACGCCGTCAGCGGTGTCGTGCATAAGGTGCTGGAAGTAGGAGGCTGCCCACTCGTTCACGATGAACATACTCTCGCGCTCGCTCTGCTCTCGCTTCTCGTTGTCGGAGAGTTCGCGCTCCTTTATCTCGATGTGATACTTTCGTGCGAGCCATCGCAACGCCTCAGGATAGGTCATCTGCTCATGCTCCATGATGAAGCCGACGGGGTTGCCACCCTTGCCGCATCCGAAGCAATGGCAGGTGCCGCGTGCAGGCGACACGTAGAACGACGGGGTCTTCTCGTCGTGAAACGGGCACAAACCCTTATAGTTGCTTCCACTCTTGCGAAGTGTAACAAACTCTGACACTACCTCCACAATGTTGGCAGCGTCCTTTATCCTTTCTATCGTTGCATGGTCTATCATACAAATGCGAAGTTACACATTTTTTTCCATTCCGCAGTGCTCACCCCACACGTTTTAGCTCCGCACTTACTAAAATTAATTAAAAGAGCCCTGCCTATTTTACCAATCAACACAAAATAAGTAACTTTGTACTGATGTATGAACAGCAACATACACCTAATCGATTTTACTAAAAACAAACATAACAATGATTAAAAACAATCTCCTTCTCACAGCACTCTTCACAGCTGCTTGCGGTAGCGCTTTTGCGCAGACCGAGAGCTTCGACCTCAACTCGCAGCGTGGTGAAAAGCAGGATGTGAACATGGTGCCGGGCAAACTGCTCGACCACCACGGTATCGTCGTAAACCCAACACCGCACAACCTCAACATGGACATGCAGACTTGGACCGACCTCAGCGCCGGTGTGAAGCTCATCGACAAGGCGGGTAAGTTTACAAACGACATCGATTTCCTCAAACAGAATGCTAAGGGCACTCCGCTCACAATCGTCTTCGGCGAGAAGCAGGCTAAGAAGGCAGGTCTGAAGAAGATGGTGTCGGGAGCATACCTCCTCACTGTCGACAAGAAGGGTATCAACATCGTGGGCTACGACGAGCGTGGCGCGTTCTATGCTTTGCAGACTCTACGCCAGATTGTAGAGAGTCCGGCAGCGCAGGGCAAGGTGCCGGCACTCACCTGCAACGACTATCCCGACCTGCCATTGCGTGGCGTTGTAGAGGGCTTCTACGGCGAACCGTGGTCGCATCAGGTGCGTCTCTCGCTCATCGACTACTACGGACGCAACAAACTCAACGAGTATGTGTACGGTCCGAAGGACGATCCTTATCACAGCTGCCCGAACTGGCGTCTGCCCTACCCTCCCGAGCAGGCTAAGAACATTCACGAGCTCGTAGAGGCTTGCCGCCGCAACCGCGTCGACTTCGTATGGGCTATCCACCCGGGTCAGGATATCAAGTGGAACGAGGAGGACTATAACAACCTCGTAAACAAGTTCAACCTCATGTATGACCTCGGTGTGCGCTCATTCGCCATCCACTTCGACGATATCGACGGCGAGGGCACTAACCCAAGCAAGCAGGTGGCTCTCGTAAACCGACTCACCAAGGAGTTCGTGAAGGCTAAGGGCGACGTTGCTCCGCTCGTTGTCTGCCCTACCGACTACTCGCAGCTTTGGGCTAAACCGGGTCCTGACGGTCCGCTCGCCATCTACGGCAACAAGCTCGACCCTGAGGTACAGGTATTCTGGACAGGTGCTGTGGTTTGCTCTGACCTCACCAAGGAGACTCTCGACTTCGTCGACTCTCGTATCAAGCGCCCTGCTTACTACTGGTGGAACTTCCCCGTTACCGACTATGCCCGACATATCATCATGCAGGGCCCGACATACGGCTTGGAAACCGACATCACAGAGAAGATGACTTCTGGCGTACTGTCTAATCCGATGGAGCACGGCGAGGCTTCGAAGCTCGCACTCTACGGTGTGGCTGACTACAACTGGAACGTAGCCGACTACAACGCTATCGACAACTGGGAACGCGGTTTGGTTGACCTCACCCCCGAGGCTCACGAGGCTTACCGCACCTTCGCCATCCACTCTTGCGACACAGAGACAGGATATCGCCGTGCCGAGTCGTGGGAGACAAACACCTTCCGCCTTGCCGACTTCTCGCAGAAGGCTTACAACGACCTCTATGGCGAGTTCGACCGCGTGGAGAAGACAAAGAGCACAATGGAGCGCGACTGCAAAAACCAGCTTCTGATGAAAGAACTGAAGCCGTGGCTTGAGCAGTTTGAACTGCTCGGCAAGCGTGGCAAGAGCACACTGAAACTGATGAAGACATTCCGCAACGGCAACGCACAGAACTTCTGGAACGCTTTCGTGGCTAACCGCATGACAAAGGAGGCACGCGCCGCTTACGAGAAGCACAAGCTCGGCACTATGAAGTTGCAGCCGTTCTACGAGAACGCTATGGACGACATGGCGCAGGAGTTCTTCAAGAACCTCACTGGTGAGGTGCCTGCTTTCTATAAGGGCATGGGCACATACCCAACGCTCGCTACTACACAGAGCAAGCTGATGTTCGATAACGATTCTACTACATACTACCACTGCGGTCAGAGCCAGTCTACTGGCGACTGGGTGGGTGCCGACCTTGGTGCAGTGCGCGACGTTCGTGAGGTGAAGATTCTTCAGGGTCGCAACTCTGTTGACGATGTCGATTACTTCGACAACGTTGTGCTCGAGGCTTCTGCCGACGGCAAGTCGTGGACACAGCTCACTGGCGAACTGCTCAAGACTTACATCATCCACTGGAAGGGCGAGCCGGTAAAGGCACGCTACGTCCGCATCCGCAAGGCCGTGTCTGAGAAGAAGAGCTGGATTGCTGTGCGCGAGTTCATGATTAACCCCACAACTCCAGAGAGCCTCAACTTCAAGGTTGAATCAGCAAATCTCGACGCTGCCATGTTCGGCTTCGACAAGAACCCCGTAACATCGTTCCGCAACAGCGGAAAGACTTCGTTCACTGTCGTTCCTGGCACAAAGGCATATACCATGCTCCTCAATGTAGAGCCAGGCAATGCCGTTAAGTTCAACCAGTACGACAAGAAGGGTAAACTCCTCACTTCTACCGACATCAACAACTCGTTCTTCAACGTCAACCTTAACAACAAGGCTGCGAAGGCTGAGATTGAGGGTAATGTAGAGGTATTCGAGATAATCGCCAAGTAAAAGCGACGTCATAACTGTAAGACAACGCATCGCCAACAAGCGACGCTAACATAACCGACAAAACGGATGGCAAGCCATAAACAGCTTACCATCCGTTTTTTTTGTTATAACTTTTTTGCTACAATCCCAATAAAGCCTTAACTTTGTACCCGAAAAGATTTAAGGATAATTATTTATGGATTTTAATTTTATCGGGACTATCTGGTCTCTTCTTCCTCCCATCGTTGCAATTGCGCTTGCACTGAAGACCAAGGAGGTATATTCATCGTTATTCATAGGTATTGTGCTCGGCGCTGTATTATACAGCATGTCGATGGGCACAGGTTTTGAAGGCTTCTTGACTCATCTGCTCAATGACACCGTTGGCACGGGAACTGACGCCAAGCAGTACGGTCTTATCTCCTGCCTGTCCGACCCATGGAACGTGGGCATCATCGTGTTTCTTGTCGTTCTGGGTTCCATCGTGTCGCTCATGAACAAGGCTGGCGGATCGGCTGCTTTCGGACGCTGGGCTTCCAAACACATAAAGACAAAGATAGGTGCGCAGATTGCAACTATCATTCTCGGTCTGCTCATCTTCATCGACGACTACTTCAACTGCCTCACAGTAGGTTCTGTGATGCGTCCGATAACCGTGCGCCATGGCGTGACAAAGGAAAAACTCGCCTACCTCATCGACTCCACTGCTGCCCCTGTCTGCATCATATCGCCCATATCGAGCTGGGCGGCTGCCGTGTCGGGTTTCGTGTCGGGAGGCGAGAATGGTCTGGCATTGTTCTGTCAGGCTATACCGTTCAACTTCTACGCTTTCTTCACCATCATCTTCATATTTATGATTGTGTTGTCGGGTTTCGACTTCAAGGCTATGAGTAAGTACGACGCACGTCTGCAGGAATGGTACGAACGCACCGGCGGTCAGGTAGATGAGGTGATTGACACCAAACTGCAAATCGTGGAGCACGGTGTGGGTGCCAAGCAAGACTGCAAGAAACCAGTAACGACAAAGGGTTCGGTTGCCGACCTTGTAGTGCCTATCCTGATGCTCATCGTGTTCTGCATGGCTGGCATGGTTTACTCCGGAGGATATTTCGACGCAACAAGCACTTGCTACCACAACTTTGTAGACGCGTTTGCTGCAAGCAACGCTTCTGTCGGACTGGTTATCGGTTCGCTTGCAGCGTTGATTCTTACAATAGCAATGTTCGTGGCACGCCGCACGTTGAAGTTCGACAATGCCATGAGTTGTCTTATCAAAGGCTTTGAAGCGATGGTTCCTGCCATACTGATTCTCACCCTTGCATGGACACTGAAAAGCATGACCGACTCACTTGGCGCTGCCGAATACGTGTCGGACGTTGTGTCAAGCACGGCTTCTGGTCTGCAGATGCTGCTGCCGGCTATAATCTTTATCGTTGCAGCGTTGCTCGCCTTTGCCACCGGCACCTCTTGGGGAACATTCGGTATACTCATCCCTATCTGCATCGCCGTATTCCCTGCTACCGCTCCGCTGCGCATCATCTCCATCTCGGCATGCATGGCAGGTGCAGTCTGCGGTGACCATATATCTCCAATCTCCGATACCACCATTATGGCGTCGGCAGGTGCCGAGTGCAAGCACGTTCACCACGTGTCGTCGCAGTTGCCATACGCCCTGACAGTAGCCGCTGTGTCGTTCCTTACCTTTGTCGTAGCCGGCTTCACACAGCAGCTCGGCATCGTAGCCAGTGCTGCCATTTCCTGGATCTTAGGCATAGCAATGCTTTTCTCAGCATTATGGGTGCTGAGAAAAATTGGTTACAAGCAATAAATCTACCATATCTATCAGCAGCGACGTAACAAGCTGTGTAGAAACAAAATAAAGGCTGATAGATAGGCTGATAACAGACATTATCTGTCAGCCTATCTGTCAGCCTTTATAATATTTCCAGCGCAATAGCTGCGCAGGCCTCCGCATCTGCGAGGGCATGATGATGTTGTGTCAAGTCATAGCCGCAGCGGGCTGCTATAACGTCAAGCGTATGACGACCTTTGGGCCAGACCTTGCGCGAGGCGATGCAGGTGCAGTAGAAGTCGTAGTCGGGATAGTCCATTTGATAGACGTGGAAGACGGCTTTCAGACAGCTCTCGTCGAACGCCTTGTTATGTGCCACAAGCGGAAGCCCCGCTATCTTCGGCTCAATCTGCTTCCACACTTCGGGGAAGACTGGCGCACTGTCTGTATCAGAAGCGCAAAGACCATGCACCTGACTGCACCAGTAGTTGTAATACTCTGGCTCTGGCTTGATGAGCGAGTAGAAACGATCTACCACCTCACCTCCTCTAACAATAACCACGCCAACAGCGCATACCGAAGAACGCTCATTGTTGGCGGTTTCAAAATCTATAGCTGCAAAGTCTTTCATTGTTGCAAGGTCGTATCAATTATTTGTTCTACGTTAGTAACGAAACACAAAGATACAGTTTTTTTGTGGCACAACTACTTCTTTTAATATCTTTATCACAGATACTCGTGCAAATAAATGTAAGTTTACATCAAATACTCGTGCAAATAAATGTGATTTCCATAAACTCATACGCTATAAAAACATAACAGAAAAGCCTCGCTTGCCACTGATTTGCAACAAAACCGAGGTTATATTGCCCATGATTTGCAACAAAAATTTATAGCTATTGCCACTGATTTGAGACAAAAAAGTTGTATCTTTGCCCATGAATTAAACCAAACGCTATGTTTAAACGCAAGATATTAAGCAAATTAGAAGCATGAAAAACTAAAAGAATGGAGTTATGCCGCGGTCGGCATAACTCCATTCTTATTTTAATTAATCTTATCTAAAGATGTCAAAAAAAGGAGTAAGTATAAAATAAAATGCACATACGCTCAAAAAGAAGACAAACTATTTGGCAAATAAAGTTAACGAAAAAACCAACGTCTATTTGATGTAAAAGGTGAAACAATAGGCATTGCCATCCACGGAAACGTCAACAACCACATTCCCTTTCTTCAGCGTTGTCCACTTGCCATCAACCTCCGCAGTTTTGAAATGGAACTTGTTCCTTAGTTCGAGAGTGTAAAATAAACTGTGTCAGGCTATAATAATAATAGTTTAACACAGT
>OLFV01002522.1_pt1 | contig 13468 bp, 7 predicted proteins | sample 1605551 | NCBI WGS metagenome assembly OLFV01 (sample SAMEA3888922, study PRJEB22519) | human gut metagenome | biome: human gut; feature: human-associated habitat; material: faeces | place: Denmark | collected 2011
CCACGGAGAGCCTGCCGCCCCGGGCCCGCCACTGCCGCAGGGGCAGGCCGTCCAGCAGCACGGTGCCGCGGTCGGGCCGCTCCAGCCCCAGCAGCAGGCGCGCCAGCGTGCTCTTGCCGCTGCCGCTCTCGCCCACAAGGCCGGTCATCCCGCCCCCCTCCAGACAGAAGTCCAGCCCCCGCAGCACGGGCATGGAGGGCCCTCCATGCGGGACAGTGTAGGATCTCCAGATATCCTGCACAGAAAGGAAGATGTCGCTGCCGGTCATCATCTGCCCCCCAGGGCCTGCCGGAAGCCCCGCCACAGGGCCAGCCGGGTACGTACCAGATGCCGGGTGCAGGCATGGCGCGGCGCATCGAAAAGCTGTGCCGCCTGCCCGTATTCGACGCAGCGCCCCGCCTGCATGACCAGCACGTCGTCGGCCAGCTGCTGCACCGCGCCAAGATCGTGCGAGACGAAGATCAGGGAGGCATCACGGGCCACGTCGGCCAGACAGCGCAGCACCTGCTGCTGATGGCAGGCATCCAGCGCCGTGGTGGGCTCGTCGGCCACCACCAGCGCGGGGCGCAGGGCCAGGGTCAGGGCGATCATGCATCGTTGCAGCATGCCGCCGGACAGCTGATGCGGATAGCCGTGCAGGACGGTCTCCGGCAGCCCCACCCGTTGCAGGGCCTCACGGACGGCCTCACGGGCCCGGGACGCGGACAGCCCCGCCGTGTCCCGCAAGGTCCCCGCCAGCTGCTTTCCCAAAGGCCGGAGAGGATCGAAGGCCGTCATGGCCTGTTGCAGGATGACGGCCATGCCCGTGCCGCGCAGCTCCCGCCAGCCCGCGGGATCGAGACGGCCCAGGTCGCGGCCGTCGAAATGCAGCTGCCCGCTCCTGACCAGCCCGGACGGCAGCAGGCCCAGCAGGGCCCGGCAGAGCAGGCTCTTGCCGCTGCCGCTCTCGCCCACGATGCCCAGACAGTGCCCGCGTTGCAGCGAAAAACTCACGTCCCGTACCAGCGGCCTGCCGGACAGGCCCTCCGTGACGGAAACATGCCGCAGTTCCAGCAGCGGCACGGGATGTCCATGATTCACAGCACAGGCTCCTTGTGCAGGGCGTGCCTGGGGTCCAGGGCATCACGCAGGCTGTCGCCCAGATAATTGCAGGCCGCCACCACCAGCAGGATGGCCAGGCCGGGCGGCAGCATCTGCCACGGATACAGGACCATCACCTCGCGCGCCTCGCCCAGCATCATGCCCCATTCCGGGGTGGGCGGCTGCACGCCGAGCCCCAGGAAGGACAGGGACGAGACCATCAGGATCACCGCGCCGGTATCCAGCGTGGCCAGGACGCTGATCTCCCCGGCAGCGCAGGGCAGCAGATGGCGCCGGATGATGTGGCCCGTGCCGTAGCCCGCCACGCGCGAGAAACGCACGAAGTCCCTGTCCGCGTAACGGAGGGTGACGGTCCGCATCATGCGCGCGTACCAGGGCCACTTGGCCACCACGCAGGCCAGCACCACGTTCTCCAGCCCCGGCCCCAGCATGCCCACGATGGCCAGCACCATGACCTCGCCGGGGAAGGAGAGCATCACGTCGCACAAACGCATGACGCAGGCCTCCACCCGCCCGCGCACGAGGCCCGCCAGCATGCCCAGCAGGGCCCCCAGCGAGACCGTGGCCATCATGGCCAGCAGCGAGACGCCCAGCGTGGCCCGGGCCCCGTAGAGCAGGCGGGAAAAGATGTCGCGCCCCAGCCTGTCCGTGCCCAGCCAGTGTTCGGGCCCGCAGGGGGCCAGCTTGCGGCTGCCGTCCACGGCCAGCGGATCCCAGGGCGCCAGCCACGGGGCCAGCAGGGCCGCCAGCAGCACGGCGCCCAGGAACAGCAGGCAGGCCAGGCCCGCCCTGTCATGCAGCAATGCCCGCACGCACCTCATCGCAGCCCCCGTTCGCGCAGGCGCGGATCCAGCAGGGAGGCGCAGATGTCCATGCACAGGTTGCCGGCCACGAACAGCACGGCCATGAGCAGGACGTAGGCCTGGATGACGGGAAGATCCCGGTTGAAGATGGCCGTGACGCACAGGCGCCCCAGCCCGGGCCAGGCAAAGATGCACTCCACCACGAAACTGCCCGCCACCAGCTTGGGCAGGCTCATGCCCAGGGCCGTGAGGCTGGCCTGCAGGGAATTGCGGAGCACCATGCGCAGGACGGCCCCCCGGCTGCGGCCGCAGGCCCGGGCATAGAGGACGAAGTCCTCCTGCGCTGTCCGCACCATGCTGTTGCGCAGCAGCCGGGCATAGGCGGCCAGATACGGCAGGGCCAGCGTCACGGCCGGGAGCACCAGCGAGGACGGCCCCTCAAGGCCGCCGGTGGGCAGCCAGTCCAGATGGACGGAGAACAGCCAGATCAGCAGCAGCCCCGCCCAGAAGGCCGGTACGGAGGTGCCCAGAAAAAGCAGGCCCCGCAGCAGGCGGTCCACCGCCCTGCCCTCATGCCGGACACAGACCAGGGCCACGGCCAGGCTGCATGCCAGCATGATGATCGCGGCCGTCCCAGCCAGCATCAGGGTGGGCGGCAGGGCCCGGGCCAGCTCCCCGGCCACGGGCCGCCCGGTCACATAGCTCGTGCCCAGATCGCCCCGGAGCACACCCGCGAGCCAGCGCAGGTAGCGTTCCGGGAAGGGCCTGTCCAGCCCCAGCTGCGCGCGCACCTCGGCCAGCAGCTCCGGCGTGGGGGTCATGTCGTTGACCCGGATGGCCACCTCCGCCGGATCCCCGGGGCTGAACTGGACGAGGACGAACGACAGGAACGATATCCCCAGCAAGAGCGGCACGAGCCCCGTCAGGCGACGCAACAGGCAATGCTTCATGTCCATCCTTCATCCCCGCCCGGTGTCCTCCAGGCCATGCCCGCCGGAAACCGGGAACGGGACGCATCAAAAATACATCTTCCCGAAGGGGATCTCGTACTGCGACACGCCGAACGAGACGCCCTTGAGCTCCCGCACATGGACGGCCTTGGTCCGGGAATAGGTCAGCGGGATGTAGACGCCCTCGTCATGCACATAGCCGAGGACCTCCGCATACAGGGCCCTGCGGCGCTCCTCGTCCGTCTCGGTCATCAGGCGGGTGATGGCCGCGTCCAGCCATTCCTTGCGCTCCAGGCCCAGCTGGGCCTGATAGTCCCCGTGCGCCGGGATGCGCCACGAGGAAAGATAGGACTGCGGATCGTAGGGCGTGCCCCAGGACAGGGAGTACTGCAATTCAAAGTCGCCGCTCTTCTGGCGATCCAGAAAGGCCTGCTTCTCCTCGCCCACGATCTTCATCTCCACCCCGATCTTTTTCAGGTCCGCCTGCATGTACTCGCCGATGCTGCGCTCCTGCGCGTTCTGCGCATTGTAGTACAGGCGCACGCCGGCCCTTTGCCCGTCCTTGTAGCGCCAGCCGTCGGCCGCCATGCGCCATCCGGCCCCGTCCAGCAGGCGGGCCGCCTTTTCGGGGTCATGGCCGCGCGCCTCCAGCGGCAGGTCGCAATAGGGCACCGTGGAGGCCAGCAGGCTGGGGGCCACGGTCTCGGAACCGTTGAGGATGGTGGCGGCGATGCCTTCCCTGTCCACCGCGTACTGCAGGGCCAGGCGCACGTCCCGCTCCCGGGTGAAGGGCTGGTGCGCGTTGAGCAGTATGGCCCGCGAGGCGATGGGCTGGCTGATGGCCGCCGCATAGCGCCCCTCCCGGCGGATGGCGTCGAAATTGTCCAGGTTGAGCATGTCGCCATCGGCCCCGAACACCAGATCCACGTCCCCCTTGTGCAGGGCCAGCAGGATGGCCTGATGGTCGGGCATCACCTTCCAGCGCACGGCCTGCAGACGGGGCTTCTCGCCCCAGTAGGAGGCATTGGCCGTGAACAGGGCGTACTGGTTCTCCTTGTGTTCCTTCAGTATCCACGGGCCCGTGCCCGCAAGGCCGCGCACGCCGTCACGCGTCTGGCCGCCGATGAAGCAGGACGGCGAGATGAAGCGGAAGGGACGCAGCAGCCCCAGCTCGATGAGGGTGGGATAGTAGGGGTGCCTGAGTACCAGACGCCAGGTGTGGCTGTCCACGACTTCGTGACGCTCGATCTCGTTGATGAGGTCCAGCCAGGCGTGGCGCAGGCGGTTGGCGATGATGGCATCCATGTTCAGGCGGACGGCTTCGGCGTCGAAGGGCGCCCCGTCGCTGAAGGTCACACCACGGCGCAGATGGAAGGTATAGACGCGGCCGTCGGGCGAGATCTCCCAGCTTTCGGCCAGCCAGGGCCGGACACCTTCCGCCGTATTGATGACCAGAGGCTCGAAGACCATGCCTTGGGCCGCCATCTCGCCGCCGTACAGGTGCGGATTGATGTCCCGGATATCCTTGGTGCTGGCGTAGACCAGTTCGGTGCGCGGCGCAGCGGCCCTCTCCCCGTCCTGGTCCCGGCAGCCGGCCAAGAGAATCAGACCGCAGAGCAGCAGCCAGCACAACAGCAGTGTGCCCGTCCTCATTTTTTCCACAGGGACCTCCCCAAAGCAGGATGAGACCTTTTCACAAGGCGTGTTCCCCTAAACTGTAACACGACTTTAAAAAACATGCTACCTTTTTCAGAGGAGGAGCGGGGGAGGGGCAGCCGCCGTCCGTCCGGGATGCCCGCATGCGGCGGCTGTTCTGATCGAAAAGACGGGATGGTCCCTGCAGGCCACGCGACCTTGCCCGAGGCAAGGCCAATTCCCCGTGGACACTCCCGCAAAGCATGTCCCAACCGAAAAAAAGGCACCTGCATCACTGCAGGTGCCTTGATCTCTTGTTGGCGTCCCCAGGGGGATAAATTTTTGTAAAAATAATCCTATAATTACAAATAACTATGTTTAGAAGTAGATAGTCGTACCTACAAAAATACCCATATTTGAAAAATATTTTGTTGGCCGTGAATGGACAAATATCCTTATCAGCTAGCAAGGACAAGGGCTGGTCCTCTTGCTGCTGGAGTGTGACAAAAGTACCCAGTTGGTAGATATGACGACGTGCCCACGGTCAATGTGAATTAGACACGATGTATATATTTTTGGTATCCTCCTCCTAAAGCGAGGGAGGATACCAATCGATGTAGGAAGTCTCGTTTTAGATTTATTCCTCGTTATCATTCCTGATTGTTTTATCACGACAAAAGCCGATATAAATACTATTTCCGCTTGCACCTATAGGGGGAAAGAAAGTTTTTTCAAACTCAAAACAAACGGAATGAGGAATCTTTGCCCGAAGGACTTGAGCATACATGGGCATCGGAGCATTATCGTCATATTCATCATCGTCTACAGATATCTGTTCTCCATCTGCTGTTTCACAGCTGTCAGCTTCTCCATAGAGATTAGGGTCAATACTCTCACCGTACTCATCTGCGATATCCTCACGTAGCAAAGAAAAGATATTATCTCCACCAGTATAGGCAGTAAAAAGAAGATGTGGACAAGTTACGTCGACTAGTTCCTCTTGCTGAGAATCGAAGGTGAGTACACCACAGAACGGACAGTAAACCTTTGCGTTATCATCGAGATGTAGAGTTATGACCTTCATGATTCCCTCCTTTTGCTGAAATTCGATACTATCAATCTTCCGCTATTTACCTTGGGTTGGTCGCTGATGAGAGTCAATTCTCCTCAAACCCGAAATTGCTGATCTTTAACGTCCGGCAATTTTCCGAAACTGCACGAACTGTCTGTGCCTGTACGCCATTGGGAGCCGTGGCCTGTACTTCGAGGCGCATTTCCAGAGTCAAGCCGTCTTCCTGCGTCAGGTGCGAAATGACTTCCTCAAGAATCTTCTGTACGTCGCGATTGATCCGCGTGGTATCCAGCTTGGCAGACAGGAAGAAATGCATCGCCTTGGTCTTGTCTGGTTGGGCAGGCGTACCCCCGAAGGGTTGTTGAGGTTCGGCAAGTCCAGACGACACACTGCCTGTATCCGTAGGATATTCGTTTGATACAGGCTGGACGGGCGTCTGTCGGTTGGCCAGCTGTTCGCGGGCATTCTCGACACGTACCAGAAAGCCGCTGCGGTCGATTTGGGCTGGTACGGCACATTTTAAATCAATGAAGTATTCTCCCTCTGCGTTACTGCCTACACCAGCGGCATAGGCGAAGTATTCATCAAATGGCAGGCCACGTTCGATGGCTTCCTGCAATACGCCATAGTCTGCCAGACGCGGTAGATAGCAGTAGGTACAAAGATACTCCCAGAGTTGCTTGACCTGCAATTTGGCGGTGCCACGCCAGAGCAGGTCATCAAGTTCCATGCGCAAAAGAGCAGGAGCCCATTTGCTGATAACCATCTCTTCCTGAAGCAGCTTTGTGGCCGCGCGCATGATAATGCCACCATCACTGCCACTGAGGCGTATCCGCTCCCAGTCCAGCGTTTTCATATCCGCACGGTCCATGCCCGGTACAAGCAACCAGCACCACGCCTCCTTCAGCCGCAGTTCCACGGTTTCGTCACTGCGCTTGAGGCTGTTCTCGGTCTCGCGGTTCTGCGCGGCATCGAGGTTCAGATCCTGACTGTCGTCCTTCACGGAAGTCCATGCCAGAAAACGCCGTACCTCCTGCTTCAGAGAGGCCATGGCGGCCTGATCGGGCGCAAGGAATACCAGCATATTCTTGAACATGCGCGGCGAAGTCCCGCGCTTGTCCAGCATTTCCTGCGCGGCCTGCATGGCATGACAGTCTGACGAGGTCGGCGCGTAACTGTCTACCGGGCGCAGGATGACGAGGCGTGCAGCCTGCTCGTCCGGCACGTCCATTGAGGAAGCCGGGCAGATATGCACGCCTGCAAAGGGCTGTTCGCGGCGCAGCTTCTTGAGGCGGCGCTCGATCTCGAATTCCACTTCGGATTCAGAGACCTGCGTGGCGCGGTCTTCTACGGTTTTGCGGAGCGTGGGTCGCGTGTCGTACCAGAAACGATCGGCAGACGGATTCGTATAAAGGTAGGCAAGAGAACTCTGGAGCGCGTTGAGCGCGTCGTTGAACACCGCGATGCTTTCGCCGGGCTGCGATACACCGAGTCGCACCCGGGCGGCTTCCACACCGCGCACGCTCTGCTGGCGCACGGTGGGCGCACTGCCCAGCATGATGGTTCTTGCCACGCGGCGCGAGGCCAGCAGTTTGCCGTAGCGAGACACGGCCTGATCCTGCTGATACGGCCGGGAATGCTTGCCGTCTACCTCCTTGTCCACCAGAGCGTTCCAGCCTTCGGAGAGATGTCGCGTCAGCTCGTCGCGCACGTTGGGTACGTCCATCGGGAGCGAACCGGGCATGATAAGCAGGCCCGCGTCACTGCCCATCCACAGCTCGTGGATGACCGCCGCCATAAGGCGCAGAACGCCGCGCGTGCGCTGGAAACGTTCCAGTGTGGCCCAGTCTTCGTACAGGCGGTCGAACACTTCGGGATGGATGGGATAGCACGAGAGCAGACGCTTCTTGTACTCGATTTCCTTGGCTTCCAGAGGGAAATCCGTGGGGCTTTCGCGGTACATTTCGCTGAACTTGGCGCAGACCAGTTCCTTGGCAGACTCGTTCTTGCAGTCGAGGAAGAGACGGCGGCGCACGACCTCAAAGCCTTCGTTGGCGGCCACAGGCTTCCAGATGGCTTCCATGCGGCCGAAGGTATGTTCGATGGCTTCCAAGGCAGTTTTGCCCGCTTCACCGCCGACTTCGATATCCGATTCCGGGATGGAGGCCACCACCAGACTGTTGCGGCTGGCGCGGGCGGCTTCGGTTATCTCCTGAATAAAGGTAATGAAGTTGTCAAAACTGCCGGCAGGCAGGCTGGTCACGCCGTGGATGCGCTTGGCGTAGGCCACGAGTTCATCCATAAGGATAAGGCAGGGGCCGCAGGCATCGAAAAGATTTTTGAGCGATTCCGAGCCGGGCGATATACCTTTCTTGTCGGCCTCTTTCACGTAGTCGTACAGTTTGGGGTCGCCAGTTGAAAGTGCAAGCTGGGCGGCCATTTCGCCCCACAGCGTATTGATGGTGACGCCGGGCAGGTTCTGCGGGCGTTTGCTGCGGCTGGGGTCAAGGGCCGTACCGACCAGCACTGCGGCGTGGACTTTCGGCAGGCTGGCGAGTCCGGCCTGCTCCAGCACTGGCCGCGCGGTGGGAATCTTGTCCAGCGAAACCATGCCGCGCAGAAGATGATACAGCGCGAGCATACTATGGGTCTTGCCGCCGCCAAAGGCTGTTTTGAGCTGAATGACGGGTTCGCCGTCCTTGCCAGAAACGCGCTTCAAAGCCTGCACCAGCAGGCCGGACATACCTTCGGTAACGTAGGTACGGGCGAAAAATTCCACCGGGTCGCGGTATTCAAAAGAACCTTCGCCGCGAGACACCTGCGCGAGGTCGGCGGCGAATTCCGCGTTGCGGTAACGGCCCTGCGCCACATCTGGGTGAGGTTCGATAACATCACGCCAGCAGGGAAGCCCGGACGGCGACGCCGTGAGCATCCCCTTGTTTTTGACGGGGCTGGGAGCCGCCTGCACAGTCTGCACCGTGACCGTTGTGGAACCGGCGGAAGAGCCGTAGCGGGATTCACGGAGCAGGGAACGGATCTCTTCCGTGTGTTCGGGGTCTATCTGCTCGCAGAGGCGGGACATGGTATCCAGTGCACGCCACGTGTCGCTGTCGTTGAAATCCTGCGCGCCGATGTGGGCCAGCTTGTTGCGGACGCCCACGAGTTCCTTGGCCCATGTGCGATGGTCGATGGAAAGGCGTTTGCGGAACACCTCGCTCCAGTGCAGGTCGAACAGGATAAGGCAGCGCTGGATGTCCAGCGAGCTGACAAGCATTTGTTCCGGGCCGTCTTCGGGAAGGTCGCGCTTCTGCTCATCCCAGAGTTTGCCCATGACCGCAACACACCACCAGTCTGTTCCGTACTCAATTTTGAGTAGTGCGCAGATATAGGGAGCAAAAGCCTTCAGGAGATGGCGGAAACCTTTGAAAACGAGTTCGTTATTGTTAGACATATTTCACCCTCAGGCGTTTGTCAGATAAGAGAACCCTGCTTGGCTGCACGACGGGCGGCGCGCAGTTCGGCTGCTTTCTGCTGGATGTCGGGCCATGCGACCACAAAGGAATTATAGGCATAAGCTTCGGCGTTCCAGCCTTTGCGCTCGGCAAGGGAGAAGAGGCGGTAGGCGAGGTCGCGGGCACGCTCGGCAGAGGTGGAAAATTCTACCACGAGCCGGGCGCAGGCTTCGATGCCGCCAGTATCCATGCTTTGAATAAGGTACTGCGTGATCATCCACAGACAGCGATCCGCCGTAAGGCGTGAGACTTTGAGTTCCGGCAGTTCGGTACGTTCCAGCAGATGGACGACGCCCTTTTCGGCATAGACGAGGCCCATGGACGCCAGCTTTTCCACAGAAGTGTTCTTGGCTCGGGCCAGTACGTCGGCCTCGCCGAACTTCATATGGTTGAAGGCGAACTGCGTGTAGAGATCGACGCAGAAGCGGCTTTCGGCATCCAGCGCGCCGTCCTGCTCGCTGAAGTAGGCGTCGAGCTCGGCGTTAATGACCTGCAGAGCGGTACGGACGCCCATGGCAGAGCCGTCGGCCTCCATCACCTTGGCGTAACGGGAATACACGCCCATGCCCGGCCCAATGGCGGCCTGAGCCATATCTACCGGGGCGATGTTACTGGATTTGAGCTTGGTGAGTGCGCCGCGCAGTTCGCGCTTCAGTTCGGCAAGGAAATTGCGGCGCGTGATGGGCGGCGCATCTTTCTGGCGCTTGCGGCAGACCAGCACGATGGAGGAGGCGAGTGCGTTGGTTCCAATTTCAATAGTTCTTCCTGGCTTTTCTGTGTTCATTGGCCAAGTCCCTGTGATACTGAAGCCCGCATGAATGATACTTGAAAGCATGGTTTCCCAGCCTGTAGAAGCGGTCTGACTGCCATTTTCGCCTTCACCCAATTCGCTCTGCTTATAGGCGTAGTAGATGGTGACGGGTACATCTTCCCGCGCGTACCGATAGAGTTGACAGCAGGTTTTGAACATACCGTCTTCAAAAAAATCTCGTGCTTTTGCCTTACTGCCGTCAAATCGGTACGACATCGCCACCAGTTCTTCAGCTTTAGGAACCAGCATAGTTCGGAAAAGCTGAGGATAAGTATTTTTCAAGGAACGTCGCAGCCACACATAGAAAAAGTCAGAAAGATCGGCATAACCGATATTGTCGTAGTATGGTGGATCTGTAGAAATTACGATATTTCTTAGGTTACAATCTGTTTGAGCATCATACTGCTCCACAAATATACTTTTTCCGTGGCCAAGTATTTCAAACCCTTTTATCATTCGTTCAAAAAGATTATAGAAACTCCCAGAAGAGTTGCTAAATATATTGCATTCTGCATAATCCCATGTCATGGGAATAGCTTGTCTTGAAAAAGTTGCGCGCATTTGAGTGTTAGGTGAGTTCCATCCACATACGGATGAAGAATGATTTGCAACTTGATCCACAAGAAACGCCAAATACACGCCTACGGCCTGCCCATAGGCCAACGCTCCCGTGCCGCCTTCCGCAAGGGGAATGCCGTCATCGGCCATGTCGGCGGCAAGGGCGTCCTGCGTAGCTTTCTGCTGGGCTTCGGCTACAAGATCGCTGAAGGTGGTGAGGGCGGTAAGCTGGCGTTTGGTGAAAAGCTGCTTCCAATACATGATGCCGTATCCGCGTCCACTCACCAAGTCAGTGCATTTGGTATTCATTTCTTCTTCTGGTTCCCATGCTGGAACTGCGGAAGCGGCTATTCGGCTATGTTCGTCATTCGGTGAAAGATAAATACGCCCGTTCCGACTTTCGGCAACAATCGCCATGAGGACAGAAGAGGTCTGCTTATCAATAAAGGCATCATGAATATAGGCTTTGTCTGTAACGGTTCCACAAATGGGACATTGGAAAGATGCTCCCTTGCCAAATTTCAGCTTTTCTTTTTCCTTGGGACATTTGCCATATTGAACCACATACTCAATGCCATCATGTGTAAGAATCAGCTCAATCCACGCCTCTTTTCCTTTCTTTTTCGACAGTACAAAGGAGCTTGCCAGCGGCATTTCACAGCCGCAAGCAGGATTCGGGCATTTCACGGTACGCGCCCAGATCCACGCGATAACGGTAGCCTCGCCGCCGCCCTGTTCGGCAGGAACCTGCACCTTGGGGTAAAGGTGACCGATACGGCGGAAGGCTTCCTGCTTCATCCATTCGCCGTAATAACGCACATCTTCGGCAAGCCCCTTAGCTCCGCTCCACGAACGGTCACTGCCCAGCTTGGTTCGGACATCAGGATTCACCGGAGACTGCCCGGCAAAACGCGGGGGAATCTCTATCATGGCCTTGTTGATCATCACGGCCACGGGGTTCAGGTCATGGGCGTGCGCTTCCAACCCAAGGCGCTGTGCTTCCAGCGGAATGGCGCCGCCGCCCGCAAAGGGGTCAAGAAAGGTCAACGGTTCTTCGCCCATGTACTTGCGTATTTCGGCACGGGCTTCGTTCAGCAGGTCTTCGTCATTGGAGTTTTCCCACTTTACGAGCTTTACCAGCAGATCGTGCAGGCGCTGGCGTTCCTTCTGCTGTGCTTCTTCCGTAAGGAAAAGTTCGGGATGGGAAGAAGGATCATCGACCAGCGACGACCAGATGACCGCACGCGCCGCCGCCAAAGGACGACGAGCCCACCACAAATGCAGTGTGGAAGGATGGCCATGCCGGATGGACTTTTCGCGGGCGGATTCCGCGTTGATGGCTTCCAGCGGAAGCGCAACTTCAATGAGCTTTTTTATCTGAGCCATGGCTTATCCTTCGTATATCTTTTCCGCATTCTTGAGGAGCGCGGCGATGTTGAACTGCGAGCTTTCCACCGAGAAATCCGGGGGATTGCGGAAGGGCTTTTTCAGGTAGATCGTGCGGGTATGCGTGCCGTCCACCTCCACAAGGGCAAGGATGAACTGTTCCGGCTGATTCAGGGCCGTAAGTATTTCATTTTTCGTTACAATGACGTTGCTCGCTCCGGCGGTGCGACCTTTCACCTCGATAAAGCGCAGACTGGATTCCCCTTTACCGAGGGCATCCGGCACAGCGGATTCGATGTCGTAGCCGCACTTGTCGGCGCTCACGTCGCGTGGGGCGAATCCGAGGCTTTTTTCGATGTCCATCACAGCCTGCATGGCGGCCTTCTCTACAGCCTTGCGGGCAAGCACATCCGCACAGAGTTCAGAACAGGCCTCAGGAATCGGACGGCCTGTGAGTTTGGCCAGCAGTCCGGCAGGAATGACCAGCGCGCCGCCGATGACCACGGGCGGCTGAGCCGAAATCAGGCGTTCTGCTGCTAACTCGTCCGTACGCTGCTTCAGGCGGGCGGCCAGTTCTTCGGCGCGGCGGGCGGCCTTTTGGGGGTTCAGGTTGTTGCTGATCTTCCCGGCCTGTTCTTGTTGTTTCAGCTCTCCGGCGCGGTAATCCCAGTAGCGAATCTCGGCGGTAAGACGTTCGCGCACGGCCTTTTCCGTCTTGTCAATCATGATTTCGCGGCGTTCGAGCACATCTTTCAAATGGCTGGGGATAAGACGGCCCAAGGCGTAGCCGATGGCCGCATCTTCCACGCCGCGCGTCAGCCATGGCTGCTTGTGGGCGTGGGCAAGAACGGCGTTCAGCTCTTCAGGTGTGGCTGGGCGGTAGTCGAGGTACGGCGCATAGCCTGCGTTTGTGGCTGTGCCGTGTTCGTCCATCTCCACAAAATGGATATTGCGCGAGATGACGCGGCGGCTACCATCGGGCAGGGCTGTGCCGTCCTGAATAGCGTGCTCAATGTAGAAGAGCAGGCGCATGAACTCTCCGGGATCGCTGTCGTCGATAAGGACGGCGCCGCGTTTAAGCAGATCGCCAGAGCGTTCGCGGATGATGTCGATCATGGCTTCAAGCAGAGGATGCCCGGGACAGATGAGCGCGGCAGGTACAGAGCCGGGCAGATTGCGATAGGCCTTGTCGAAGCAGATGCGCTCGTAGCGGTTGAGCACAGGCTCGATATGCCCTATCTGCCGGTCTCGATTGCGGATGGCGAAGGGAACGGAGAGTATCTCCCAACGACCTTTTTCGCGGGCCGACATACGGCCGCCCAGTTCGCGGAACGCTTCTTTGAAGAATGCCTCGATGAAATACGGCTGGAGGCGGCGGGCCTCCATACGCTCCATTTCCTCGCGGATGACGCTGACCGTGCGGATGTTCATCACGTCTTCGGTAAGGGCGCGTTCCTTCACCAGCTGAAGCAGTGCTTGCTGGTCGAAGGCAATATCCATGTCGTGATTGAGTCGGGCCTGCACGTCGGGGTCACTGCCGTGGCGCACGGCTTCGATAAGCAGTTCGCGTAGGGGACGGTTGTTGAACGAGACTTTACCGAGAATGTCGAAGACCTTGCCACCCAGTGCCTCTTTTTCCT
>OLFV01002524.1_pt1 | contig 13461 bp, 25 predicted proteins | sample 1605551 | NCBI WGS metagenome assembly OLFV01 (sample SAMEA3888922, study PRJEB22519) | human gut metagenome | biome: human gut; feature: human-associated habitat; material: faeces | place: Denmark | collected 2011
AAATTGCTGTAAATGATTCTACATGAAATGTATATTCATAACCACCTCCGCGTCCCCCACATTGACCGCCAAAATCTTTAGATTTTAATAATATATTTGATAAATAAATTCCGCTTAAATTATCGTTAAATATTCCTTCGAGATAAAGCTTTTTTATATTTTCAATATTATCTAACTGTTTAATAACAAAATCTTTATTTGTTATTTTAAATCATCTATTATCAACGGTTTCAAGATATTCATTATTTAAAATTTTTCTTTTTAAAATATTAACTCTAGATTCGCCAGTTTTTTTATTTACCTTTTTTAATTCCGATAATGATAAATTGCTCATAATTTTCTTCTTTAAATACTGAAATTTATATTGTAAATTAGTTAACGCAAGAAATATGGATAATGAAGATAATGGTAAATTTGATGAAAGATTAAATAATGGGATTTATATTCCGTTTTGACCAAAATGGTTAGATCCTTGGGAAAATGATAAATATATATCTGAAATTTTTCATACTTTGTACAAATATAAAGTTCTTAATAATGGAAAGTAGTGTTTTCTTATTCTTTCTTTTTTGTGAGGGATAAGAAGATATTGTGAAGTTTGTACATATTCACTTTGGTTCCTTCTCGATTTGTTCCATTACATTAAGTGAATAATAACCTAAAATTAGACATCTATAAACACTCTCTTAAAACATATTAGTTTATTTATTTGTTGAAAAACGTAAAAATTTTTGTCTTTCTTTTATGCGCATCGCATCTTTTCGAATATCTTCATTAGATATTTTTTTTCCTATACCCCTTTCGTCAATATGTTTTCGTGAATTGTTCCATGATATTTCGCCATATAATATTCTATATAGGCTCATAGGAGATTTTTTTGCATACTCATCAATTACACTATTTATAATTTCCTCTTCTTTTTTACTTAGTGCATTTTTAATATTATGATGCTCATTTACTACAGATACACCATATTTTGTTCCATAGAAGCATGCATCAAATAACGGTCTATTTCGAACAATGAACGATTCTCTTTGTACAAAATACAACAATTTATTGAGTTTTTCTTTATCAACTTCTTGCTGATAGATTTTTCGATACTCATTTGAAATATATTCTTCTACTTTAGAAATATTTTTCATAATTTACCTATATTTTATATATCGTAGTTTTCTTCTTTTATTGCTAATGCATTTCCTTCAAATCATATTTCGTTAAACTTTGGTAAATTTTTGCAATTATTTTGTTTTTTAAAGTTATTTAATTCTGGACTTAAATATTTATTAAAGAATTCTTTCAATGTTTTATCACCAAATGATTTTTTTAGAATTTCTAATGCTTTTGAAATTTCTTTTATATTTAATAAATTTGTAACGCTGATTTTAAGATCTTTTATATTTGAATTTAATATTTTATCATTGAATGAATCTGAATTTAAGTATCCGTATACTTGTTAAAAAGCTGTCTAAAAATCCTATTGATGATATTGTTAAGTTTAGATTGAAAATTTTGCTTAATGTTGCATTAAATGAATCTCAGAAGTCTGATGTTGGAGCTATACCTAATTTTGTTTTATCAAATGGAATTATTTTATAGATTTTATTACTATATGCTTGTGTTATTATTTTATCGCTTCCGACATATAATTGAGTTTATTCTTTTCGGATAAGAATTTCAACTTTTTAATTCTTTTGAAAAAAGAATTGAGTTTCAATTTTTTGTATTTCTTAAATTTGATTTTAATAAAATATATTTTCCTTTATATATATCATCTCCGTCTAAATAAAAATATATTTTGATTTTTCATATCGTTAAAATTTTCTTTACATTTCGTTGATAATATATTTAAAAATGTTTCTTTATCTATTTCATTTGATGATTCATTTAAATATTGTAAAAATCTCATTTAGTCAACTCCTCTTTGTTAATTTTATTTATAACAGATATATATTCTTTATAAATAAACTATATTATGTAAATATGGGAGAGTTTTATGAATAAAGATTTAATGAAAAAAATAGAAAAATTTTTAGAAAATATTAATGAAATAAAAAGATCTGATTCAGAAGTTGATTTTGATTTTAGAACAACTATTGAAATTTTTTATGATATGAATGATTTTTATAAAAATAAAAAAAGATATATTGATGATGGACTTTCAACTGAATTAGATGTTACAATATCTGTTGTTGGTATTTATAATGATATCAATGATCAGTATAGAATAAAGAAATATGATGTATTTGCAGATGAGTCTTTTCAACATAATAATATAAACATTAGAAAAAATCAAAATATTACAAGAATTTTGAATAAATTATTAACACGTGAACAAATTGCTCAACTTGAAGATGAAATTCTAGATAATATAGAAGAAACTTTCAAAGGATAATGAAAATGAGGTTAACCAATTTTCTGAATGAACTTAATAAGTATAAGGAAATTGATCATAACATTTTAATTGACTTATTGAAAAAAAAGTGTAAAAATAATTTAAAAAGTTTAATTAATGGTAAAGTTACTATTTATAGAGGAGATGATAATTTTAGAAAGGTTGGTGATATTGTTTTAATTTCTCCAGGGGATAGAATATCAGCAAATACTTCGAATGAATATACTATTTTATTTTCAGATGTTTTAAGTTCTTGAAAGAAATATCCAAAAAGAAATCATTCAATTATATGTTCTACCGATTATAAATATGCAGATACTTATGGTACGTCATATATTATAATTCCATTTGATAATACAAACGTAGGTATATGCCCAAGTTACGATTTTTGAGAGTCATTTAATAATGCTTTTCGTGAAATTTTGGATTTTAAATCGGATAGTTTTTTATTGACAACATTGAATGACTTTTTGTCATATATAAAATTTGAAAATAATATTAACATATTAGAAAAGAAATTTTCTGAAATATATAGTAAATATAAAAATAGCAACTATTATGGCATATTTATGCTTGATAAATTAAAAAGCGCCTTTTATGATAAATCTATATATGATGTTTTAAATAAATATTTCAGTCCAGAATATAATGGGTTTATTTTAAAATCTAATCTTTTAGGCTTACCTGAAAAAAGAGAAATATGATTTGATAATCAAGCAATTGCATTGCATAGTGAATATTTTGATCTAGATCATTTTAGAGATTATATTTAAGTTTTTGAAAGACTAATTTTTTAAAAAGTATATTTAAAAGGTGTAAAAATGAAAATGTTTACAATACATAATGTGGATAGTAATTGAAATAAAAAATACGAAGAAAATAAAGTAAATAATGAAGATATATTAACATTGGATGATGGATTATATTCTCAGTACAAATATTTGGATAAAATTGTGAATAATAAAAATAAAAAAATATTTTCTATAACTCCAAATTTATTGTTAAAACCAAATCAAAATCAATGTACATCTGAAGATAAAAGATTAAATAAACTTGGAAATGATTGATGTGAATATATGAGTCTAGAACAAGTATATGCAATTAGTAAAATAGATAATTGTTTTATAGGAATGCATGGATATAATCATATTAGATTTAAAAAATTATTAGAAGTTGATAAATTAAGTGAAGAAGATGTTATTAGAAGATTTATACGAGATTTAGATTTATGCTTTTCTTGATTTAAAGATCATAAATTAAATACGGATATATACTGCTTTCCATATAATTTTACATTTAATAGAAAATTTGTTCTAATTATACAAGAAAAATATCCCGAAATCAAAACATTTATAAATGGCGGAAGGATTAGTTGATAAATGAAATTAAAAGATTATTTTGAAAAAAAATCATGAGAAAATAATTTAGATAAAAAATTACCCGAAGAAATAATAAAAAAATTAAATAAAATTTCGGATATAAAAATTTTATCGACATGTGCGGGGCATCCAAAAAATGCAGAATTAATTTTTTCAATAAAAAAGTTTAAAGGAAAAACATTTAATGAAATTAAATGTTTTTATGATAATATTGTCAAAAAACTTAAAGAAAATCTAAAGTCATCAGAAATTAAATGAATTTGCTTAGTAGATAACAATGATTTTTTCTATGATTCATCAAATGGCTTCAATAAAAAACTCATAAAATTACATACAGATATAGAACCATTAAAAAACGAAATACCATCAAAAATTTTTATAAAAATTGTAAATCCAAATGGCACTAACGATGATTGATGAGGAAGTCTATTTAATATAATTAGCAAAATATAATTTTTTTTGGATAAAATATTTGGTGGTAAAATAGATGGTAAAAGTATAATATGTAGTGATGGAGAGAAGTCATATAAAGATTTTGTGAAGGAACATGAATATAAACACATTGTAATAAAGTCAGGTCAATATAAAAATGGTGTATATCATTTGAATCATATAAATGCATATCACAATGGGTTGAAGGGATTTATTAGGAAATTTAATGGTGTATCTACTAAGTATTTGAATAACTATATTGTATGGAATAATATAAGGAGGATGGGAGTTAGTATAATTGAAGGTGTCGTTGATATAGTGTGTTTGATGAGGTATAAAACATTTGCTGATAGACCTTTAATTCCTATTTTATAGAGTAAAGTTTACTGTAACAATCTGTTTTATATATAATAAAGACAAAAAAGGAGAAATTATATGGAGAAAAAATATATGGATATGATAGATCAAGTGGATTATAATAAGCGAGAAAATCAGATGGATGAAGAAACTCGTAAACGATATTTAGAAATTTCAAAATATATTTATAGTATAATATATTCTAAAAAGAAAGATAATGTTTCTGAGAAGAAATAAATTAAAAAAATTATCATGCTGGATATATATTATTAATATATTTTATTATTACTTCTAATGCATTTTTTGAAAAAAGATTAGAAATAATGAAATTTAAAATTAATTCATCTTTATTTGTTCCTGATATAAATTTTACTTTTTTTAATTCTCCAATATTGTTTTTATTTTCTACAGCAAAAGAGAAAAAATTTGATTTTCCTTCAGGAAAAGGAAATTGTTCATCTGAAATAATGTTAGGATCTAAATAAGTAATAATGTAATTTTCAATTTCTAAAGATTCTGTACTCATGTCCCAATTTCATTGGTAAAATACACTTCATTTTTATACTCAACAGGTGTAATAATAGATTCAGGTATAAAAATAGGAGCATCAGAAATTTTAAAAATTGATGACATATTTATAAATATTTCCTTTTTTATCTTTATTTTAATCATTCCCATTTATCAGTAAACTTTACTCTACAAAACAGGAATTAACGGTCTATCAGCAAATGTTTTATACCTCATCAAACATACTATATTAACATGTGAGAGATAAGAAAATATTATGAAGTTCATGTATATTTTAGTTTATATTCATTGAAATCAAATGTCTCCATCTTTTCCTGTATAGTTACTTGATTTTGCTGATGATATAAAAATTTTTCTTGTTATTGTTAAATTTATATCAACATCTTTTGATCCATCAAAAGTTGTACTTCCAGTAGCTTCACCACTTATTGAAATTTTTCTACCATTTGTTAATTTATCTGCTTCCTTGGAGTGTTCAGCTTCTTCTGAATTTTCTGCATATTTTGCATATAACGCATTTATCGCATGACTTTGAGTTGTCAATAAATCTGATGCAAATATTTCGTTATTTTCAGAATTTAAATCACTCATAAAATTCATTTCTCCTTATCATCATTTATTTAAAAATAATTATTCAACTTTTTACTTAATACCTTATATAATAGATAATTATTTTAAAAAAGGATAAAAAAATATGCCCGCGATGCCTAAGGTAAATAATGGATTTAGGAGTTCATTGCATCAAGTTAGAGTTAATGGTAATTGGAAGGTGGTGCCTCAGATATATGTGAAGAATAATAGTACATGAAAACCTGTTTACTCATATAGTTGAAGAACAGGTAGTTGAAGTAAATGCTCTGTTGAATGTGGTGGTGGCATTCAAACGAGAACGGTAACATGCAAAAGAAATGATGATATAACAACAGAGGATTATATTTGCAACCAATTCGCAGGATCAAAACCATCATCACAAACAACCTGCAACACCCAATCTTGCTATGTTTGTAAAGGAAGTACAAAAACATTAAGAAAAAATTTAGAATGTTTTGGGGTTGACACATCAAAGATGAATGTTTGAGATGTCACTACACTTGTAGGATTTATTTCATATGCTATTGATCCTAATGGAATTTTAATTTTCCATGGTGATGGATCATGAGATGGATATCGAAGTGCATCAGAAGTGCCAGATAAGTATAAAAGAGGTAGCTTAATGACAACGCGCACAATGTGTACTTCTGATTATATTTCATCAGGAATAAATGTACGACAATTTTATGAATTATGTATTAAAGAATAATGCATTTTTTATTAACTTAGAGAATAGGAAAAAAAAAAAAATGAAGATATTATCAGATTTAGAATTTCTAAATTCAAGTTTTACGTTAAATAATTTCTTAGATTTTCCACGAAATCCTAAACTTGGTCAAATTATTTTCAAAAATGATGGCTTATTTATTTATGCAGAAAATATTATATCTGGTCAAAATGAATGATTATCTATTTTTGATTTAACAAAAGTGAATATATCTTATATTCATAATCAAGATATTCCCGCTTTAACTTGAAATATAAATCATAATCTTGGAAGTCAAGATTTATTTGCTGTTATTTATGATGAAAATAATGTTGTTCAAATTGGTGGACAGATAGAATTTATTGATAATAATAGTCTAAATTTAACATTTGTAAATGAAATTCAAGGAAGAGCAATATTATTTATTGGTTCAGTAAATGCTTCTCCAAATAACTTCTATACAAAAGATCAAATTGATGCTTTATTAGAAAATAATAATAAATTAATAGATTATTCTAAAGAAAATATAGTTGGTAAATGAAATGATAATAGTTTAATATATAAAAGTGTAATAAGCTTAAACGGACCCACAGAAACGAATAAAGTTTTTAATTTGGATTTATCTAATTTAAATATAAAAGATATAATAGAATTTAATTGTTATTATAAGCTAAATGGCAATTTAATAAATGCTAATCATGAAGTTATAATGAATAAAAATAGTGCAAGTTTTTATACAGAATCAAATAGTTGATTAGGTTCAAAATTAATTATAATAATAGAATATACAAAGGAAATTTAATTATGAAACTTTATTTTATTCATGGCGCAGGATGTTTAAGTAATAATTGTTCCGTAGCAAATTCACTTGATAATTTATTTCAAGAAGATTTACTTAGATTATCTTATTATACAGATGAAACATTTGAAACAATAAGAGACTCATTAATTACACAAATAGAAGATAACACTATAGATAATAAAACAATATTTATTGGAGAAAGCTATGGTGGATTTTGAGCAGCTCAAATGGCAATGTATTTTAATGCATATTGTTACTTATTGAATCCTGCTATTATACCATATTTTATGATGAAACAATTTAATGGTATGGTGTTACAATCCAATAGAGCACCATTAACTATGAAATCTATTTTATCAACAAAGGCTGCATTAGATCCAAGAGATCATTTATCAAAATCTCAAATGAAAGTAATGTTAGGAAGAAATGATACATTAATTGATTCAAATGTAAGTAATTTTTATTTCACCAACTATGATATTGATTGAACTAATGATAACCATGAGATTTCATTACCATCAAGTTTTCAATTAATTGTTCAAAGAGTGAACGAATTTTAAAAGTTCATAATAGAATCATCGAGATATATTAACAAATTTATATGTTCTTTATAGAATACAAACATGATTAATTACTTAAAGTTTTTATTTTAAAAGGGGATTTATATGTAATTTAAAATGCTGATTTTTTTGAAAATAACTATTACTTCTTTTATAAAAAATTATTAATTAATAATTTGTGGAGAAAACCTTAAGAGTAAGGAAAATAATATGAATCTAAGAGAATTAGAATTTATTCTTTATGATCAAGGAATTAATTCTGTAAAATTGACTTCTAATGAGTTCTATTTTTTGAATCAATATAAGGATTATATAGCTCTTGCAAAATCTGAAAAGGATAAAGCTTCTCGACAAGCTCTTGTAATTATGGCAGCTAATGATCCTGATTTTGCATTTTGTATTGAGTAGGAGTAGAAAATTGATTAAACCTGCAATTTTATAAACATAGTAAAGGATAAGAAATGTCTAAATTTTATTACGATGGTTCTAGTGTAAATATTTTTGATGATAAAGATATAATAATAACTGATAGACTAAATATTGGTGTCTATTCAGTTGAAGTTGATAAATCTCAAAATATTTATTTGAAAATTGTTGATGATTTTAAATTTCCTGAGAATTTTAAAATTTTTGGAAATTTATATACAAATTCATCTAAAGTATTGACTTCGTTTAAGGAGAGAACATGTAATACAGGTGTTTTGTTTTCTGGAAAATCTGGAACGGGTAAAAGTCTTTGTGTCAAATATATTGCTACAAAAATTCTCGAAGAAGAAAATTTACCTATTTTATTAATTAATAGGCAAATAGACTCAATAAAATTTGGAGCATTTCTTAAGTTACTCAATACTTCTTGTTGTGTTGTTATTGATGAATTTGAAAAATTATATTCTGCTGCTATAGAAGAAGACGATGATGACAAAAGACCTCAAACTGGATTTTTGAGTATTCTTGACGGCGTAAATAAAAATAATTTTAAAGTTTTATTTTTATTAACATGTAATAATTCTAGAATGATTAGTAGATATTTGTTAAATAGACCTGGAAGAATTTATTATCATTTTAAATATAAAAGTCTTGATTCATCTATAATAAAAGAATTTGTTAATGAAAAGCTTATTAATAAAGAGTTTGCTGAAGATTTTCGTAAAATAGAAAATTTATCATGTATAACATTTGATATTCTGTCAGCTCTTGTAGAAGAATCAAATAGATTTAATATTTCTCCTTTTGATGCAGTAAAATATTTAAATATTAACTTTGATGCTGATAGATCTATTAACAATGCAATAATTATATTAGAAGATTTAAATACAGGTAATATTTGGAGAGTGAAAAAACCGTATTTTGATGTTTTAAGAGATAGTTTTATTTCATTTGACGAGGATGAACTTGTTACTTGTAAATCTTCTAATAAAGAAGATAAATCTGTTGATTTCAGATTAGATCCTATAACAGATCTCGTTTCTATAGAAAAAAATACATATATTTTTAAAATAGGTGGTAGATTTAAAATGACTGTTTATTTTAATAACAGTGAATTTAATTGGGAAGAACTCTTATAAAAAAATGAAATGAGTGTGAACTAGAGAAATTTTGGAAGTTTTGAAATTGAAAATAATGTATTACATTATTGTTCTCTTCTTATATGGACATGCTCAATTTTGGGATGAAGACGATTAGATTGTTTGAACTCAATATTGGGCACTTATGATATATTTTTAATTAGGAGAAAAAAATGTGGAATCTTGATCTTTCTGCTGATTGTAATGGAACTTCTTTCCATGGTCATATTCTTCCCTTTGATAAGGAACACATGGAATATATTTTTGGAAAAGGAAAAGGTCCTTCTGGTGATAATAAAAGTACCTATACCTATATCTTTACAAATAAAAATAATGATGTAGTTACTGTTTATGATTTTAAAGGAGAAGATGGTCATATTGGCGCTAAAAATTTTGAAATTTCTAAAGATTTTTTCAATTGGTTTTTAGATGAATTATTTTTTTACAATTTTCAAAACATTAAAGAGAGAACTTATTAGAAATTTAAACGAAGTGGATTATTTTTAATAACTCTACACCAAAGATATGATCTTAAATTCTTATAAAAAGGTCAATTAAATATAGCATATTGAATTAATTAGATTTATTATAAGAGAAGAGTTCATACGCATTGACATTCTACACCACCTCCTTATAATATAAAATTTGTATTGGGGAATGGGTGAAATTTTCTCCCCTCTACATGCCTTATATTATATAGGAGGTCTTTTAAAATGTTAATTAAGAAAATAAAAAAGACGAAAAAATTTCTCGTCTTTTTTGAAGAAATATAAAGATTTCCCTAAAAATTAAATTTCAAGATTTTGAATATATTCGTCTAAATAATCTTTTGCGGTAAAACAATATTTTTTTTCTAAAATTGTTGTATCAACTTTTGAATCTATAATTCCACATGATGCTTGAGGATCATATTCAAAATTATCATCTGATATATTTTTATGATATTTTATAAACATATCTTTTATTTCATTAATTGTATGTTGAATTCCGGTACCTAATGAAATAGGCGAATTAAAATTACCATTAGAAATAAAAAACGAATGGTATACTTTATCTAATATTTCATCTTTTTTATTATAACAATTTTGCATAAATGCAAATTTTAAATTTAATAAATAAAGAATAAATCTACATATTTCAGAAACATGTATAAAATCTCTTTTTTGCTCGCCATTACCATGTATAATGCACTTTTCTTTTTTCTTTAATTTATTAATAAAATTTGAAATAACAGTTTTTTTATCAAATAAATAATCATTTCCGCCATATACATTTGCAAATCTTATAGAAAACATCAATGGAAGATTTAATAAAAGAAAACAATTTCTAGTTTCATGAAAAAATCTGTTATTAGCATCAAAGATTTCATCTTCTATTAAATATTTAGTTGTTGCATAAAATCCACTTTCTGGTTCACATGCTGCCATAGAAGAAGAAAATACTAATGGTATTTTTGCTTTTTCTGCAATTTTTAAAACATGGCGGGCACATTTCAAATTTCTATATATAGCACGCTCTTTATTTTCAGAACATTCGTGTACACCAGATAATGCCGCAAGATGGACAATCGCATCCACTCCTATAACATTATCATTTGTTAAAAATCCTATGTTTTTATTATTCAATAAATCTCATTGATCAATACTTACACCATATGGTGTAAGAAGATTACATAAATGACTACCTATATATCCCATTGAACCTGTTACTAAAATTCTTTTTCCTTTCAAATATTCAAATGATGAATTTTCTATTACTTGCATAATCTCTACTCTCCTTTTTTCATATCTATAAAATCATGTTTAACAGCTAAATATTTTTCTAAATAATCATCTTTACTTCTTGCAGATACACTATCTTTTGACATTATTGCATTAAATTTAACTTCTCTAACTAATTGCCCTCTATACCCAGCATTAATTAATTTTATATACAAAGCTCAATCTAATAACCTTTCATATTTCTTATCTGTTACAAATCCACCAACATCATTTATAGCATTTAATTTAAACATACTATTCGAAGAAATATAGTTAGACTTCAAAAGCCTCTCTTTATCAAATTCTATAGGAGGAAAATGAGCAACAACATATCCATTTTCTTGCACATAAGAAAAACTATTATATACTCATGCGACATCATCTTCTGAATTATTAATAGCATTATATAACTCATTCAACCAATTATGTGATGCAACTATATCATTATCTATCTTTATAATATATTTTGGAATTTTTTTAAATTTAATAATAAATTCATTTAAACCATTTAAAGTATTTTCAAAAACATTCCCATTACCAGAATACGAAATCCAAATAAACGGAATTGTTGTTGTTTCAATTAATTTTAATGTCTTTTCAGATATCTCATCATATAACCTTAATGGCGTTATTGCAACAAATTCAAAATTCTTATCTTTATGAACTACTTTTATTCCCATTCGACTTACCTTTCTTCTTTATTTTCTTCTCTTGCAAATATGTATCCAAATTATTTTTATTATCATTTATAATTTTTCGCAATGCAGAATTTGAAAGAGCATCAATTCTCCCCCTAAATTCAACCATATTTATAACAAAAGGAAAAGATAATCTTTCATTTAATATCGATAATACATCCTCCTGATCACTACCTACTAAAAACGCAGTATATGTAGCTCCATTAGGATTTTGATTAACATAAACAACTTTATATAAATTCAACACCATCTTGCTTCATCTCCTTAATTAAATAATCTATACTATTACCTGAACACTCTTCACACCTAGTTGCATAAAACGAATCCAAAAAACCACACCACTGACAAGATAACTTTTTATCATAAAAAGAACAATAATAATCCTTTATATATAAAAAATTCTTATCATCAAACCTCTCTCTTTCCTCTTCATTTAAAAATTGACATCTATCTTTACAAAGCATATCCTTAATTTCCCACTATAAATTATAAAAAGATTAGGCATAATATTGCCTAATCTTTAATTTTAATCATTATCTATAACTTGACTCACTAAATCATTAGCAGCTTTTAACTCCTCATTTATAGAACTAAATCCTGTATCTGCCAACCACTTATTCAACTTATCAATAAACTCTTCCTTATTCTCTGTCAATATCTTCAACAACTTCTCATCACCTTGCGCTTTTACTTCAGATCCATCATCCTTAATATATGTATATCATCCAGCTCCACCTTTTTTAACCATACCAGCTTTAACTGCTAACTCAGCTAACCCTGCAAACTCATTCAACCCATTTACATAATCAATTTGAATCGTAGCTTCATTAAACGGTGGATACATTCTATTCTTTAATGTTATCGCCTTCAACTCATTACCTATTATATGCTTCTCACTATCATACATCTTAGACTTCTTCAATGATATAATAACATCAGGCAACAACTTCAATGCTTTTCCGGCCCGCAATTTCTTGTGCATCTCCATACGCACCAGGTGTTCCATAATAATGACCCGCAGCAACAGCAATAGAATTCTTCACCTTCACAACATTCAATAAAAGTTTATATAAAGGTTTCAAATCCTTTGCTAAGCCACCTTGATCCATTTTAGGATCCCCAGCTAAAGCATCATCTAATATCTTCTTTTTATCCAATCCGCCAACTGAATCTAATACAATAGCAAATTTATCTTCATCAGATTCTAAAATCTGAGCCAAAATAACTTTTACTTCATCAACTCAAGGGGTGTATATATATAAAACTTCTTCAGGATTTAACCCCCATCTTTGAATAAATTTCGTATCTCATGCACCTTCAGTATCAATAATTATTACTTTATAACCTTCTGATTGTGCTCTCGCCATTGTAAGTGCCATAAATGAAGATTTGAAGGAATGTTCTGGTCCTACAATCAATGTTCATGTTTTTTCAAATAAACCTTTTCGTAAATCACCAGACAAAATTCTATTTAAATCAAGTGCTGGAGTTGGAATTGATTTATCTCTAACTGCTAAATCAGATGTTGCCATTATACTCACATGCACGCCCTTAGCCTTTTTTGCAATAGCATCGCGTAAACTATTTAATGACATAAAATCTCCTTATTTTTTTATATATTTTAATTTTAAATTACCACAATCTCAAATTCTAGTAAATCCATTATTAACCATATTTTCATATTCAGATAA